>ENA-OROQ01000011-OROQ01000011.1-human-gut-metagenome-genome-assembly--contig:-NODE-11-length-305354-cov-50.1311_pt1 | contig 305354 bp, 255 predicted proteins | sample MGYA00242136_ERZ509062 | MGnify/ENA primary metagenome ERZ509062 (study PRJEB26280, sample SAMEA2338735) | human gut metagenome | biome: human gut; feature: human-associated habitat; material: faeces...
AATACCCCCAAGTAGGTTTTTATATTTTTGTGTCCTACTTGAGGGTATCATATCAATGAGGGTGGTTTTTTCTATGCCTTAAACCATCAGTGACAAATCATATAAATGAATGTCAGCAGTGACAGTATGAACATTCCAAAGGCCATCAGGTCTTTAAAATCAAATTGATTTTTATGATTGTTCATCAGCACCACCCCCATTCTATGTAGAATAGAGGTCAGCCACCCTGTAACACGGTTGTTCTTATAAACAGTATATCATGATTTTACTCGCTTTCCAATCCTATTTTCAGTTATTTTTATTTTTTTCATCTATTATTGTTACTTTTTTATCAATTCAAATCAGAACGCCTTTTTTTATCTAAAAATATCTTATGTCTACCTTTCCTATTATCTGATTATTTATTATTTAACAATCTTTTTTCTTTCTTTTGTACCGTAATCATGATAAAATACACTTACAAGAAACTTACAGTTTTTTTATTTTCTTCTCAAATCATATTGACAAACATTTAACAATGAGTTACAATCATTTCAGATTTGATTTTGTTAATTTTTTATCAATATAACAAAACAAAACTTTTTCTACTTCTGTTTATGAAAAACAGACTACTATTTTTTAAGGAGGATTTCCCATGGCAAAAAAACCAGAAACAACAGCACCGGAAACCAATAATAGTGTAGAAGCTCTTCAGGCAAAAATTGCTTCTATGCGGGAAGCACAGAAAAAATTTGCTTCTTTTACACAGGAACAGGTAGATAAGATTTTCTTTGAAGCTGCTATGGCAGCCAATAAAATGCGTATTCCTCTTGCAAGAATGGCTTGTGAAGAAACCGGCATGGGTGTCCTGGAGGATAAAGTAATTAAAAACCATTATGCTGCAGAATATACTTATAATGCATATAGAAGAGTAAAAACCTGCGGTGTCATTGAAACAGATACTTCCTATGGAATTAAAAAAATTGCAGAACCAGTTGGTGTAGTAGGCGCTGTAATTCCTACTACAAACCCAACCTCTACTGCTATCTTTAAATGTCTTATTTGTTTAAAAACCAGAAATGCCATTATTATCAGCCCGCATCCACGTGCAAAAAAATGTACCATTGAGGCTGCTAAGATTATTTTGGAAGCTGCAGTAAAGGCAGGAGCTCCGGAAGGCATTATCGGATGGGTGGAAGAACCTACCATTGAACTGTCCAACGCATTGATGAAATCTGTAGACGTGATTCTTGCTACAGGCGGTCCTGGCATGGTAAAGGCTGCTTATTCCTCCGGAAATCCGGCTATTGGTGTAGGTCCTGGAAACGTTCCTGTTATTATGGACAGCACCTGCGATATCCAGACTGCTGTTTACTCTGTCATCCATTCTAAGACCTTTGACAATGGTATGATTTGTGCTTCTGAACAGTCTGTTACTGCCATTGCTGATATTTATGATGAAGTAAAAGCAGAATTTATCAAACGTGGATGCCATGTATTAAACAGTGAAGAATTAGACAAAGTACGCAGCATTATCCTCACAGAAGCTGGTACTGTTAATGCAAAAATCGTCGGTCAGCCGGCTGCTGTTATTGCGGAAATGGCTGGTGTTACCGTTCCTGCTAATACAAAGATTCTCATTGGTGAGGTTACTTCTGTTGATATTTCCGAACCATTTGCTCATGAAAAGTTATCACCGGTTCTGGCTCTGTACAAGGCAAAAGATTTTGCTACTGCTGTAGATATGGCAGACCAGTTAGTAAAAGACGGTGGTTACGGACACACTGCTTCTATTTATGTACATCCTTCTCAGACTGAGAAGCTGAATATCTTTGCAGACCGTATGAAAACCTGCCGTATTCTGGTAAATACACCTTCTGCTCAGGGTGGTATTGGTGACCTGTATAACTTCAAACTGGCGCCGTCTCTTACCCTTGGCTGCGGTTCTTATGGCGGAAACTCCGTGTCAGAAAACGTTGGAGTGAAACATCTGCTGAATGTAAAAACCGTTGCAGAAAGGAGAGAGAACATGCTGTGGTTCAGAACACCGGAAAAGATTTACTTTAAGAAAGGCTGTCTGCCTGTTGCATTAGACGAATTAAAAACCGTATATGAAAAGAAAAAAGCCTTCATTGTAACGGATACTTTCTTATACAACAATGGCTATACAAAGCCGATTACTGATAAGCTGGATGAAATGGGAATTACCTATGAGTGCTTCTTTGATGTTGCCCCGGACCCAACTCTCCAGTGCGCTCAGAAAGGTCTGGAACAGTTAAAATCCTTTGGTCCTGATACTATTATTGCCCTGGGTGGCGGTTCTGCTATGGACGCTGCCAAGATTATGTGGCTCATGTACGAACATCCAGAATGCAAATTTGAAGACCTGGCTATGGACTTCATGGATATCCGGAAACGTGTTTACACCTTCCCGAAAATGGGTGTAAAGGCCATGATGGTAGCGATTCCTACCTCTTCCGGTACTGGTTCTGAGGTAACACCATTTGCTATTATTACAGATGCAACTACCGGCACAAAATGGCCAATCGCTGACTACGAATTAATGCCAAATATGGCAATCATTGATGCTGATTATATGATGGGACAGCCAAAGGGTCTTACCAGCGCTTCTGGTATTGATGCTCTGACCCATGCTCTGGAAGCTTATGCTTCTATTATGGCTACTGATTATACAGATGGTGTTGCGTTAAAGGCAGCAAAATTAATCTTTGATTACCTGCCTGCTGCTTATGAAAAAGGCGCTGATGACCCTATTGCAAGAGAAAAAATGGCAAATGCTTCCACACTGGCTGGTATTGCTTTCTCCAATGCGTTTTTGGGAATCTGCCACTCCATGGCACACAAGTTGGGCGCTTACCACCACCTGCCTCATGGTGTTGCCAATGCGCTGCTTATTGAGCATGTTATGCGCTACAATGCTGACCCGGCTCCTGTTAAAATGGGAACCTTCTCACAGTATCCATATCCACACGCAAAGGAAAGATACTGTGAAATGGCTCGTTTCGTAGGTATTCAGGGCAAAAATGATGATGAAGTATTTGAAAACTTCATCAAAGCCATTGCTGAACTGAAAGAAAGAGTTGGCATTAAGAGAACCATCAAGGACTATGGCATCACAGAAGAAGCCTTCCTGGCTACTCTGGATGAAATGGTAGAAAATGCATTTAATGACCAGTGTACCGGAGCAAATCCACGCTATCCACTGATGAAGGAAATGAAAGAAATGTATTTAAAGGCTTATTATGAAGGGTAAAAAAGAGAATTTCTCTTAATATGCTGATTTATTGACATACTGACGCAATCCCGCATGTGGTACCTTCCAAGCTCAGTTTGCGTTCACTTTGAGCCTGTAGTCTCAAAGCGTACTCGACAAATTTGCTTGAAAGATATCCGCATGCGGGATTGCTGGGTTATGGCAATTATTTTATCTGTTCCGACCATAGACATAGTTACTAATTTATATCCTTTGTTCAGCATTTCCTCTGATTTTTTCTCAATAGCTTTTGCTAAATCTTCTACACCAGTAGAACATTCTACAACAACTGATTTATATACTAAATTGAACATTTTACTCATCTCCTTTTTTGTTCTTTCTATCCCACCAAGTACCTGCTAACGAACAACTTCCTCCCATAACTATAAAAGCAATCATAATAAGCCAAAATTCCATGATTTTCTCTCCTTTTTAATTTGTTAAATGCTGGCAAATAAAAATCATACCAAAACATATCATAAGTGCGATTACACCTGCAATGAATGCAAATATGATTTTTTGATAATTTCTTTTTCCTATTTCTTGTTGTGCTTCATCATGCGTTAATTGTTTTCCGTCAATAAATGCCAAAATTTCTTTATAGGTTTGAATGTCATAGTTCTTTTTGAATTTTTCAATCTTACTTGCCGTATAGAGCGTTATTGCGAACAAGCATAACCAGATAATAATTCCTATATTCCCCTTAATACTAAATAAAGGATAAGCGCTTACAGCTACAACTATTAATTCAATCAGGAAAACTCCACTTATCACATTAAAGTTTTTAATTGTTGCTTTTTCTACAACCTCCCTCATCTCCTTTATATCGTCTTTTATAAAATTATCTAAAGACACATTGAAGATATCAGATAAAGTAATTAAGCTTTTAACATCTGGACAACTTTTATTTGTTTCCCAATTAGAAATAGTTTGTCTTGAAACAAATATTTTAAGAGCCAGCTCTTCTTGAGAAATTTTTTGTTGTTCCCTAAATTTCTTGATTTGTAATCCAATATCCATCTTGAATCTTCTCCTTTATTGTATCTGCATATAGCTATTTTGTCTGTCAAAAGCCTTTGACATTGCCCTTTTTCCCTTGTCAAAATAGTTTTACATGGCTTATATATACATTTTCAAAAGATTCCCAGGTGTTCCAGGAGGGTTTTGGTTCCAAGTAGGATGAGGATGATTCCGCCAGCCAGTTCTGCTCTGGATTTGTATTTGGAACCAAAGATATTTCCTACTTTTACTCCTGCTGCGGAGAGGATGAAGGTTGTGATTCCTATGAAGCTGGCTGCAAGGATGATGTTTACTTCCAGGAAAGCGAAGGTGATTCCTACTGCAAGGGCGTCGATACTGGTTGCCACTGCAAGTGGGAACATTTTTTTTGCTTCCATTCCTCCAACCGGGCAGGAATCGCCTTTTTCTCTGGATTCCCGAATCATATTGATTCCAATAAATCCTAAAAGGAAAAAGGCAATCCAGTGGTCAATGGAGGTGATTTTGTCTTTAAACTGGCTTCCCAGAAAATAACCAATCACTGGCATTAGTGCCTGGAAGCCCCCAAACCAGAGTCCCGCCAGAATCATGTGTTTAGGCGCCAGTTTTTCAGTAGCAAGACCCTTACAGACAGAAACAGCAAACGCATCCATGGATAGTCCCACTGCAAGGGTAAAAAGTGTAATAATATCCATTTTCAATTTCCTCTTTTCTTAGCATGTCCGTTTATTATAGCACCAGGATTCTACGGTGTAAATCACATATTTTTCTATTTACCTGCAGCCGGAAAAATTTTATAATAGACCTAACAGCAAGAACGGAAAGGAGATTTTTTTATGCTGAAACATACTTTTAAAAACCCCCTGCTTCCTGGGTTTTATCCAGACCCTTCTATTTGCAGGGTTGGGGAAGATTATTATATGGTAACCTCTTCTTTTGTGTATTATCCGGGACTCCCTATTTTCCACAGTAAGGACCTGGTTCACTGGGAACAGATTGGACATGGTATCCACCGTCCTGACCAACTGGATTATAAAAATTGCGAAACTTCCCTGGGGCTTTGGGCTCCAAGCATTCGGTATCATGAGGGAACCTTCTATATTATTAATACCTTTGTGTCCGAAGGCCGTGAAGCCAGAAGAGACAACTACATTATCACTGCCACAAATCCTGCCGGCCCCTGGAGTGACCCTGTTTTTGTGGAGGGCGCAGATGGCATTGATTCCAGTTTGTTTTTTGATGATGACGGTTCTCTCTGGTATGCTGGAAATTTCATCAGTGAGGAAAAGCTGTATGAGGGTCACCATGGCATTTATCTCAACGAACTGGACCCGGTAACCTTCCAGTTTAAAGGGCCACGCTATATTATCTGGGATGGCAAGAAATCCTACAGCCGCTGGATTGAAGCGCCTCATATTTACAAAAAGGATGGCTGGTATTACCTTATGGTGGCGGAGGGCGGAACTTTTATTAATCACAGTGTCCAGATGGCACGCTGCCGCACCATTAACGGAGATTACGAAGTATGCCCAAGAAACCCTATTATTTCTCACCGCCACATGCCTGTTCTGAATCCTATTTCTGTCACAGGACATGCGGATATTACTGACACTCAAAATGGGGAGTGGTGGATGGTGCTTCTGGCTGTGCGTCCTTATGAAGGCGGACATTATAATCTTGGTCGTGAAACCTTTATGGTTCCCATGGTATGGGCTGAGGACGGCTGGCCTATGATTGACAATGAAACAGGTCTGGTAAATGAAGAAGAACGTCTGCCAAATCTGCCAAAATGTGTTTATCCTCCTATGCCGGAAAATGACAACTTTGAAAGCAGTACACTCCAGATGCAGTGGAATACCATTCATCCACCTCTGGACATGTTCTACAGTCTTACACAGCGCCCCGGTTATCTCCGGCTGAAGCTCCGCCCGGAAGTCATGGAAAAAATCTGCACCCCTTCTTTTGTGGGAAGAAGACAGCGTCACAAAGAATTTCTGGCAAAGACAGCCATGGAATTTACCCCTTCCACACCTCTGGAAGAGGCTGGTATTGCTCTGGTACAGGACGACCGTTTCCATTACCTTATGACCGTAAGAGAAAAAGAAGGAAAACCTGTCCTTCAATTATGGAAAACTGAGAAAGGCGTCCGTACTTTGGTAAAAGAAACCGTGTTAAAAACTGGTGAAGGGGACAAAACCTCACGAATTTATCTCAGCGTCCAGGGACATACAGATGGTTATACCTTCTACTATGGGTATGATGAACAGGAAATGATTCCTTTTGTTTCTAACATGGATGGCAGCCTGTTAAGCTCTGTGGTAAATGAAGGCTTCACAGGAGCTTATATTGGTATGTATGCCAGCTCCAACCATACTGCATCTGAAAATCATGCGGATTTTGACTGGTTCAGCTATCAGGGAGAATAAAAAAAATTTATGTAAACTAAAAGGGTTCCAGGAATCAGGAGACTTTTTCTCCATGATTCCCGAAACCCTTTTATAAACAGGAATTAAAAGGCATCCTGAATCTGTTTGATTAAATTTTCCACATCTGCTTTCTTTACCAGAAATCTCTGGGTGCCATTGATTTCCACCAAATCATAAGTATCGTCATACTGATAATAGGCCACACTGATTTGCGGCGCTGTGTCCTGATTTCTATTGTAGGTCACAGTAAGAAGCGCCTGGTTTTCTGCTTTTTCAGCCTCTTGCTTTGGCTCTCCTGCCAGCATCACAGAGGATAACGCCTGATATAAAGTGGTAAAATCTTCTTTTTCTACTTTCTTTTTCCCAAGCTGATATTCCTGCTCCTGTGTATTAACGGACATTTGGTATGTCTTATCTTCTGTCATAAGTTCTATGTTCTTTACAGTTTCAATGTTAATCAAAACCGGAATTTTCAGGATATAATCATAGGGATTTAATCCATAAACACTTTCTAAAAGAACCGCAGGAAGTTTATAAACTTTATCTTCAAATCCTTTGACTGCCGCATAATGATTTCCTTCCCCATCTTCATTTCCAAGAATGATTTCCGCTTGGGAATCCGCGTACAGCGTACTTTTGGCCTTCTCAGCATCCTGGGTATTAACAAATTCCAGGGAAATACTGGTGGTGGAATCGGAAAGTCCTGTCTCTGTCCCTTCCTCTATTGGAACCGGAATCTGAAGATTCATTTGGCACAGGATATCAAACAAACCATACATTTCCTCTGTATTTACAGTCATGGTTTCATCATAAGGATTTAAGATTTCCCAGTAATCAAAGTCCATCTTATAATCTGCCGGCTCTTTGGACAAATGAAAAATCTCTTCTCCGTCCTTTGTAAGCACCACTTTCCGGATTCCATCCTGGATAAAAGCAGGATTTTCTACTGGTTTTGGCTCTGGCTTTTCCGGCTGTTTAGAAGCTTCTGTCTGCTTGCCTGTTTCTGTTTTGTCCTCTGACCGTGTTGTTTTGGCGTCCCCGCACCCTGCAAGCAGCAAGGCAGCCAGGCACAGGCATAGTCCTGCCTGTTTTGCCTTTCCTGTCCATTTCTTCATACTTTCCGTCCTCTCTTTCCTGTCCTTTTGCAGTTTACAGGGTTACGGAAACCTCCACCGGAGCTTTTCCTGTAAGTCCTTTGCTTCTGCTGTCTGGCTGGGATACCCCTGCAAACAAGGTAAAGTGTTTGCTGTCTACATGACGTTCTCCCTGTTCATCCACTACCATCATAGCTCTGTTTGGAATGGTAAACTTCACGGTTTTACTTTCTCCTGTCTGTAACGCCACTCTCTTAAAACCGCAAAGGCTGTAATTACGTACTGCCAGAGGAGAATCCGTATCCTTTATGTAAACCTGAACCACTTCTTCTGTTTCTCTGCCATGATTCTCAACTTTGACTTCCAGTTCAATATCTGACTCCGCAGTTACCTGATTTACTACCTTTGCCTCTGTCACCTGTACGTCCCCATAGGTAAGTCCATATCCAAATGGATACAGGGCTTCTTTTTCCATATAACGGTAAGTGCGGTTTTTCATAGAGTAATCGGTAAATTCCGGCATTCCCTCCAGGTCTCTGTAGAAGGTAACCGGCAGTTTTCCGGATGGTGATACCTTACCAAATAATAAATCTGCCACTGCTTTTCCGCCTCTTGCTCCCGGATACCATGCCAGAAGCACTCCATTGCAATGTTCCTCTGCATAGCTTAAATCAATGGCGCTTCCTGCCATAAGAACCACAATGGTAGGTTTTCCTACTGCAGTTACCTTTTCGATTAATTCCTCCTGAACCTTTGGAAGATGGAGGTCTCTCTTATCTCCGGACGCATCGCTGTTTCCGGTATCTCCCTCTTCTCCTTCCAGGGTTTCATCCAGACCAACACAGAGAACCACCACATCACTGTGCTCTGCAGTAATCACTGCCTCTGAAATCCTATCCTGATTCCATGCCAGATTTTCCACTTTATCCCTGGATAAATGGCAGCCTTCGGAATACAATACTCTTACCTCATCTCCCACTTCATCCTGGATCCCTTCCAGTACGGTAATATATCTGGATGCGGTTCCATGATAGTTTCCAATGAGGGCTGCCCGGCTGTTGGCATTTGGCCCTACCACGCCAATGGTTTTCAGCTTGCTCTTATCCAGAGGAAGCACACCGTCATTTTTCAGAAGAACACTTCCTTTTCTTGCCATATCTACAGCAGCTTCCAGATGTTCCCTGCATTCCACTACTTCATATGGAATGTCATCATACTCACTGCCATCAAACAAGCCCAGCAGATATCTGGTGGTAAACAGACGCTCTGCTGCCAGGGTAATCTCTTCCTCAGAAATTAAGCCTTCTTCCACAGCAGCCATAAGATGCAGGTAAGTATTCCCACAGTTTACATCACAGCCTCTCTTCAGAGCCAATGCTGCAGATTCTCTGGCATTTTTGGTAATTTTATGATTTTCATGGAAATCCCGGATTGCCCAGCAGTCAGAAACGTAATGTCCGTCAAACTGCCATTTATCTCTTAACACATCTTCCATTAAATACTGATGTCCACAGCAGGGCTCCCCATTGGTTCTGTTGTAGGCTCCCATCACAGACTCTACATCCGCTTCTGTAACCAGCGCCTCAAAAGCAGGCAGGTAGGTTTCCCACATATCTTTTTTCGTTGCTTTTGCGTCAAATTCATGACGGATTGCCTCCGGTCCGCTGTGTACTGCAAAATGCTTTGCACAGGCTGCCGCCTTCATCACAGGTCCTTCTCCCTGAAGCCCTTCTACAAAACGCACACCCAGACGTGAGGTAAGATATGGGTCTTCTCCATAAGTCTCATGGCCTCTTCCCCAGCGTGGGTCTCTGAAAATATTCACATTTGGAGACCAGAAGGTCAGCCCTTTGTAAATATCTCTGTCATGATGTTTGGAATATTCATTGTATTTTGCTCTTCCTTCTGTGGCAATCATATCTCCCACCTTCTGCATAGCGTCTTCATCAAACGCTGCCGCCATACCAATAGCCTGTGGAAACATGGTTGCTACTCCGGCTCTGGCTACCCCATGCAGAGCTTCATTCCAGTAATTGTAAGTAGGAACCCCCAGACGCTCCACTGGTGATGCGTCATACTTTAGCTGAGAAGCCTTTTCCATTAAGGTCATTTTTGATACCAGTTCTTTTGCTTTTTTTCTGGCCTCTGCCCGCTCATTCTTATAGTTTTTCATAATCATCCTCCAAATTGCTTATTTTGTTCTTCTATTTTACCATATTTCTTTTCATATACCTCTCAATAATTGCTCTTTTACAGACAAATCTTGCCTTCCTTTTGAATTTCTTCTCTATATTTGGTTGGAGATTTCCCTGTATGCTTCTTAAAAGCAAGGGAAAAATAATTGGTATCCCGGTACCCCACCATCATGGCAATCTTTCCTGTTTTCAGACTGGTGGTTTCCAGCAGGGATTTTGCTTTCTCAATACGCTTACGCACAATATATTCGTTACATCCTTCTTTTGTTACCCGCTTAAACAATCTGGAGAAATAATTAGGCGTGATGTAAAGAGAAGCCGCTATATTAGCTACTGTAAGCTCTTCTGTTAAATGCTGGGAAATATAATACTTTGCCTGGTCTATAATCTCATGCACATTTTCTTCCTTTCCGCTTAACATCTGAGAAAGAAACATCTCAGTAACCTCACAGGCCTCTTCTCCTGATGCAGAAATAAGGCTTTTCGACAGCGCCTCCAGTTTCCCTGATTCTATTTCACCTAAATCCCCTGTATAGGAAAAATACGTTGCGGTGGCAATTTCAAAGCAAAGACGTCTCACTGTCTGCTGAGACAGATTATAAGACTGGGTCGCTTTACAAAACGTATGGAAAGCCTTCATCACATACTCCGGATTTCCAATGTTGCTGCACATGATTCCTTTCAGTTCTGCATAAATATCCCGAAAAATATCATTTTTTCTCTTTGCGCCAAAAGTCTGGATAATGTCCTGAATCCCTTCTTTCTCAGTATTGAGCAGATACTTTGCATCATTATAAGAAATATACAGATTTTCCATTCCTTCCGCAACACTGCCAATAACCATTTTAGGATTGGTATCAAACTCATCCTTTAATATATCAGAAAGCTCCTCCGTTTTCTCCAAAACCGAATCACTCTCTTCCTTTAAAAAATATACCACAGCAATCGTTCCATCGTCATCCGAAAAGGTCACGCCATCCTCCTGGGCATCTACCACGCTCATACACACATTTTTTACAGACATAGCTCTGAAATTTTCTTCCGGCGGCTTCTGGGACATGTAAAGCGTTGGAACAATAAGCACCATCTGCAAACGTCTCTGACCATCAATCCCATAAGAAATTTTAAGCCTTTCCAAAAGTCCCGGTATTTCTCCTCTTCTGTGAATTAAGTCCCTCATGATTTTCTCTAACTGTGTCTGCTCTACCGTGCCCTGGGTGCGCTGCAAAATCAGGGAGCTTTTCTCCTCCGCCTTTGCAGCTTCCAGATATTCCACCTGCGCCTTCACTGCTTTACTTAAAACCTCTTCATCCACTGGCTTTAAAAAGAGATCCTGCACCTGGAGACGCAAGCTCTGCCTTGCATACTCAAAGCTGTCATATCCGGTAAGTACCAGTACCCGAAGCCTGGGCTGCCGCTTTCTGGCTGCTTCGATTAGCTGCAATCCTGTCATCTCAGACATCTGAATATCCGTAATCATAATCTCCGGCTCATATTCTTCAATAATCTCAAGAGCCTCCCTGGCGCTTGATGCTGTAAACACCTCACAGATGCCAAGAGCTTCCCAGTCTATGACTTTTTTAATGCCCATGCGTATCATTTTTTCGTCATCTACAATTAATATTTTATACATTGATTATGTCTCCCTGCAAGATTCCCGGTTCCACTTCTGTCACATATGGAAGAGTGATTTCCACTGTCACCCCTCCAGACTCATTCTTTACATAATGAAGGCCATATTCTTTTCCGTACAGCAATTCAATTCGTTTATTCACATTTCTCACACCATAGCCAAATCCTTCATCATACTCTGATAAGTGCTGATTCATTTCTGTAATCTGCTCCTGTGTCATACCTGTGCCGGTATCTGCAATCAGAATCTTTACCAGTTCTCCCTGACGCGCTGCACTTAGCGAAATACTTCCCTGCTTCCCTTCTTTGATTTTAATGCCATGATAAATAGAATTTTCCACCAGAGGCTGAAGGGTCAGCTTTGGTATCATTGCCTCTTTGCAATTTTCTTCTACATAAATGCTGCTTCCAATAATATTGTCATACCGCATATTCTGTATAATCAAATAATTCTGCACATGTTCCACTTCTGTTTTCAGCGGAATCACATCATGTCCCTTACTGAGACAAATCCGGTAATACCGGGCAAGGGCCTTTACCAAAATAGAAATCTCCTGGTTTCCGTCAACCACTGCCTGCCAGTGAATACAGTCCAGAGTATTATAGAGAAAATGAGGCTGAATCTGGGACTGCAGGGAATTAAAGCGAATCTGTTCAATCTGGTGCTGTTCCAGCTTTACCTGCTCCATCAAAACTAAAATTTCCTCCATCATGGAATTAAAGCCTGTTGCAAGCTTCACGAAATCCTCACCCATATGTTCCTCATCAATTCTGGCTGTCAAAGACCCGGCAGCAACATCATCCATTTTCTGTACCACATTGTCCAGAGGTTTATAAATTTTCTGAATTACCCCTTTTACAATCTGCAGACTAAGGGCAACCACCCCTACCAGCACAATGGTCATAAGCAGAATTGTACGGATACTGGGCTTGTACAGTTCACTGGAGGAAATGCTGCTGACAATGTAATAATCCCAGTCCGGCACCTTCTGATAAATGTAAAGCCTTCCATCCTGGTTAAAGCTGCCCTGCATGCCTTCCAGTTTCTTCTCATATCTGGCGTCTCTGCCGATTTCATCAATCTTTCCGGCTGCTACAATCATGCCTTCTGTATCTACCAGTTCCGTTACCTGCCCTGAATCTTCCTGCTCTTTTAAAATCTGTTCCAGTAAAGAATTGGAAAAGCTCATGCAAAGCAAGCCTCTTTCTGAAGAAATCGTCTGTACATTGTAAACAGGGAAGTACACATTTAAGGTATATTTCTTTCCTTTAAAGTATGCGTTGGTAAACCCTGCTTTGATGGAACCCTTCTGGACATTTTTTGCCTTCTGGTAATCCTTCCTGTAGGTTTTCTGAAAGTCCGTCTCAACCAGCCCATTATTGCCGCGATACAGATAATCCTCCATCTGATAGCTCACCACTGCAATAAAGTTCATATCCAGATGCATGTTCTGACAGCTTGACATAACATTTTTCGCATCATTGGCTGCCTTGGAATAATTTGCATCCTGCTTACTGTCACATTCCAGGTAACGCTGGATGGAGTTATCTAAAACCATGGCGATTGCCAGAGATTTATACCGTTCCAGGGTACTCTGAAAATTTTCTGCCATAGTATCATTCTTTGCCTGCAGCATTTCTTCCGATTTACTCTTTAAAGACGTAACCGAAGATACCGTTGACATGACGAAAAAAATCAAGGTTGTAATCATTAAGGCAATGGTAATAAGCGCCTGCATCTTCCGGTCAAATTTCCAACGACTGATTTTTTCTCTCCATTTTTCCATAGTATTCTCCTGTCCTGCCTGAATTGATGTCTCATTTTATGGTACAATGTTACAAGCGATATTATATCAGAAAAGGCTATCACATAAAACAGAAAATTTCATGCAACAGCCTCTTCCAATAAAATTTTTATCAGCCTTTTACAGCTCCTGCAGTCATACCCTTCACCAATTTATCCTGGAAAATAATAAACAAAATAATCATTGGCAGAAGTGATAAGGTAAGAACCGCCATAATCATTGGCGTATTCATGGAATACTGTCCCTGGAATTCCCATATTGCCAGAGGCAGGGTACGGTTTGCAGAGGACTGAGTTAGTGTGTAAGCAAAAGAAAATTCGTTCCACATGTTTACACCATTGTAAATAGCCAGTGTCGCCAGACCAGGTTTTGCCAGAGGTAAAATCATGGCAAAAAACATTTTAATCTTTCCACATCCGTCAATTTCTGCGGATTCCTCAATTTCTCTTGGAATCTCTTTCATAAAGCTGGTTAAGATAAACACAGAAATGGGAACTGCAAACGCAACATAGGGACCAATAAGCGCCCAGATACTGTCATATAAGCCTGTAGATTTCGCCATTTTAAAAACAGGAATTAAGGTAATATGTACTGGTATGGACATGCAGGCAACAATAGCCGCATAAATCGTTCCAGACAGTTTAAACTTAAATCTTGCCAGAGGATAGGAAGCACAGGCTGCAATGAACAGCAGTAAAGTCAGAGATACTGCCAGCACAATAACACTGTTCATGAAATATGTGGTAAATCCACCTGTGAGAACTTCTTTATAGTTTTCTATATAGAAGGCATCCGGTAATGCAAAGACTCCTTTTACCAGCATTTCAAACTTCTCTTTAAAGGAGTTTAAAACCATAAAAATAAATGGCAGACAAGAAATAATCAGGTAACCGATTGCAAGAACAAAGGCAACGGTCCAGCATATCACACTTTTTCTCTTATTTTTCTTAATGCTATCCATATTCTTATGCTTCCTCCTTTCCTTTTAATAATTTCATGGTAATCAGAGCTACCATGGAAATCAGAATAAACATACCGCCTGCTACTGCGGAGCCATAGCCCATGTTAAAGTTTTTAAAGGACTGTTTATACATATAGGTTGCCATTAACTCTGTGGAAGTACCAGGACCTCCTCCTGTCATAACATAAATCAGGTCGAAATATTTCAGAGAACCAACCATGGAAAGGATGGCTGCGCTTTTCATAGAAGGAACTAAAAGCGGCAGTGCAATTCTCCAGAAATACTGTCCTCTTGTAGCACCGTCAATTCTTGCAGCTTCAAATACATCATATGGAATGTTGGTAAAAGCCGCCATAAAGTACACCATATAAAATGGGGTAAACTGCCAGCAGATAACAATAATAACCGTAAGAAGCGCGGTCTTTGGATTGCCCAGAAGGTCAATATTTCCTCCTCCAAACCATCCTGAAATCGTACTTACAATTCCACCGTTTGTTGCCAGCGCGTAGGTGAAAAGGAAACCGATTGCTACAGATGACATCAGTAAAGGAACGAACCAGATTACTTTAAAGATTGTAAGCTTCTTGCCTCCAAAGTCAAGAAATGTTGCTAATGCCAGACCAATAGGAATCTGAATCACAATGGAAAGAACCATAATCACCAGATTGTTCCGAAATGCAATCCAGAAATTTTTATCTGTCAACAGGGTTTTCCAGTTTTCAAATCCGATAAATTCTTTTGCTGAAGAAATACCGTTCCATTGATAACCACTGGTAATGAATGTATCAATAATGGGATAAAGTATAAATACAATCAGCAAAATGGTTACCGGTGCCAGAAACAGGGCTGCCACCTTTCTTGTGTTTCTCTGTCTCATCTCTAACAGAGAAATACCTTTTTCCTTCATTTTGAGACCCTCCTTTTGTTACGTTTGTGCCTTATTCCCTTTGTCAGGGAAAGGGAGCAATCAACAGGACAGCTCCCTTTCTTTATTTTTATTCCGCTTTAGTTGCTAAATAGTCATCCATGGCTTTCTGCATAGATTCCTGTGCCTCCTGTGGAGTCATGGTTAATCCGAAAACTTCCTGTAATCCGTCTAAGTGTGCTGTAGATACTGCCGGTGGCAGATACTGGTCATACCAGAGCTGGATTTCAGAAGCATTGTTTGCTGCTTCTACTACTTCTTTGGTAATCGGGTCTGTCAGCTTATCTTCAATACCTACAACCGGAGGAATCTTTCCATTTTCCACTTCAAAGTCAATGACTTCATCGGATAAGTGTGCCTCTGCACATTCAAAAGCTGCCTCCAGCTTTTCACCTTCACAGTTAAATACAATAAACTGGTCACCAACTGTACCAATCATAATGGATGGGTCTGCCTGAGAACCTTCGATTGCAGGGAATGGGAACCATCCGATTTTTTCATAGAATTCTTCACTGTCTGTTGCAAAAGTACCTGTATACCAGGAACCGCACAGAAGCATACCTGCTGTCTCCTGATACATAAGCTGTTTTGCCTGTCCGTCATCTTCGCTTAAAGAGTTTACACCATCTGGGAAGTATCCATTTTTCACCCATTCCTGAATCTTTTCACCGGCTTTAATAAAGCTTTCTTCTGTGAATTTTCCTTCTCCTGCAACTGCCTTCTGGAATGGCTCCAGTCCACCGTAACGGGCTGCCAGGTTCATGAAATACATGGAGCCTGTCCATTTGGAGCTGTTAGCAAGAGCAAATGGAGTAATTCCATTTTCCTTTAAGGTGTCGCAGATATTCTCCAGGTCTGTTAAGGTTTCCGGTTCTTTTAAGCCATACTTATCAAACATTTCTTTATTATAGAAGATACCTGACATGGAAACATTCTGATAAGGCACTGCATAAATCTTGCCATTGTATGTAGCCTGTCCTACTGCTGATTCCATTAACTTGTCTTTAATTTCAGAATTATTAAACAAATCATCAATAGGCTGTCCAAATCCGGAATCAATGTATTCATACATAGGACCGCCGGACCAGCAAGAATACATATCCGGACATTCACCTGAACTCATGGCAACCACCAGTTTTTCCTTATAAGTATCGTTCTGAGTTGGCACTACGGTTACTGTGTAGCCAGATTCTGTCTCTGAATTAAACTTGTCTACTGCTTTTGCAATCACGTCCTTGTCCGGGCTTTCTGTACCAATGTTCCAGTACACGATTTCCTTATCGCCGCCTTTTGCGTCACCGCCGCTTTTTCCTTTATCTCCGCCTCCACCACAGGCTGCTAAAGATGCTGCCATAAGGACACTCATGGAAAGTGCTGTTAATTTTACCGTTCTTTTCTTCATACTTGTCTTCCTCCTTATTGAATTTGCGACCCTTTGTTCAACTTTGAGTCATTTGATAGGTTTATCTTATCATTTCTTATGCAATTCGCCTATTTAATAAAATGTCCAGATTCTATAATTTTCTTACCTCCTTGCTTTTTGATTTTGTAGAATTTTATAGAAAAATCTCTTGACTCTACACTTACTGTAGCCTTTATCATGTAGTTTGTACAAAAAATTTTTCCATAAAAGGAGGTTCTGTATGAACAATCACGCTGGAACAACTGCCTATGAAAAGCCTGTTACCCTGAAAAACATTCTCCGTTTCGCGCTGCCTACCATTGCCATGTCTCTGTTTATGTCTTTTTATACCATGGTGGACGGATTATTTGTGTCAAATCTCATTGGTACAGAGGCTTTGTCTGCTATTAATTTAACAGCTCCTGTTATTTCTCTGGTAACTGCAATCTCTACCATGCTGGCAACTGGGGGAAGCGCTGTAATCATGAAAAAAGTGGGAGAAGGAAAGGAACAGGAAGCACGGGAAGACTTTACCTCTTTGATTTTGGTAAATGTGGCAGTGGGCATACTCATGTGCGCCATTGGATATGTCTGTATGGACTTTATTTTTTCTCGCATGGCCTTATCAAAAGCAGTGACTGGTTACTGCATAGATTACCTAAAAAATTATCTGCTCTTTACAGTTCCTATTCTGTTAATGAACAACTTTTCTCTCTATCTGATTGCCTGCGGAAAATCTGCCTTGTCTCTTTTTTGTTCTGTAGGCGGCGGGATTACTAATATTGTTCTGGACTACATCTTTATCCGTCTTCTTGGAATGGGAACCAATGGCGCTGCTGTTGCCACAGGACTTGGATATTCTGTAACTGCTGTAGTAGGTTTTATCGTCTTTTGTAATCCGGAAAACCTGCTGCATTTCCAAAAGCCGGTCTGGAGATTTTCTGTGCTAAAAAAGGCTGCTTCCAACGGCTGCTCTGAAATGGCTACAGCTCTTGTAACGGGTATTACTACCTTATTATTTAACTGGAGTATGCTGAAATATGCAGGAGAAAATGGTGTGGCTGCTATTACGATTATTATGTATGTACTTATGTTTGTCAGTTCCCTGTTCAGCGGCTATTCCTATGGAGTTGCTCCTATGATCAGCTATTACTGCGGAGCCGGAAATCACGCTAAACTAAAAAGACTGGTGCGCACCAGCCTGTTGATTATCCTGGGGATTTCCCTTGCATCGGTTGCCATTTCCATAGGCATCACCCGGCCTCTGGTAAGTATTTTCACCAGACCGGACAATCCTGTATATCAGCTTGCTGTTACCGGAAACCGACTTTGCAGCATTGCCCTGTGCTTTATTGGATTTAATATTTTCTCCAGCAGCTTGTTTACTGCCTTAAACAACGGTGTGGTCTCTGCTGTTCTGGCTTTTTCCAGGTCTTTTGTATTTATGGTTATCTGCCTTCTGCTCTTGCCCGCCTTTTTAGGCGTTACCGGAATCTGGCTTGCCAATCCACTGGCAGAAGGAATGGCAATTATATTGGCAGGAATCATGTTTCTGAAACACAGGGATACTTATCACTATTAACTCCATAAAAAAGGAAAGCAGCAGCACCTTTTCTATTACAAAATGCTGTTGCTTTCCTTTTCACTTTTTATCATCTGTCTCTATCTGTCCCATTTGTCGCACAGAGAGTTAATCTGGTCTGCAAATTTTGCCAGATCCTTATTTGCTCCGCCTTCGTTATTACGAATCACGCTCATTAAGCGGTGGCCTGCTGCCAGAAGCCTTGCAAATACACCTGCTGCTTTCCGGTTCTTAGCTTTCTGCTCCGCATGTTTCACAACAATGCCCACTGTATGTTTTGTTACTTCATTGGTAATCAAATCGACTTCTGTTCCACTATAGGGAGCCAGAACACAATAGCCCAGTTCATCCTCCAGACGTTTTGCAAAAATATCACAAACCTGGTCATCACCATGAGCCACAAACACCCGCTTGGGCTTTTCCTTAAACGCAGATGCCCACCTCATAAGCCCCTGATTATCCGCATGACCGCTAATGCCAGGAAGCCTGATAATCTCTGCATTTACATGGATATCCTCACCAAAAATCCTTACATCCTGGGCGCCTTCTACCAGCGCTCTGCCAAGAGTTCCCACAGCCTGATATCCTACGAACAGAATCGTGCTTTCTTTTCTCCAGAGATTGTGTTTCAAATGATGCTTAATCCGCCCTGCATCACACATACCACTGGCAGAAAGAATTACCTTTGGTTTATCATCAAAATTAATGGCTCTTGACTCATCACTGGTAATCGACAAACGCAATCCATGGAATGTAATGGGATTAATGCCTTTCTCAATCAGATCCATAGCCTCTTCATCGTAACATTCTGTATAATGTTCCTTAAAAATACTGGTAGCCTGCACTGCCAGCGGACTGTCCACAAACACTTCAAAGCCCGGAAATTCCGGAAGCAGATTGTCTTCTTTGATTTTTCTAAGGAAATATAACATTTCCTGTGTACGCCCTACTGCAAAAGAAGGAATCACCACATTTCCTCCTCTTGAGAATGTTTTTCTGAGCACTTTGGTGAGTTCTTCTACATACTGTGGCTTCTCTCCATGGCTCCTGTCTCCATAGGTGGATTCCATCACTACATAATCTGCACTCTCGATGTATGTAGGATCTTTTATCAACGGCTGATCCAGGTTTCCGATATCACCTGAAAATACAATTTTGCGTTCTTCCCCGTCTTCTGAAATCCAAAGTTCAATACTTGCAGAACCAAGTAAATGTCCTGCATCAACAAAACGTACTCGAATTCCTTCTGCCAGCTCAATTACTTTGTTATACTCACATTCTGCAAACAACTGGATGGCGCCCAGGGCATCTTCCATGGTGTAGACCGGTACAAATTCCGGCTGTCCGTTCCTCCTGCCTTTCCGGTTTCTCCATTCAGCCTCAAACATCTGAATATGAGCGCTGTCACGGAGCATAATGTCACATAAATCACAGGTTGCAGAGGTTGCGTAAATAGGACCACGAAAACCTTTCGCATAAGCCAGTGGAAAGTTTCCAGAATGGTCAATATGAGCATGGGTCAGAAGTGCAAAATCCACATCTGACATCGCAACCGGAAGATCCTGATTTTCGTACTGATCCGGTCCCTGTTCCATACCGCAGTCAACGATAAACTTCTTACCTGCCGCCTCCAAATAATAACAGCTTCCCGTCACCTCATGAGCAGCACCTATAAACGTCAACTTCATAAAGAAAACCCCCTTTGCTGTATAATAAATGTCATACTAATATTATACAACACATAAGGGGGTTTTGATAGGGGGATGAAGATTAAATTTGTGTGGGAAAAGTAAAAATTAGTCTATCCAGATTCCATCAGTAACTGGAGACTTGCTTTCACTTGTACTACCTTTATATGCAACGCATGCCGCCTTTACCCTATAATAATATCCTTTGGTAACAGACACATTATAGCTTTTAGTTAAAAGAGAACTATCGTACTTTGTGTCTGAAAAATATTTAACATCTTGCCAATAGCCATTGCTATATCTTTGAAGGGTCATTTTTAATATTAGCTTATCACAAACAACACTTCCAAATACTGCACCATAGACATTTACCTCACCGTTTCCGTTATTTCCAATACTTGCAGTACCTTTATTCAAAATGTTTCCTCTATCAACATTTTCTAACGTAACCGTTGAATGTGCTGATGAAACAAGTGCCGAACCATCAATAATATCTTTGGTTTGGTTAAAATCTGCTGCATTTACATTTAAGCTCACACAACAGATTAATATTAAGCTACAAAGTACACTCGCCATTTTCTTATATTTCTTCATAATCATTTTAGCTCCTCCTTGAATCAGTACATTATTTGTTCTGCAATTTTAAGTATTTCTTCTTTTTCAAGCTTCCCAAACAGTTCACAGTATACATTCTTATAACTCCATTTTAGACTATACATAGGCTGTTGATCACCTTGTTCCAACACTTCCCATAGTGTAATATTCAAATCAGATGTCAACTCACTCTTAACATCACATAAAACCTTACCTGTATCATCCTGTGATAATCGACTATATTCTTTTTCATTAAAAAATATAGTAAAATATATTATCTGTTCGTCACAAGAGTACAACATAACTGCATTTTGTGCCGTTTTATCTAATGTATAATCTAAATACTCCATTTTTTCCGGCATATAAAAAAAAATGGGGATCTCTGTACCAAATGTATTTTCTATATCCTGCCTAGCATAATCTTCTGTTCTGTCACTTTCCAAAACTTCTACATTATTAAGTTTTGTATTCACATCGTTCCCAAACAGCTTATTAACTTCCTGCATAATATATGCCCTATTTGCCTCACTGCTCATGGAAACTCCAAAAATACCAATGACAGCCGCTGCAGCCACGGCTGACCACTTCATCACCCTTTTCCTGATTGCAATTTTCTTGGTTTTGTACATTTTCTTTTTTGTTTTGCTCTGATTTTTCTGGCTATCCGCCATTGGAATTGTATTTTCTTTTTCTATAATCAGGCCTCTTTCCCTGGCTTTTGCCAAAAGTACCTGAAATTGTTCTTCTGTTGGCTCCCATTCCTCTTTATCCGGAATATCTCGTATCTCTCTTTCAATCAATACTGCTTCTTCCATATCTTCAGGACTGTATTCGCCATTGAAATTCTCGTCATACTGGTCCTGGGCAGAAAGAGTTTGTATTCTGTTATTTTTCTCAGTTATTTTGCCCATGAAACTCCTATCTTTCCTTGACTTTTTCTGACAAGTGTATCATATTATCTTATAGTTACTATTTTGAACAAATCAGGAGGAACACCATGAAACATATCGTACTTACCGGTGGAGGGACTGCCGGACACGTTACCCCAAATATAGCCATGATTCCACGTTTAAAAGAACTGGGATATAAAATTTCCTATATTGGTTCTTATGATGGAATCGAAAAAAAACTAATCGAAGAACTGGACATTCCCTATTATGGAATTTCATCCGGTAAACTCAGACGTTATTTCGATGTTAAAAATTTTACTGATCCATTCAAAGTTATGAAAGGTCTTTTTGAAGCTAAAAAATTAATGAAACAGTTAAAACCTGACGTTGTCTTTTCCAAAGGAGGGTTTGTAACCGTTCCTGTAGTAGTGGCTGCCAGCAGAAAAAAAATCCCCACTTTTATCCACGAATCTGACATGACTCCAGGTCTGGCTAACAAATTATCCATTCCATTTGCCACAAAAGTATGTTGTAACTTTCCAGAAACCGTGTCACATCTCCCAGCAGATAAAGCTGTCCTCACTGGAACACCTATCCGTCAGGAATTATTAACTGGAAATCCTGAAAAGGCTTTGGAATTTACTGGATTTACTCCAGATAAACCTGTGATTCTGGTTATTGGCGGAAGTCTTGGCGCTGTTGCTGTCAATGATGCTGTAAGAGCCATTCTTCCTGAACTTTTAAAAGAATTCCAGGTAATTCACCTTTGTGGAAAGGATAAACTGGATGAAAGTTTAAAAAACACACAAGGATATGTTCAATATGAATATATCAAAAAAGAACTAGCTGATTTATTTGCTCTGTCCAGTATTGTAATCTCCCGTGCAGGCGCAAACGCAATCTGCGAATTAAGCGCCCTGAATAAGCCCAATCTTCTGATTCCTCTTTCTGCTCGTGCCAGCCGAGGTGACCAAATTCTAAATGCTCGTTCCTTTGAACGTCTTGGCTATAGTAAGGTACTGGAAGAGGAAGAAATTACAAACGGCATTCTTCTGGATGCTATTCACGATTTATATGAAAATCGTGAAACATACATCACTGCTATGTCTTCCAGCAAACACAAGGATTCTATTGAACAGATTGTACAGCTATTTGAAGAGGCTGTAAGCAAATAATCTTAATAGCTATAACTCTTCAAACTTGTCTTTATAATGCTTTTGAATCCAAACTCTTATCCTGTGCTTCTTGGCTCTCAAACTTTCTACTGAGATGCCAAGAGCACGTGCGATATCTTCTGATTTCTCATCTCTTAAAATACCTCTTTTCAGGATTTCATACCAATCTGTATTCTTTATTTTAAACTCAGCCAGTAACTTATCTGCAAGCTCCCAAAACTCCAGCTTACGCATAATTTCCTCTTCCATGGTAATTTCTGCATAGTTTCTGTTGGATATCCAGACGCTGTTGCTGTCTTTTAAATTTTCTTCTGTTTCCAAAATAGATGCTGTTACTTCATGCACCTGATATGATTTTCTACAAAAATCAATAGCCTTTCTTTTTGCGGTTACAATCAGCCACTGTTTATAATACTCTTCCTTTAAGGTATCTTCCTTCTCACAAAATGAAAGAAACACTTCCTGGCAGATATCCTCTGAAAAGTCAGCATCATTTAATACGCTATATATAACCTTTCTCACTAATTGATAATAATTTTGATAGATTGTACGGAACTTGTCTTCTGTCATTTTTTCATCCAACTTTTATTCCATAAGAAATTTCTCTAATATTTCGTCTCTATCCTCTGAAGTCAATGTTCCAGGAGTCCAGGTAATTCCTGCTTGATCTCCCGCTGTTCTTGGTATCAAATGCATATGAAAATGAAATACCGTCTGTCCTGCTGCTTCACCATTGTTCTGCACAATGTTATAGCCATCACATTTTAGAATATCTTTCATTTTCGTTACAATTTTCTTTGCCAAAACCATAGCATGCGCTGCCGTCTCATCTGGCAGCTCGTAAATATTTGCATAGTGAGCTTTTGGCAAAATCAGAGCATGTCCTTTGTTTGCAGGGCCCAAATCCAGAATAACTCTGAATTCCTCATCCTCATACAGAGTGGCCGAAGGGATTTCTCCCTTTGCAATCTTACAAAATATACAATTTTCCATTTTTCTATTTCTCCTTTCATTTATATATCCGAAATTAACAAAGCAAATGTTACGCAAACTTTTGTCGAATTTTGACATTTTTTGTAAAAATCTTTTATTTGATATTTAAAATCAACAGTGTTACACTATCAAATGGAAAAGGGAGGATATTATGGCAATACAAACCAATCAATCAAATACTTTAACATCGTCAGAACAAAAGTCAGATTATAAAGCACTTTACGAAGATTTATTAGCTCAACATCAGATGATACTGTCACTGATTTCCCATGAAGTCCGCAATCCTGTAACCTTAATCAATAGTTTTCTTCAACTACTGGAGTCTCATCACCCTGAGCTTTCTCAAGATTATTATTGGCTTAAAGTCATGGAAAACATGGACTTTCTGAAATATCTATTGGAAGAATTTTCGGAATTCAACAATTCAAAAACTCTTCGCGCACAGGAATTAGATTTAGCACAAATTTTCCGTGAAACCATTGAATCCGCGGCTCCATCTATGGAATCCCAAAATATTACCATTTCGCTGAATGTGGAATCTGATATTCCAACACTAAAAGCAGATAGAATAAAATTAAAACAGCTTATTTTAAATCTTCTTAGAAATGCAGCCGAAGCTATTTCCAGCCAGGGTACCATTTCCTGTTCGTTGAAGTGCGAAAATAATCATATTCTTATATCCATTCAAGATAGTGGCTCTGGTATTCCTGAAGAGTACAAAGAAAATCTGTTTGTCCCCTTTGTTACTCATAAACAGGAGGGAACCGGACTTGGCCTTGCAATTTGTAAACGAATTGCCGAAGCTCACCATGGAAGTATTTCCTATTGTTCCCAGCCTGGGAAAGGAACAAAATTTACTGTTATCCTGCCTGTAAACTAATTTCCTTAATATCTCATTTTAGGCTTACGGTATAACAAAATTCCAAGAATCAATCCACAAATCAGTCCGCCAAAATGAGCTGCATTATCAATTCCCACACTGGTAACACCATGATAAAGGCTCAACGCGGCCATAAGTATTAATTGACGGACCGTAAAGTTCTCTATACGGCCTTTATTTACTAAGACTACATAAATCAGAGCGCCAATCACAGCAAATACAGCTCCTGAAGCGCCTGCAGAAACCACCTCCTGTCCTTGTTTCAGTTCTACAAACAGGGACAGAAGATTGGCTCCCACACCCCCTGCCATATAGACAACTGCATATTTCCATCTACCTAAATTCCGTTCCAGACAATCACCCAGAAAAAACAACACCAGCATATTATTTCCCAGATGTTGAATTCCAAAATGGAGAAACATTGATGTAACCAGGCGATAATATTCTTTTCCCTGTACGATTGCAGGTGCATATGCTGCACCCCAGCGGTACATGTGACCCGTAGACAGAGCCGAACCCGTCAGTTCCACCGCTAAAAATACCAGAATGTTTGCCAAAATGAAAAAAGTATTCACAGGAACACGTTTTCTATTTCGAACAAACCGTTGAAAATCACTTTCTCTTCGATACTCATATTGATTCATGCTTTCCCCTATTGAAAAATTTTCTTTATTTAATGTGTTAATATTATAAAACTTTTTATTTCTTATTGCAACCCATAGCCTAATTCTCTCGACTCTTTTATACACACATATCGAAATTTTTTTTGTGCAAAAACAAGAATATCACCATTTTTTAACTCATATTCTTCTTCCGGATTAATCCATATTTCGTTTAGCATAGTTCCATTTCTGGAATTTAAGTCAATCAGGTAATCCTTCCCTTTTCTGTGAATAATTTTTCCATGCATTCTGCTGACCGTTGGAACATCCAGGCAGATATCTACATTTTCTCTCCACTTCCCTATAATAGTAACCTCTTTTTCCAGAGCAAATCTCCTGGGGCTCTCCCATTCTAATTCCTCTAAATAGGCTCCTGGCATTCTGTTTTTTTGTAACAAAACCGTAGTTCCTATTTCCTGCTCCGGTTTCTGCAAAACTTCCTCTTCTCTCTCTTCATACACGTTTTCCTCAGATAGAGTCTGTACTTTTTCCTGTTTTCTCTTCCAGAACAGATACCCGATTCCACCAATACTTCCTATGCTTCCCACAATGCCTGCAATCCCAACCCAAAGGTAAACACTGCCATACCTCCACAAACTCCGTACAAAAAGGAATATTCCGGCTCCTATCAATATGACAAAAACCGGCCATAATTTTCTCAGTATACTTTCTGTTTCTTCTTCATCTTCTTTATAAAAATCATCTAAAATCTTTTGTCGTTCCAGTTCCTCTTGTGCATTCTGATACTTTCCTTCTTCCACACGCTCCTCTTTTTGTGTATTCATGTGACTTTTCAGGAAATCCATTTTCAGATTTGATTCCATAGATTCCTTATATACACCATAGCCAAGTGTCACTGCCTGTTTATCTGTATGATCAATTTTCGGTAATAAATACTCTGTTAATTGTCTGAATTCCATCTCTATACTGCCATGAGCAAACGGAATCCAGACAAAACAGTATCCATTATCTCCCTGATTTCGAAAAATACAAGAAGGCTGTAAAAGCAAAAAATCCCGATTCAGAAGATATTCATCCAGTCTCTCCATAATGCGGAAAACACTAAGAAACAATTCTTCCAGTTCCTTATATCCAAATTTTCTTTTCTCAAATAGATTCTGGAGACTTTGGCATCCTGTGACTTCGTAGTAAAAAAACTCATCTCCATTCATTTTCTGTATTTTACAGGGAAGAAGTCCTGGCACCTGGTTTTCCAGCAATATGCGAATCTGATACGTCTCCCCTGTTTCCAGCTCTGTTCCGGGAATTACCATATAATTTTCGCTCATACTTCTCTTATACCATATCTCCATCTGCTTTTTCCTCCCCTCTTGCTTCTTTATTGAAATCCACTGGCAATTTTCCTTGCTTTTTGCACCTTTTCGATAAACAACACTGGTCTGATAATCTTACTTTTTACGCTTGTTTTCCTTCTCCAGCTTAAATTTTGAAATGGTATTTTCAAATTTTTATCAAAGGAAACCTGAATTTCCTGCTTGTTTCCAGATACTACATAGGTGTCTTCTTTTGCTCTTGATGTCTGCCCTGCTTTTTCCACCCCGTCTGTTCCTCTTGTAACTGCCATTGTACTTCCGTAAACAGCGATCTCACAGGCTCCTGCTGTGTCCCAGACTCTTTGATAGCTTCCTAATAAAAGCAAAAGAGATGCAAACAATATCAAGAGCCACACTCCGCTAATCATGGCCATTTCCACTGTATAGCTTCCTTTTATCTTACGCTCCATAACCCCGCACCTGCCATTCCCAAGAGCAAAAAGGGAACAAATGCAATCTGGCTGTCCCTGCTTTTCTTTCTTATTATAACCAGATAAATAGCTGCTCCAAGCACACCAAATAATGCTGTTCCAAGAACCCCTAAAGTTTCCCAAAATCCCATAGAAAATCCTAAAATCAAGGTCAAATAACCATCGCCATAGCCTACTGCTTCCTTTGACAGCTTTCCCATAATTAACATCCCAATTCCCGGTAAAAGTCCTGTCAGTGCAAAAATCAGCCACTCTGAAATTTTCTCTGTTCCACCAATCTGACGCCCGATTTCATAAATAAGAACCACTGCTGCATATAACCTGATTTTCCACAAGGAAATTTTCTTTTCTCTCAAATCTTCCATACTACAGATTCCCAACATTCCCATATGTATCATCCATTTTGTTGTCATGAGCCACCCCCACATCTTTCACAGGCATGAAACGCGCCTGTCTCTGATTTTTTTACCATTTTTACCGTTCTTTTAATCCCCCCGCAATGAACATCATTGTGATATGCGGTTCCGTGCTGTGTGATATAAACGCTGTCATTTGCTGAACCCTGACCAATGCAATTCTCACAGGGATGATAGCTGCTTCCATACTGATTTCTGTCTGCCTGCGCCTGTTCCAGGGAAACCTTTTCTACAGAAAGGTCTAAATGTGTACAGGCAGGTGAGGTATGGTAAACACTTTCCCAATCTGTCACATAAACCATTTCACAGTCTTCACTATTTCCATGCAAAGTTCCATGAAACCCGGTCCATGCTCTTGCCTGGCTTTTTACAGAAATCCGAACAGGAAACAATTGAAACAACCCTGATGGGATTTTATAGGAAAAAGAAGCCTTCAGTGAAACCATATCATTGGAATATCCTGAACCCAAAAGCGTAATTCCATTTACTCCTCCCTGAATACCGGATAAACGCTCTGCTTGCAGACATTCTCTGATTTTCCTGGCCCCATAAGCAACACATATCCCATCCTGAACTACTCCTACCGGTGAATTATGATCCTCCGGCCCACAATAAGCATACATCCCCAATTCTTTCGCCCCTTCACACATAGCGGTCTGAATCAAGGCAGAAATCCGATACAAGTCCAACATCCCTGTAATCACAACTACTACCAGAAAGAAAAGGGGCAGAATGAATGCGCTTTCCACAGTAAGACTGGCCTTTTTCTGCTGAAGAGAACTTTCCTCCTTATTCTTTTTTTCTAATTTTCTGTGTTTCATTTTCCCTGCCCCACTTTCTACATGTCATATGTATACATACGTTCTGCCTGCCACTGTTTTCCCTCCGATCCCTGAATCAGAAAAGAAAAGGAAACTGCGTCCACACAGGCATCCATAGCAAATGTCTCTTTCCCTTCTGTCTGCCTCATATTCAATTCTATGATATCCATGGACCGCATAACTGCCTTTTCCTTCGAAGACATGGAAAACAATATCCGCAAATAATCCTCATACGTAAGCCCCTTGGTTCCCTGTCCTGTCTGACGGGCATTTAGATTACTTAACTGAGTTTGCCAGGATGCATGATCTTTTATGAGTGGAATTTTCCCTCCTGAAAGTAAGGTTCTCACATCAGCCAGACTTTCCACATATGCCCATCCGGCTGCCAGAATTGCCTGGACTAAGGTCATTCCTTCCGGAATCAAAGTCAGAAAGGATAATGCCGCGGCACATGCCTCCAACTCTGCTCTTTTTTGTCCGTTTGTATACAGATAAGCAATATTAGACACCTCGCGTATGAGCAGCAGCCGATTTACCACATAAGAAAGATTACTCTTATCGGAATCTTTTCCTCCCAGAATGTACTCTACTTCATAGTCCAGAGGTCCTTCGCTGTTTCCATCTGTATAGCTGCTCATATGTTCCAGAATATATTCCTGCACCCATATTTTATCCAAAACAGAAGTATCGTGTTCAAGCTGTGGAAAATCTCCCATTCCGGTTTGCAAAGTTCTTTTGGAAACCATTGTTGTAGTATCGGTTTCCTTTTGAGAGACCGTGGTTCCAACTGGTAAGACCATACCAAGAAATCCATTATTTCTAATATTTCCAATAATGTCTAAGGGATTATTATTCTCTGAAATCCCCTCCATAGGCTCTGTTTCTTCTGGAATTGCCTCAGATATACCGCCATCTTGTATGGCTTCCTGTTCATTCATAATATCGGCAGCCTGTGTAAGCATGTTCTGAATATGCTCAATGCCTTCTACTCCCAGATTTCCTTTCATATAACGTATCATCTGCTGTTCCACTGCCTTTCCACTACCGTCAGAAGCAATTCGAAAGCCATCCACGCCACTTCCAAGAATCTGGCATTTTGTAAGCCCGGAAGACAAAACCGGTTCCATATAATATTCCATCTGATTCACCATCTGCCCCATATTTAACGTTCCCTGTCCATATCCGCCATCCAGAAAAAACAGATGATACCTTTCTAAAAGTTCCTGATCATATTCTGAAAAAAGTGAATATAATCCTGTATCAATTCCATTAACTGCCTGTGTTCTTGCGCATGCCACTTTGGAGGCTTGAAGCCCTGCTGCCACCAGGGACAGCAGGACTAACATCATAAGGCTCATAGCAACCGTCATACTTCCTGTTTTCTTCAACCTTTCACCGCCTATATACTGTTGCTCTGTTTTGTAATTTTCGATAAAATGTTCTTTACAAGACTGGTAAGCTGTTCTTTAAAAATCAGCACAAGGCCAATTAATACCACCAGAATTAAAATAATTTCCACTACACCTACCGCATCTTCTTCCTGCCAGAATTCTCTCCATAACTTCATCTTGTATTCCTCCTTACATAAAATTTAAAAAAGCGGGTACCATAAGAATAATCAGCACTACAATTAGCTGCATTACCATGGGGAGCAATAGCTTAATCCCTGCTTCTTCTCCCTGTACTTTAGCATTTCGTTTTCTTTCTTCTGTAACAGAGGCAGCTTCCCGCTCCAGCAATTCCAATAAATTTTCATTCCCTTTTCTCAGATTCTGAACCAGTAAAACGGAAAGCATCTTATACTGAGAGAGCCCAAAACGTCTTCCCATTCTTTCATATGCCTCTGCTTCATATACACCCCCTTCCATTTCTTTACAGGTTTTTACCACCTCCTCGTATGCCGCCCTCTCTCCAAGCTGATACTTATCCCGATTTCTTAAATAACCGGCTGCCAATTTTTCCATTGCTTTGCGAATAGAAAATCCAGCTCTCAAAAACAAAACTAATTTTTCCACAATATCAGGATAGTCCCTCTGCATTTCCTTTTTCCGCAACTCTTCTCTTTGCTTTTCCTTTTCTTTTGCCAGAGGAAAAATACCAATTCCCAGAATAGCGGACAAGGCGCAGATAAGAAGTCCCGTAGGTTCCTGTTCTGTTTCGTAATGTAGTTCTTCACCATCTACTGTTGTAGGAAGGAGTAATTTCTCCTGTTCACTGCTGCTGAGTTCTTCCGCCTGATTCTGAATCTTTCTGGCAAGCTCCTGCTCCTCATTTAATGGAACCGGATATACCTTCACTGCTTTTTGCCAGATTTCCTCCTGCTCTCCAAGGGAAACAGCGCAAAACACCATGGTATCTTCGCCTTGAGTATTCACTGTATCTCCAATTCTTCCTTCCCAGCTTAAAATTTGCGGATTCTCTGTACTCCAGGACAGTCTTGCCGGATTTTCTTTGATCTCCCCGGGAAATTCCATATGATGATGAATCTCTCCTTCTTCTGTCTCTTCCTGAAACCATTGTTCCAGGTAGGTAAAGGCCTCCTGTATGAATTCTTTCTGTTTCTCTTCCCCATAAGTTTCTTCCTCTACATAAATACGAACTTCTTGTTCCTGATTACCTTTTTGAACCTTTAAATTCTGTTCATAAGCACCCTCTCCATAAGGATTCCGCAGTAAATACTTTGTATCTGTATTTTGCCTTTCCTTCACATAAATTCCAATTCCCAATAAATTTCCAAGTAAAATCACTAACACTGCCAGACAAATTTCCTTTCCCGGCTTTTGTCCCTTTTTAAACTTCAATATCTGTCAACCTCACTCCCCAGAAAAACGCGAATAAATACAGCGCCAGGCAGAAAGTCATAACGCAGATGCCTGCAGTGGTATCATAGAGTACATCCAGAAAGCCGGGAGAAGTGATGCGCATATACAAAATAATTCCCAGAGGAATGATACTCATAATCCTCTGCTCCATTTTCCTGGATGCCAGCATGGTATCAATTTCCTTTTTTACCTGAATTCTTTCTTCCATAGAAGCGATACATTTTTGCAGGATTTTCTTCATATTTCCTCCCATCTTTTTAGACTGTACCAAAATATCAGAAAAATTCAGGATGTCCTCTACCCTGCTTCTCATTCCAAGGTCATACAGTAGTTCTTCTAATGGAATACTATGTTTTAGCTGAATTTCCATATAGGAAAACTCCATGGTCATTTCTGCTGTTTTTCCGTAAATCCGCTCCAAATCCTTTCTGGTCTCCCGCACTGCATTATCCAGGGAATACCCGGCTGAAATTCCTATCTGCAAGGCATTTAGGGCTTCTTTAAATTGATAGTGGATACGCTTTTTGCGAAGCTGAATCTGCTGTCTTTTCCTCTGTCTGATATACCAGGCAGCAATAGGAAGTATAAAAAGGAACACCGCAGGACTCTGATAAAACAGATAGTTAATGGTGCAGCATAAAACCACTGCTTCTGCTGTATACTGCAGCCATTGCTTCCATGACAACTGGTAAACATTATAATCTATCTTTTTTCCTGTATTTTTCATAAAGAAATCCCTGCCCTTCTCAATTTTTCCCTGTGTTTTAATTCTCCTGTTTTTTCCAGCTCCTCTTTTCTGACAAACAGAGGATTTAATACAATTTCTCCTTCACACATTCGGTCAATCTCGCAGATTTCCTGTACTTTTCTACTCTTGTCCCTCATTCTTCCCAGATGAATAAACAAATCAAAACCTGACAAAATCTGTCTCCGTATAACCGGAATGGGAAGTTCAATCCCCATAAGCACCATAGTTTCCAGCCTGCTTATCATATCTTTGCAACTGTTTGCATGAATGGTTGACAGACTCCCGTCATTCCCTACATTGACAGCCTGCAAAAGCTCCGCGGCTTCTTTGGAACGTACCTCTCCTACAATAATTCTGCTTGGCCGCATTCTCAGACAAGTTTTCAGCAAGTCTCCTATGGTAATTTCCTGGCTTTTTTCAATATTTGCCTGTCTGCATTCCAGCCTCACCAGATTAGGCAGACCCTGAAGCTGTAATTCTGCGTTATCTTCAATGGTAATAACGCGCTCATCTTCTGGTATATACTGAGACAGGGCATTTAGAAATGTGGTTTTCCCTGCGCCGGTTCCTCCTCCGATTAAAATGGTATAGCCTGCCTGAATCATCACACGTAAAAAATCTGCGGCTTCACCGGTAAGACTATCTAGTTCCAACAGTTTTTCCATGGTAATGGGCTCACTTGGAAACCTGCGGATGGTCAGAATCGGTCCATCCAGAGCAACCGGAGCAATTACCGCATTAATCCGTTCTCCATGCTTCAGCCTGGCATCTACAATGGGCTGCAACGTATTAATCACCCGATTACATCTGGATGCCATTTGCTGTATCACATCATCTAATTTTTCCGGAGAGGAAAAACTCTTCTCCCAGGGAAAAATCTTGCCATTTCGTTCAATAAAAATCCTATCCCACCGGTTTACCATAATTTCCGTAATACTTTCGTCTTCCAAAAGTTCTTCCAGCACATCCATTTTTCTTACAGACTGAAACAATTCCCTGCGAAGTTCCTCCCTCCTGGATATGGGAAGATAGGAACTTCTGCAATAATCTCCCATTAAAGTATCAATTTGCTCCAACACCCCCTCATCTGATTCTTCCCAGGTATCCTCCAACTGTTCCACCAACCGTTTTCTCAGACTCAGAAAATCCTCCCTATCTTTTTTCTCACCCATGTTTCTCCAACATCCTCCTTACAAAACCTCCCCATTTTCCCCATGACAGGGTTTCTACAAACTCTGCATCTGAAAGATTCACCCCACAGGCAGGCAGTCTAACCTCTTTTATCCTCTCCTGTTCTATTCTTCCCCACTGCTTTATCAGCTTTCTGAACTGCTCTAGCTTACATCTTGCTATCAGATCGTCCTGGATAGGCACATATACGGTCTTACACATGGCAAGTAACTGAAATATCTGCCCCACACTGTTTCCCATATCCAGAATTACAGTTTCATAATGTTTCCCCTGACGGATAAAATCAAAAAGCTTTATCCAGTCCTCATTGCCAATGGCATGGATATCTTCAGGGGAAACTACAGGCGGGATAAAATCCATCTTTCCAAGGGGTTTCATAAATCTTCCCAATTCTTCATATGCAAGATGCTCCCTGCATCTTAGAAAGTAGAAAAGATCTGTGAGATTTCCGGTATCCTCTAACCCAAACAACTTCTCAAAACCTGAATAAGCTTCCATATTCAGATACAGTACTGCCTTTTCCTCTCCTAAAATCTGCCCTATTGTCAGCGCCAGCAAGGTTTTCGCACTTCTTGCCACAGGAGAATAGACCCCAATAAATTCCATATCTTGTTTTGCCACTGCATACAGAGCCGGGGCTGTGTTTTCTACATAATACGCCATAACTTCCTGTATCACAGAATCCGCGGACTGATACTTATAGACCGTTTTATGACCTTCTTCCTGCTCTTTGTTCTCAGACAGCAAAATCATACTCTCAGCCCCCAGTTTCTCAATTTGTGCATCCACATCTCCTTCCGCAATTAATAAAATCTCAGGGGGATTTTTCCCTGCATAAGTACACAATTTCTCCACATCTGTAAAAGCCTCTGCCTGAAAAGGCAGTTTTTTCCTGCTGTTCAAATACTCTGCAAAATTGCAGGCATATTCACCCTCTGTGTCACACACAGCAATCACATTTTTCTTCAATAAAAACCTCCCGCATACAACATTACACTTAGAAAAACAGGTACTGTAAAATGAAAATTTTCAGCTCTTTTTCCCCTCTCTATGTAAGGTTTCCTCTCTCCTGTTTTTACATATTCGCAAACATAATGAAAAAAATAGAATCCTCTTTCTTTTAGATTTCCACAAGAAATAAGAAATGCAACAGATAAGATTGCTCCCAGAAAAAAGGAGCAGACCATAAGTTTTAAGATAACTGACCAGCCCAGAATGCCTCCCAGGACGCAAAACAATTTAATATCACCTGCCCCCAGCATCCGAAAAGCAAAAAGCGGCAACAGTAAAAAGAACGGAAGCGCAATTCCAAGCATATAAGCTGCTACTCCGGAAAGTCTTCCTACCTGTATCTGATAAGAAAGTCCCACCGCAAGCCCCAGACAAACAAAGCTATTCACCACCTTTTCCATTAAAAAATCCATACACACAGCAGCTCCTGACACAGCCAGAACCAGCCATAGTCCCACAGACAAATAACCACCTCTTTCTTCTCTTTTCCTAAAAAAACCGGATAATGTGACCGAACGGTCTGAATAAATCATAACGAATTGTTTAAGATGACTTGATTATACCCGTTCCCCTCCCCTTTGTAAAGGGAAATTCCATGAAAAAATACGATTTGGGTATACTATACAAAATTACTGTTTGCATTACTGCTAATTTTCAGTTAAAATAATTAATAGAATCGGAATACAATCGTATGGATTAAGGAGTATAGATTATGGGACTCATTGTATTTTTAGGAGACAGCATTACAGACGCAGACAGAAAGAACTCTCCCAACCAGTTGGGATATGGTTATGTAAATATATTTTCTCAGAACTTAAATCAGCAGGAAGGAAACTGGCAGATTATCAATCGGGGCATAGACGGACAGATTACCCAGCAGGTGGCTCATTCTCTTCATGAGCAGTGCATTTCCCTGCATCCGGATTATGTAAGCATTCTGGTAGGTATCAATGATATCGGCCTGATTGTATCTGCTGAAACATCTGAACAGGAAAAACTCTATATGTTAGAGGACAGCATCCGCGCTTATCATGAAATGTTATTTGACCTTTCCAGAGAAAGTACCGCAAAAGTGATTACTCTGGAACCATTTATCTTTCCAAAAGACGGTCTCTATGAAGACTGGGTTTCATGGCAGAAAAAAATGTCCAAAAACATCCGAAAACTTGCCAGAAACTATGGTGCGTATTTTATCCCTTTGCAGGATCCTCTTAACCGGAAAATCCAGGAATTAGGATATGACACCATCACCACAGATGGTATTCATCTGACCCCTGCCGGTCAAAATATCCTGGCAGAGGTTGTAAGGGACGCCTTCTCCATCTAGTATATGCATGAATATTTATACAGTTCTATTGCAGGCTGTATAAATATTCTTTTTTATTTCAGGCAATGATATTGCAAAATTTCCCTTTCACTACTTCTGCCAGTTTCTCTGGATTCATTTTCAGTGTTGTCCCGATTCTTCCTCCGCTTATATAAATCTCTGGAAAATTCAGGGCGCTTTCATGAATCACAGTTGGATAAAGTTTTTTCATTCCCAGAGGACTGCAGCCGCCTCTTACATAGCCGGTTACCTTGGTAATATCCTTTACATGAATCATCTCCACGGATTTCTCTCCCACTGCTTTCGCCGCAGTTTTCAGATTCACCTCTTCTGCAATGGGAATCACCAGTACATAATAGTCCCTGCTCTTTCCCTGAACCACCAGAGTCTTAAAAGACTGTTCCACCGGCGCTCCTGTTATCTGGGCTGTATGCAAACCGTCAATAAATTCCTCACATTCATACTGAATCGCCTCATAAGGAATCTTATTTCTCTCCAAAATTCTCATAGCATTGGTTTTTATTTCCATTTTTTTCATTTCCATACCTCTTTTCTCTGTTTTCTACAGCATACAAATCTACCTGTTCCTTGTCAATATCTTTTCAGGAGTATACTTTTTCTCACTTTTGGCAACCATATCCATATTACCACATTTCATAAGGAGGTTCACATGAAAGAAAAAAATACAAATTCCAAGGACCCATACAGAGTCGAGGCAACCTCAGTTCACGATTTGGAAGGCTGCGCTACCACAGAAGTCACCGGACTCATCCCAACACCGCCTGAAACTCATGCACAATCAGATTCCTACAAACAAATTTTTCCCTACTCCCCGGACTGCTATGTAGAAAAACAGGGCTCCCGCAAATAACTGCGGCGCCCTGTCCCACCTTCTTACTGTCTGATATTCTCCTGGGAATCTTCCTGATCTCCATCTTCTTCCAGGCTTTCTCCATTTTTTAACTCTCCCACCGCATCTGCAGCCTTTTGAAGAGCCTTGAGGCTAAATCCGGAATCTTCTTCCTCTCCTGTTTCATCCTCTGGATTATTCAGGCTATCCTGACCATTTTCCTCTCCTTCTGAATCCGAGGAATCCTGCTGGCTGCACCCATGTTCTTTTGCCAGCTCCTCTGTATAATCAGATAACTTATAAATTCCGGCTTCCGAAAAGTCAGAATTATAATGCATAACCAAAGGTTCCAGAGAATATTCTTCAATGCTGATTTTTCCACTGTCTGCATCTTTCTTGATTGTAAAATCAGCCATGCCTCCCAGCAGATTTTCCAGCTCTGTCTGTCCGCTGACAAAATTTCCAAGAGAATAGTATACCAGTGTCTCTCCTCTATCCTCCCGTTTGATAAGTTCATAGCCTTTTAAAACATGAGGGTGGGAACAAAGAATCACATCTGCCCCCTGTTCTGCCAGATAATCCACCTTCTCCTTTAACTTCTCATCCGGTTCTATGGAATCTGCCTTTCCTCCGTGAAGATAAACAATGGTCAAATCCGCGTCTCCTTTTGCCGCCTTTAAATCTTCCTTAACGGTTTTTTCTGAATAAAGGTCAATCATGTAGGCTTCGTCTTTCTCAATTTTATGGTTTTCACTTAACATGGTACTATAATTCAGCAGCGCAATTTTGAAATTTTTCACTTCCAGAAGTTCATAGTTCTTCTCATCCTCATCACTGTGGATTCCGAGACGGACAACCTCCGGATAATTTTTCTTCCAGAATGATACGGAATTAATCACTCCATCTGCCTCCTGATCGAAGGTATGCTCTGTGGCATGGGTCACAATATCAAAGCCTGCGCCTGCCAGGGCATCTCCCACTTCTGTTGGTGTGGCAAAGTCCGGATAACCAGCAGCCTCACTATGGCTTTTTACAAAAGGCGTCTCCTGATTTACAGAAGCTAAATCTGCCCCTTCAATATCTTCTTTTATATTTTCATACAGGAAGTCAAAATTCCAATCCCGGGATTTTCCAGCCTTAATAATGGCATCATGAATCATATTATCCCCAACTGCAACCATGTGAAGGGTATTATTTTCTTCCTCCAGTCTGGCAGCCTCTTCCTCCTGCTGCTTTTTCTCCCTGGCTTCCTGGGCTTTCTTTTCCTCCAGTTTTCCTCTGATTACCACTATTCCCGCTATAATTCCAATTAAAAGAAGCAAAAGTCCTATACCGGCCAGTATCATTCTTCTCCTCATAATCTGTCTGCGGCGTTTGCGCTGTCTTGCAATCCTTCTGCGCCTCTCTATTTCCCGCATTCTTGCTTCTTCCTCTTCTCTTTGCCTCTGCCGGCTTCTGCGGTGATCACTCATAATCCAAATCCTTTCTTGTATATATCTACGAAAATGTAGGTGTGAACTCTTATTTTTTCTATTTGCAATTCCCGGGCATCCGTTGTATTATAATTCCCGGACAAAATGTGAACAATTTATTTCTCATTTATTAACTATCATAATAATATGAAAGTGAAGATTATGTCAACGAAATCAAGAAATTATTTTTTAGATAATTACAAGGCCCTGCTTATTATTCTTGTAGTCACAGGACATTTTATTGAGCCCTGTTACAGTAACAATCTATTTCTCATGACACTGAAATGGGTGATTTTTTCTTTTCATATGCCTGCTTTTATTTTTATTTCAGGATATTTTTCTAAGAAAACCATATCTTTTGAAAAACTAATTCAGAAGCTGGTTATTCCCTATCTGGTATATGAAATGCTTTATTATCTTCTGTATGTGTTTGTGATTCACAAGGATACCGGACTGTATCTGAACCGGCCCAAGTTTTCCCTGTGGTATCTCATGGCGCTGTTTTTCTGGAGGCTTGCCACACCATACATTAAGAAAATCCCTGGCAGTATCTTTATTGCCATAACAGCCGGTCTGCTCATTGGATTTTCACAGCTTGGAAATTTTTTCAGTATTCCAAGAACCTTATTTTTCTACCCGTTTTTCCTGGCAGGTTATTATTTCCAGGAATCCTGGTTTGAAATTGTAAGAAAAAAATGGAAATTTTTCGCCGGCTCTCTTGTCTGCATTCTCCTGCTGTTTTTGGGCGGTATTTTTGCAGCCAATATTAGCCTTACTCCCTGGATTTTCTACGGACGTTACTCCTATGAAGACATGGGTATGACTCCAGGCACCGGCATGCTTGTGCGCCTGGGCTGCTACGGAATTTCTTTTCTCCTTGTTTTTGCATTGTGCGCTGTCATTCCAAAGAAAAAACATTTTTTCTCTGTCCTTGGCCTTCGCACCATGCCAATTTATCTGTTTCACGGTTTAATCTATAGTGTGTTAAAAGCAACACCGATTCTGAAACAGATTAATACGCCTCTGGAAACTGCTGCGCTCCTTTTATTTTGCGTACTGCTTTCCTTTATCCTTGCCTCAGAACTTCCAAACCGCTTTGTGGCATGGATTTCATCAGCTCCTGTAACTTTGCCAAAATCCCCAAAGAATCTGGGGATTCCGCCGGTTTTTACCTTTGGCAAAAGAAAAACCTGGTAAAAAAGAAGAAGCATTTACATCCATACAGTATTTCTGACATACATGGTGCAAATTGCTTCTCTTTTTTTATCATCCGATTCCTTTATAAATCAATCCCAGAATAAATACAATAATAGAAAGCGGTACATAAATGTATTTTGCCGCTGGTTTAAAGAGCTTTGGCAAAGGCTTTTCTCTTCCTGTTTCCAGTTCTTCTTTAATCTTATCAAATCCCAGAATATAGTAAATAGAAATTGCTCCAAGAACCGCTCCAAACGGAACTACAATAATGGTAATGAAATCCATCCAGGTACCCACTCTTGCTTCTTCCTCCAGGAATAATCCTACCAGAAGTGTAATACCTCCGCAAAGCAGCACTGCATGATTTCGTTTCAGTCTGAATTTATGCTGCCAGCTTTCAATTACAGCTTCAAACATATTAATCAAAGAAGTAATTCCCGCAAAACATACAGATAAGAAGAAAATTACCGCAAAAACTCTTCCGAATGGCATTTGTTTGAAAATATTCGGAATCGTAATAAACATCAAAGACGGACCTGCTGTTGGCTCAATTCCAAAGGCAAACACTGCGGGCATAATTGCCAGAGCAGAAAGCATTGCCGCAATGGTATCAAAAACAGCAGTCTGCATGGATGCTTTTGGAATATCTTCTTTCTTGCTCAGATAAGAACCATACACAATCATACCAGAACCTGTGATGGACATAGAGAAAAATGCCTGTCCCATAGCCATAACCCAGGTATCTACATTTGCCAGAGCCTCCCATTTGGGTACAAACAAAAATTTATATCCTTCAGAAGCCCCTGGTAAAAATGCAACACGCACTGCCAGAACTGCAAAAAGCAGGAAAAACAACGGCATTAAGATTTTATTTGCTTTTTCAATCTGCGTAGCAGCTCCAAGCAAAAGCACCAATACGGTAATGGCAATTACAATCACATGGAATGGCACATTTCCCATCCATTTTGTCACTTCTCCAAAATACTGTGCAGAATCCTGTTCCAACACCGTATTAGTTACAGAACCTATTAAAAAGCGGACCACCCAGCCAATAATAACAGAATAGCCAATGGCAATTCCCAAAGAACCCAGAAGCGGAATCCATCCTAAAATCTTTCCTGCGGTTCCCATTTTTCTGGATTCCCAGCAATGTACATAGGAACCAAGGGTTCCTGTTCCAACTCTGCGCCCAATGGCAAATTCTGCTGATAATCCTACAAATCCAAATAATGCAATAAAGAAAATATACGGAATTAAAAACGCAGCGCCTCCGTACTCACCTAAACGGTAAGGAAACATCCAGATATTTCCAAGACCTACGGCTGAACCTACACAGGCCAGTACAAAGCCAAAGGAGCTGGTAAAACTCCCGTTTTTATGCTTGCTCATAATCATCCTCCCTTTTTTGATTTAAACCTTTGAACTACGTCCCTTTAATGTATCAAAGAAACAAAGAAAAGTCAACAATTTGCCCGGGGTTTCTTTACAATTTCTACTTCTGTATTTTATAATAGAAATGTGCAGTGCAAATTTTATCTGCATGTATGAATTTTGAAAGAAATGGGGAATATTTTACAACATGGAATCATTTATCTTTGTCCTTGAAATCATTGGTACCATTGCCTTTGCCTCCTCTGGCGCCATGGTCGCTATTGAGAAAAAAATGGATATTTTCGGAGTCAATATTCTGGGCGCTACTACTGCGGTAGGCGGAGGAATTATGCGTGATGTCATCCTGGGCCTAACTCCTCCTACTGCCTTTGCCAAGCCTGTTTATATCCTGTTTGCAGTTGCGACTTCTACGCTGCTGTTTTTTATTGTATATATCAATCCTGATATCATTCACTCCAAAATCAAATGTAAATACTATGACCGAATCATGCTCTGGTGTGACACTGTCGGTCTTGGTATTTTCACTGTACTTGGTGTCCAGACAGCATCCAAGTTTGTCCGGGAAAATATGTTTTTCTTTGTCTTTATTGGTGTTCTGACCGGTGTGGGAGGCGGTGTTCTTCGAGACATTATGGCAAGGGAAACCCCTTATATTCTGGTAAAGCAGATTTATGCCTGCGCCTCCATTGTAGGTGGAATTGTCTTTGTTCTCTGTCAGAGAACCAGCATGACCAATATGACCGCCATGCTGATTGGAATGGCAGTCACTGTGATTATCCGTTCCCTGGCTGCACATTATGACTGGAATCTTTTGCGGATTCATTGACTACGCACAAAATCATGCTATACTGAAACGTGTAATCACATGCAGACAATATTTATATTATAAAAAGGAGATGTTTCAACAATGAGCAAAATTGATGAAGTCAGAAAAGCTATGGTAGAGGCCATGAAGGCTGGAAATAAAGAACGTAAAGAATCTCTCTCCATGCTTTTATCTGCCCTGAAAAACAAGGCTATTGACAAGCGGGAGGACCTGACAGAAGCAGAAGAAAATGAAGTTGTTTTAAAGGAAATCAAACAGACAAAAGAAACCCTGGAAATGACTCCTGCAGACAGAGAAGATCTGGTAAATGAATGCCAAAACCGCATTACAGTTTATGAAGAATTTGCTCCGAAAATGCTGGGAGAAGAAGAAATCAAAGAAGTCATCCAGGGCGTTTTAACAGAACTTGGCATTGATGCTCCAACCGGAAAAGACAAGGGAAAAATCATGAAAGTCCTGATGCCAAAGGTAAAAGGAATTGCTGACGGAAAGCTGGTAAACCAGGTGCTGGCTGGGATGATGCAGTAAAATACCCCCATTAAATTTTTTCTGCAAAGTTCCTTTTAAGGGGGCATGGCTGCCTTTCAGTGTCATTCCATGCCCCCTGTCAGGGTAAAAAGTCTCCACAATATGGGATTTTTATCCTGTATGTTATTTACAATTCTTCTCCACATACTTTACAATCCGTTCCTCCGCTTCTCCGGCTGGCACCCAGATGTCGGGATAGAATCCACGGAATTCTTCCATATAACCTTCGTCCTCTGGAAATAAGCTTACCTTTCCTGAACCGATATCTACCTGACATGCACTGTTCGGTAAAGAAATTTTTGAGGTCATCCCTATGATTCCTCCCAATGTGTTTTCTCCTACAATCAAGACATTTTCCACATTATAGGCTAAATCCAGTAACCACTCAGAGGAAGATGCCGAATATTTTCCCACAAGAATTATCAGCAGTGTATCATTTTCAACCCAGGTTTCTTCTGTATCTGCATGCTTCGTCTTTCTCCCCTCTTTTGTATCTATTACGGTTTTGTGTCCTGAAACAACCTCTCCCGTATACCGCTCCATCCATTCTCCCGGAATATCTCCATCTCCGCCAGTATTAGAACGCAAGTCTAAAATAGATACCGGCGCCTCCCTTAATTTCTTTGCCCCTGTAAGAATTGAATTTTTATACTTTTCATCAAACATATTAAATTGGAACACCGGAATTTCTCCGTCTTCCCAAACACGAACCACCTTATTTTTCTCTGGATGCTCTATATCCATCTCCGTATACATCTGATATGGCTCTGCCTCTAATTCTTCATCTCCATTGGTATAATGTACGATTAATGTCTCATCACAAGTCTGAGGTGTCTCAAGCGCATCCCAGAAGTCACAGTCCTTTAATAAAACAGGATAATATACCAGTTCTCCCTCTTTGGAAAGAGAGCGCTTCATGATTTCATCCAGATTTTCGTATCCCTCTACAGACTTCACCTGTTTCCCATCTGTATTCTGATATCCGTTTCTTGTTTTTTGAAAAGCGGTTTCTCTGAAAAAAAATGGAATTTTCACAGGATTGGTGCGCTGCATATTAATGCCAAAATGTGCATCTTTAACAAACTTTAATTCCTGGAGCAAAAGCTGTTCAAAATCCTCTGATTTTACGGACTCCTGCTTCTGTAATTCTTCCTTTATTTTCTCCTCTGCTACGTCAAATACCTTGGCGCCGCCAAAATATTCATAAGGTCCATAACAATCATGGAACGCATCGAATAAATAGGTCACATCCTCTATTGCCTGTTGCTGCGTCAACATCTTTTCTGGGTCATATTTTTCCTGAGTATGATTCAAATAATATTGATTCCTCTGATTATAATCCACCAAATCCCCTATGTAGTCTGAAATATTGACATCCACTGACTCTACTGCCTGATGTTTGGCATTCACTTCTTCCATTAATTCTTCAAAAGTAAGATTTTCTACAGAAGAGCACCCTGAAAGGCACAGAATGGAAAGGCTTAAAATAGCACATAATTTTTTCTTCATATCCGTTTTCCCCTAGTCTACATTTTTCTCTAAATACTTCACAATGAGTTCCTCCGCTTCCTCTGCCGGCACCCATATGTCTGGACAGAAACCACGTAGTTCCTGGAAATACTCCTCATCTTGGGGAAATGCCATGAACCCTCCGCTTCCCATGAAAATCTGACACAAACTATTCGGTAAAGAAACAGTTCCTCCTCCATTGCCTATACAAGCTCCATATGTATTCTCTCCCACTATTAAAACATTCTCCACATTATAGGCATAATCCAAAAGCCATTCTGCAGCAGACATGGTAAATTTCCCTGTAAGGATTATCAAACGGTTATCATGTTCAATCCACTCATCTTCCGCAAAGGACATTCTTTGCCCTTTCCATGTATCAATCCAACATGTATTTCTTGGAACCTTATCTGCTGTATATCTATTAATCCATTGTGACGCTATGATACCATTCCCTCCCATGTTAGAACGTAAATCCAAAATAGATATAGGCGCTTTTTTTAATGTCTCTGCTCCTTCTAATGTTTCTTTTAGATAGGCATTGTCAAACGTATTAAACTGAAAAACCGGAATTTCTCCATATTTGCGGGAAGCAATCATCTGACCTCCCGGCTCTCTTAGAGATGGGTCTACATACATTTCATAAGATTCTGCTTTTAATTCCTGGGTTTTCCCATTAGTATAATGAATGGTCAAAGTTTCATCACAAGTCTGTGGCTCTTTGAGAACTTCCCAAAAATCACCGTCTTTTAATAGAACAGGATAATATACCAAGTCACCTTCTGGAGAAATCGAACGTTTCATCAATGCATCCATATCTTCATATCCTTCTATAGATTCCACAACTTCTCCCTCTGTTGTCTCATATCCTTTTCCGGTTTTCTGAAAAGCAACTTCCCGGAAGAAAAAAGGCATTTTTATTTTACATAACATACTTTTATTAATGTTGAAATGACCATCCTGAATAAAATTTAACTCTTCCAAAAGGATTTCTTCCAACTCTGCTACTGTTAAATTTTCATAAGTCTGCAATTCATTTTTTACTTCCTGTTCTCTGGCATCAAATACCTTTGCACCACCCATACTTTCATATGGTCCATAACAATCATAAAGCATATCAAAAAGGAAATCCACGTCTTCTACTGCGTCTTCCCTGGTCAGTATTTTCTCCGGGTTATACTCCTCTGTCTTCTTCCCATAGTTCTTAAAACTTTCCTTTAACGTTTTCACGTCCTTTTCATATTTTGAAATATCATCCAAAGTCACCTGTTCCACAGCCTGATGTTTGGCATTCACCTCTTCCATCAGTTCCTCAAAGGTCAGATTTTCTGCTGAAGAACACCCTGTGAGACACAACATAGAAAGACTTAACATAATACATAATTTTTTCTTCATATCCGTTTTCCTCTAGTCTACATTTTGCTCTAAATACTTCACAATAAGTTCCTCTGCTTCCCCGGCTGGCACCCAGATGTCTGGATAAATCCCTCGCAGTTCCTCCATATACCCTTCTTCCTCTGGAAATAAATTAAGAAGTCCCCCTCCTATATCTATCTGGCAGGCACTATTCGGCAAGAACATATTTGAAGTGCCTCCTATTACACATCCTGACGTATTTTCCCCTACAATCAAAATATTCTCCACATTATAAGCATAGTCTAATAGCCACTCAGAAGCGGATGCTGAATATTTTCCCACAAGAATAATCAACAATTTGTCATTTTCAATCCAATCTTCTTCGGAATCGGAATCTATCATTTGATTTTTTGTGTTAATGCTAGTTCTATGTCCTAGAACCTGGCTATTTGTATATCGGTTTATCCATTCACTCCCTATACTGCTATCCCCACCACTATTAGAACGTAAATCTAAAATGGACACTGGTGCCTCTCTCAATGTCCTTGCCCCTGTAAGAATCGAATTTTTATACTTTTCATCAAAAGCATTAAATTGAAACACTGGAATTTCTCCATCTTCCCAGACACGAACTATCTTATTTTTTTCATAATTCTCCATGTCCATTTCTGTATACATCTGATACGGTTCTGCCGCTAATTCTTCGGACTCTCCATTTATATAGTGTATGGTCAAGGTCTCATCACAAGTTTGAGGTGTTTCAAGCGCATCCCAGAGGTCACAGTCTTTCAATAAAACAGGATAATATACCAGTTCCCCCTCTCTAGAAAGAGAACGTTTCATGATTTCATCCAGATTTTCGTACCCTTCTATGGACTTCACCTGCTCCCCATCTATAGTTTGATATCCTCCTTCCGTTTTTTGAAAAGCTGTTTCTCTGAAAAAGAAAGGAACCTTGGTGGGATTAGGAAATTTCATGTTAATTTTAAAATGTGCATCTTTCACAAATCTTAACTGCTGTAGCAAAATCTCCTCAAAATCCTCTGATTTTATGGATTCCTGCTTCTGTAATTCTCCCCTTATTTTCTCCTCCGCTTCATCAAAAACCTTGGCACCTCCAAAATATTCATAAGGTCCATAGCAATCATGAAACGCATCAAATAAATAGGTCACATCCTCCATTGCCTGTTGTTGTGTCAGCACCTCTTCCGGGTCATATTTTTCCTGGGTGCTATTCAAATAGTATTGATTTCTCTGTTCATCATCTACCAAATCCCCTATGTAGTCTGAAATATCGGCATCCACTGCCTCTACTTCCTGATGTTTGGCATTCACCTCTTCCATCAGTTCTTCAAAAGTAATATTTTCTACAGAAGAACATCCTGTGAGACACAAAATGGAAAGGCTTAAAAACAAACATAAACTTTTCTTCAACATCACTCTTCACTTCCTTAATTGTACTATTTGCAGATACATTATTTCTTTTTAGTTTATCACAACACAGTAAAAAAGAACATGATATTTCACGCAATTTTAGCAAATGTAAAATACCATGCTCTTAAATAATCGTTTCATTTTCTTTCTTAAACTGTTGAATATCTATAATCATATCACACTTTTTTAAAACATACGGATCATGGGATATCAGCAGAACAACCGCTTTCTCTTTCTTCTCATGCAGAAATCCTATCAACTGATTGATACTTTCTTTATCTAGTGCCGAAGTTGGTTCATCAAGTAAAACTACGCTACTCTCTTTGCTCAAAGCTCTGATAATTGATAATTTCTGCTTTTCCCCACCTGAAAAATTAGCACCATTTTCATTCATATATTTATTAAGCATATATTCAATGTCAAATATTTTAATCAACTTCTCTTGGTTATGAAGTATCTTTTCATTCATTTCTATTCCAAACTGTAGGTAATCCCTCACAGACATATTAAACAATACAGGATCTTGCTCAAGATATGAAAGCTTGGTTCTGCGCATTTGATACATATTCAGTTTTGAAAGCTTCACATCACCATAAAAAATCTCACCTGAATATTCCCCTGAGAACAGCCCCATGATTGCATTTAATAAAGTTGTTTTTCCTCCCCCATTCTGTCCACAAATACCATAAATTTTACCAGCATAAAATTCATAGCTACAATTTTTCAGAATACTTTGTTCTCCATATTGAACCGATAAATTTTTTACAACTATCTTATGAACATTATCAAGTACCGTATTTCCAATTTCTTCTTTTGGTTCATCCATTATTTTCTTTATTCTCTGAAAAGAAACTTTTGTATCCTGATAAGTACCAGCAAGCCCTAAGAAAAAAGAAACCGACTGAATAATCATATTAAAATATGTATTAATAATGGAAAAATATCCTATACTGAGTTCTCCTACGCTTACTTTATATCCGCCAATTCCTACAATGCAAAGATAAGCAATGATAATTACAAACTGATTCAGATTCATGAAAATATAATCCACACTTACAGAATGCAGTGCAGCATATATCATTTTCTGAAAAGATTCTTCCAGCCTTTTTTCCATTTCATGATTTAAAACATTTCTTTTGATATAAGAAAGCTTTGTAATTTGTTCCGAATAACGTGAAAAATACTCATTGGATTTTTGTTTTGCTTGTGCCTTGGCTTCATACATCTTTCTTTTATTTATTACAAACGTAAGAACATAAAACGGAATAAGCAAAAGAATAATAATACTCAATATTCTATCTGCCCGAAATACAATCACCGCACTCATAATAACAGTAGCAACCTGAAGAAAGAAATTAACTACATTAGACGTAAAAAATCCAACTATGGTATTGGTATCTTTATTAATCTGGTCTATATAATAAGCGCTGTCAATGTTACTATAGTTTCTATAGTCTGAACAAAACATTTTTTGAAAAATACCATTACTAAATTGATACACCATTTTGTAATTTAACTTCGTAGAAACAACAGCCTGTAAATAACGGAATAACATCTGTATGAAATTCGTTGCTGCAATCACAATGACAAACAGTACAAAAATATTTATTTCCATTCCACTTACTAAATGGTCAATGTAAAGTCCGGAAAGATAGGGCATAAAAATATTTATGATCCATAATGTGAAAACTACAAAAATATATTGTATAATTAATTTGCGTTGCTGCTTTATAATGAAAGACATAATCTCTCCTAAATAAAATCAATGACATTGGTATTGACATATTGGAAAAGAAGGCAGCAGAACGCTGTCTTCTTTCCATAAAAACTACCCAATACGTATTATACAATCATTCTCATTTACAACACAATCTACATTTGCATCTACTCTACACCAATCTGCGCATAGTGTTGCACAACGTACTGAACAATATGTATCCTGTGGACATTCATCACATCCTCGCGGCATAATAGTGCCTGGTGAAACTAAAATTTCCATTTGATTTCCTCCTTCTATTTTGAATTTATATTGATACTGAAAGTCCCATGGTAACTATCAATATAATATACCTCTGATTATCACTTGCTGTTTTGTTGTTCGTGCTTCTGTTTTAACAACGCTTTTGTACATTCTACCAAATACTCCTGCATATAAAATTTCCGCTGCTCACAAACTCTTCTTCCCTCCATACGACTATGAGGACATCCTCCTATACAAATTGGAAGTAATTTACATTCCTTACATTCGTCATAAAGTGTTGGTTCAAATGAGGAATATTTTTCTATCAAATCAGTTCTCTGTAAATAATTATCACCTAAATTAATGTTCCCAATTGCTTTTTCAGGAATACCAATATCATTCCAACATTTATAGATTTTTCCAGTGTCATCAATCACCCACCCATTACAAGCATCTGCAATACAATGGTTCATCCTTGCTCTTGGATAAGTTTTTTGTAAAGGTATATGATTATCCATAAGAAATTTTAAGTTGTATTTTGAATACATTTCATCTGAAAAGCATTTATCTTCCTGATAGTTATCATTGTACGGTTCTACTAAACCAAGATATGGACTTACATATTTCAACATATCCTTTTCTCTTAGAAAGTTCATAACCTTATTAGCTTCAGCAATGTTATCATAATCAACATTAATTCTTAAACTAATTGGTAATACTTCTTTTACATCCATAATATTTTTCATAATAATATCATAGGTTCCATTGCCATTCACAAGCGGTCTACGTACATCATGAATTTCTTTAGGACCATCTAGGGTAATTTGTACACGTCCTACCTGACATTCTTTTAACCGTTCCGCATTTTCTTTTGTCAAAAGATATCCATTTGTAACAATTCCAGCACTATAAGTTATCTCTTTTTCCTCACATAACTCAATAAGCTGCCTGGAAAGTCCCTCTATAACCGGCATACCAATCAAAGGTTCCCCACCAAACCAGGTAACATATAGTGATTTTACACCAGCAATATGCTTTTTCACAAAATCCATTAAGTTTTTCTGTGTTTCTTCATCCATTAACCTTTCACCATAATGTCCTTGTTCAAAACAATAAACACAGCGAAAGTTACAAGCCATTGTCGGTGCAATTGTTAATGACATTCTAGTATAATCATACCTACCATGCATCATCCTCTCTTTAACAAGAAAACGTTCGTCAATATCCTCTGGTACAAGATATCCACATTTCAATAGATTATCTAAAAATTCTTTATCTTTGATTTCTTCTCCTGTCTCAAGATAATTGATAAACTGTGCATACTGTAGTTCTTTTACAACCGCTAATGCTCCTGTAAAAGAATTGTACATTACAATCTGGTCTTTTCCTAAATCGTCATATATGAAGTTGTATTCGGACGGTTTTAATTTCGTCATTTCTTTGTTCTCCTTCTTTTGTTTTCCTTGTATCTTCCAAGTACTTTTTACTTGTTTTTCAGTTTAGTGCAAAACACACAAAAAGAACATAACATTTCACGCAATTTTTCTTTTGCGTAAAATGCCATGTTCTTTTTTAAAAAATACTGTATGATAATCTTATCACTTAACAAAGGAGTTTATACAAATGAAAAGAATAGTACCAATTTTATTAGCTTTAACATTATGCTTTTCTTATTTGGGCACGAACAAATTCAATACTAACCAAATGAAATCATCAGAAAGTAACATACTTGTTCTAACCATCAATCAATCTTCTAGGGACTTAATTCATGGTGGCGGAGATGACGTTTAATTCCAAACTTCAATATCAAAAAAATCTTTTAAATTTTTAGCCGCCAGTTCTACATTATCCTCATCCTGCATTATCGTATACATATAATACGATTGATAAAAATACTTTTTGCTGTCTTCCATCATCCCTTCTTCATAAAAGGCGTGTCCAAGGACAGACAGCAATCCACCAATATAACCTGCATATCTTGACTGTATAGATACTTCTAAACCTTGATTTGCAATCTCTATAGCATCTCTATATCTTTTTTCCAAATACAGGCTACGGGAATAATTGTATGTAATTAAAATTACAAGTTTGCTTGACTCTGATAAACTCATAATATGCTTTTTCATATATTTCAACAATTGATAATAAATATCAATTGCAATTTTGTCTTGCCCTGCATTAGAATAATTCAGTGCCATTTGATTAATGATTTTAATCTCATCCACTGTATAAAGATTTTCGTTAATTTCCTCTATATCAAAATTGGGCACTGTAAGGCGAATTGCCTGTAACAAGAGTTCTTTCTTTTCTTCAAATGTATATAGACGAACCTTATCTCCTTCTAACTGTCCAAGAATAATTTTAGACCTCAAAATAAACTGCCTTAAAAGGTGGTCATCCTCTGCCACTAATTTTTCCAACTTTTTCAAATTCTGTAATCCTTCTATTGAATTATGGAAAACATTACAGGAAATAATCTTCTCCTTCAAATTGGATATTTCCATCTCATCTTTGCTCATTAATGCATAATACCGCTCTCCCGGTAATCCTAATCTCTGCAACAAGGCATCCAGTTTATTTTTCGCCGGAACTTGTCTGCCGCTTTCGATTCTGGAAATAGTGGATGGTTCACAGATACCTTCACATAACTGCTCCTGTGTCAATCCAAGCTCTTTCCTTTTCCGTTTAATAATTTCTCCTATAAAAAATTCTTTCACGTTCCATTCCCTTCCTTTTCTTTATAACATAAAAAACACCGTCCCCGCAGCAATCAATTCTGCAAAAACAGTGCTTTTCAATGCGCCTTCAGGGACTCGAACCCTGGACAAATAGATTAAGAGTCTACTGCTCTACCAACTGAGCTAAAGGCGCTTATATGAAGTTGTATTTCCTTAGTGCAAAAAATATTATAACCGATAGTTTTACAAAATGCAAGGTTTTTTTCTTTTTTCTTTTGTATTTATTTAGAAACATTTTAGAATATGAAAATATTTATACAGTTCCTGTATGACTTACGTTCTCTTTGAGTCTGTAGTCCAAAGTGTACTTAACATATTCACCAGAACTGTATAAATATTTTGCTTTATTTCTTCTTAATCTTCACCTCTTCCAACGTTTTCTCCACTTGTTCAATGGATTTCAACACTTGTGAAGCCTTTGTTTTTGTTTTGCGGTTTTGGTATGCCCACTGCATAATTGAGGTTTCCAGGCTGCTTTTTTTCTTCATTTTCCATTCACTCCTCCTGTTTACCTTATCTTATGCGGAGGATTTTTATCTGCCTGCAATGAGTTTATAAATAGGATTTCCCATGGAAGAAAATTTTTCCTCATATTCTGTCATCACATTTCCCTCATTCATTGCACTGTCATGGTGCAGATCAAAGGTGTGACCCAGCAGCTTCCATCCGGCTTCCTCCACTTCTTCAAGGGAAAATTCAAACAAGCCTTTGTTATCTGTCTTAAACTCTACTACTCCGTCAGCAGCCAGAATCTGGTTATAACGCTCCAGAAACTGTCTGGAGGTAAGTCTGCGTTTTGCATGGCGTTCCTTTGGCCATGGGTCTGAGAAATTCAGATAAATTTTTCCTACTTCGCCTTTTTCAAAAACAAGGGGAAGGGTTCTGGCATCCATACGGAGGAAAACCAGATTCTCCGGTAAAGTGCCTGCATGTTCCCGCTCTTCCATTTTCTGCAAAGCTCTCAGAAGCACGCTGTCATACATTTCAATTCCCACATAATTGATTTCAGGATGTTTTTCTGCCATATCCATTATGAAGCGGCCTTTTCCCATTCCCACCTCAATATGCACTGGATTCTGATTTCCAAACACCTGACTCCATGCGCCCTTTTGCTTTTCCGGCTCCTGCACCACATATTTGCTGGAAGCAATGGCATCCTTTGCTCCCGGTATATTTCTTAATCTCATGAGATTTCCTGCCTTTCCAATGTCTTCCCTAGAAGTATAACCCATGGAGGTTTTTCTGTCAAAACCCTATAACGCAAAAAGACCACAGCCGGATTCTCTTCATCCTTCTGCAGTCTTTCTCTTCTTTCACTCTTTTTTATTCTGTTTCTTCCGGCAGGGTCAAAATAAATCTGCTTCCCTCGCCCACAGTACTTTCCAACTTCACTTCCGCCCCCAGGAACATGCTTCCATGTTTTACAATAGACAGGCCAAGCCCTGTACCGCCGATTGCTTTGGAATGGCTTTTATCCACCCGATAGAACCGCTCAAAAATACGATTCTTATCTTCCGGTGCAATGCCAATTCCTGTATCTTCCACCAGAATCTGCGGACGTTTTTCCTCTCCCTGGATCGTTACAGTAAGACTTCCTCCCTGTTTATTGTACTTTACTCCATTGTCACAGAGATTAAAGAGGATTTCCTCCAGAATTGTCTTCACAGTAGTAACCTTTCTGTGCTGTCCATAGAGATACAGGTGCACCCCTGCTTCCTCTGCCTTTTGTTCCAGACGCTTAAATATTTCTCTGGTTTCTTCATACAAATCCACGGTTTCTTTTGCAAAAACCATTTTTCCTTCGTCTAACTGGGAAATTTTAATCACGTCATTTACCAGAGTAATGAGCCTTTGGGCTTCTTTAAAAATACGTCCTGCAAATTTCTTGGTGTCCTCCGGCTTCACATAACCGTCCTGGATAATCTCAGCGAATCCGGAAATAGAGGTCAAAGGCGTTTTTAATTCATGGGAAACATTGGCTGTAAATTCCCTTCGCATCTGCTCTCCCCGCATACGCTCGGTTACATCCTGAATTAACAGCACTGCTCCAGTTACCTGCTTCTCATTATAAACTGGATTTGCAGTTACCTGACAGCTGGTTCCTGCCAGTTCCATGTTGGAAACCACATGCTGGCCTTTTAATACACGTTCCACTGCATTCTGGAAATCTTCACTCCGGTTCAGCGCCAGTACACTTCTTCTCTCTTTCTCCGGTTTTGCTCCCAAAAGCTGCAAAGCGCTGGTATTATTAGAAAGGATTTCCGTGTGATTATCAATCACCACAAAACCTTCTTCCATGTTTTCTGTAATAATGGAGAATTCTTCCTGCTGGCGTTTTGCCTCTGCAATCTCATGCTGCAGGGATTTCTGCTGTCGGTTAATCTTGCTTAACAGCGGCGCAATCTCATCATAGGTCTGATTATCCTGTGGATGCTCCAAATCCAGAGCATTAATCGGATTCACAATCTTACCGGACAACCGGGAAGCAATGAAATAGGAAAGAATCACCATCAGCACCAGCATAATTAAAATCGGCTGAATCATCCCTCCTATGATTCCCGGAACATTGTACTGCTCACTGGAAACTCTGAGAATACTACCATCTTCCAGACGCAGAGCATAATATAGCGTCTTTTTGGAAAGAGTATCTGATTTTCTCACTGCGGTTCCATGACCCTTAGTTGCCGCTTCTTTGATTTCTTCCCTCTGGCTGTGGTTTTCCATAGCATTTTCGTCTGCCACGCTGTCGAAGAGAACATTGCCATCCTGGTCAATATAGGTTACACGCTCTGCCTCATGGGGAAGGGAATCAAAAGCTTCCATGCCTTCTTTTTCCACAGAAATTGCAAGATAAGCGGCTTCCTTTCTCAGTTCCTTAACCAACTGTTTTCCAAAGTAATTATACAGGATTCCCATGGTCAGCGCAGAGCTTACCGTAAGTACAATCACGCTGACCAGGAGAATGGATTTTAAGATTCTTTTTGTCATGAAGCCCCTCCAATCTTGTAACCCATGCCACGAACAGTTTCAATGTATTGCCCTGCTTTTCCAAGTTTTTGTCTCAGTGTTCTGATATGCACATCCACGGTCCGGCTCTCCCCGTCAAACTGATAACCCCAGATTTTATCCAAAAGCTGCGCTCTGGTAAATACAATCCCCGGATTGGAAATCAAAAGCAGCAGCATTTCAAATTCTTTTAAGGTGAGGACGATTTCTTCACCGTCCACCTTTACCTGATGCCGCTGTCTGGAAACAGCCAAACAGCCAAGGGTATAGTCCTGTTCCTCTTCTTCTATATGTCCTGCACGCCGTAGCAGTGCTTTTACCCTGGATACCAGCTCCATCATACGGAAGGGCTTGGGAATATAATCATCTGCACCGCTGTCCAGACCTTTTACTGTGTCATATTCACTGCCTTTTGCAGTCAGCATGGCAATGGGAAGCTGTCTGGTATCATTTCGCTTCCTGAGTTTTTTCAAAATCTCCAGCCCGTCTTCTTCCGGAAGCATAATATCCAGAAGCACTAAATCCGGTACCCGCTTCTCCACTGCTTTCCAAAATGCTGAAGGCACTTCAAATCCCTCTGCTTCCATGCCCTGACTGTTCAGGGTGTACACTACCAGTTCCCGTATGCTCTCATCATCTTCTACTAAATAAATCATCTGCTTACCCCTAACTTCACTCATCATGGGTGCCGGTGATGGAATATTCCACCCACTGGGCAATATTCTCCGCATGGTCTCCAATGCGCTCAAAATACTTGGCAACCATAATCAGGTCAATATAATATTCCGCATTCTGTGGGTCCTGCTGCAATAATTTAGGCAGCTCTGTTTTCACTCTGAGGAATAAATCATCTACTACATTATCATATTTTACCACTGCTGCTGCAGAATCTAAATCTTTTTTTACAAAAGAATCGATACTTTCTGTTACCATTTTAATCGTAGCTTCTGCCATCTTCCCGATATTCATCTTATGAGCAATTTCCTGAACCTTTACAAACCTGGACATATCTGCAATATCCTGAGCCTGATCTCCAATACGCTCCATATCAGAAATCATCTTCAAGGCTGAAGAAATCATTCTCAAATCTTTTGCCACTGGCTGCTGCTGCAAAAGCAGTTTCATACAAAGATTTTCAATATCTCGCTCTTTATGATTAATTTCATCCTCTATGCGTTCTACTGCTTGTGGTTCATTTTCCTTTTCATTTAGTAGCTGGTCTGCAGCTCTTCGGATAGCACGCTCACATAAGGCTCCCATTTTAATCAACTCCAGATTCAACTCCTCAAGCTGCTGGTCGAAATGCATTCTCATCAGCCAAACCTCCCTGTAATGTAATCCTCTGTTTTCTTATTTTTCGGCATAGAGAAAATCTGCTCTGTCTCTCCATACTCAATAACCTCTCCTAAAAGGAAAAAGGCTGTTTTATCTGATATTCTGGCCGCCTGCTGCATATTATGAGTTACCATGACGATAGTATAATCCTTCTTAAGTTCTTCTGCCAAATCTTCAATCTTAGAAGTAGAAATAGGATCCAAGGCAGAAGTAGGCTCGTCCATAAGAAGTACCTCCGGCTCTACTGCCAATGCTCTTGCAATACAAAGACGCTGCTGCTGTCCACCGGACATACCAAGAGCGCTTAACTTCAGACGATCCTTTACTTCATCCCAAATAGCTGCATTTCTAAGAGAACGTTCTACAATATCATCTAATTTTACCTTAGAACGGATTCCGTGGGTTCTCGGACCATAAGCAATGTTATCATAAATACTCATTGGAAATGGATTTGGTTTCTGAAATACCATTCCAACTCTCTTACGAAGAAGGTTAATGTTCATATCTCCGTAGATATCCTCTCCGTCCAAAAGTACCTTTCCTGTAATTTTACATCCTTCTACCAGGTCATTCATACGATTCAGTGATTTTAGCAATGTGGATTTTCCACATCCGGAAGGTCCGATAAACGCAGTAATTTCATTTGCCGGAATTTCCAAATTAATATTTTTCAGTGCCTTAAACGCACCATTATCATAATATAAATCCAAATTTGAAATGGAAAATTTACTCATTAATTTACATTATCCTTTCTTAATCTTACGTGCAATTCTTCCTGATATCCAGTTAATCAGAAGTACAATCAAAAGCAGCACCACAGCAGTTGCATAGGCCTGGTCAATATAAAGTCCTTCTCTGGATAATGTATACATGTGAACCGATAAGGTTCTGGTGGAAGACATAACGCTAGCTGGCAATTCTGCTACAGTACCGGCTGTATACATCAGTGCTGCTGTTTCTCCTACAATACGTCCCACAGACAATATAATTCCTGAAAGAATCCCCGGCACTGCAGATGGTAAAATAACTACAAAAATTGTTCTTAGTTTACCAGCACCCAATCCAAAACTAGCTTCCCTGTACATATCTGGCACAGACATTAATGCTTCCTCTGTAGTTCTCATAATGACTGGAAGTACCATAATAGCAAGGGTAAAAGCTCCTGCCAGCATGGAAAATCCCCAATGCAATGCATTTACAAAAAATAACATTCCAAACAACCCATATACGATGGAAGGAATGCCTGTAAGGGTTTCTGCAGTAACACGAACAATGGATACTAATTTATTGCCTTTTTTTGCATATTCTACCAGATAAACAGCTGCAAAAACTCCTAATGGACCTGCAATCAAAAGAGATAATGCTGTCATGCATACTGTGTTGATAATAGAAGGAAACATAGAGACATTTTCTGAGTTATATTCCAACTGAAATAAATCTAAATTGAGATTTGGAATCCCTTTCATAAGGATATATCCAATAATAAATACTAAGGTAAGTACTGTAAGAAGAGCACTTACTCCCACCAAAACCGCAAGAATCAAAGAAAATGGATTATTAGAATAAGATTTCAAACGCTGTTTTCCTGTCTGCACGTTAATGGGCTGTAATGCCTCATCCATTTGCGCCCCTCCTTTTTAAAATCGAAAATGACAGATTAATAAGCAAAATAAATACAAACAATACAACTGCTGTTGCAATAAGAGCTTCTCTGTGAAGATCTGTGGCATATCCCATTTCCATAACAATATTGGAAGTCAGGGTACGAACACCTTTAAACAGACCTTTCGGCATACGAGGCTGATTTCCCGCAATCATAATCACTGCCATGGTCTCGCCAATAGCACGTCCAATTCCCAGAATCACACCAGCCAGAATACCGGATTTCGCTGCCGGAAGCACCGTAAAAAACACACTTCGTTCATGAGTTGCCCCAAGAGCTAAGGAGCCTTCATAATAGCTATTTGGCACTGCCCGAATAGCTGATTCTCCCACACTTATAATGGTTGGTAAAATCATAATTCCGAGCATAACGGAAGCCGTAAACATACTAGAGCCATTTCCGCCAAATCCCAGGGTTCTTCCAAAAAATTCCCGTACAAAGGGCACTAATACCACCATACCAAAAAATCCATAAACAACAGAAGGGATACCTGCCAGCAAATCAATGGCTGGCTTCATAAACCGATACAGTTTGGAAGGACAAAACCTTGCCATAAAAACTGCAGTAAAAATCCCTACAGGTACACCAATCACAATGGCTCCTGCTGTAACATAAATGCTTCCTAATATAAAAGGAAGGATTCCATAAATATTGTTTCCTGGCTTCCATCTCTCACCTAGCAAAAACTTAAAGACACCAATTTCGCCAATGGCAGGAATACCATTGGCAAAAAGGAATACACAAATTAAGACAACTGCCAGAATGGAGACACAGGCACACAACAGAAACAGGTATTTCATCAAGTTTTCCCTGACATTTTTCATGGCGCTTTGCTCCTATCCTTTCTTAAACTACTGAAGTTCAGACCAGTCTGTAATTTCTCCGGTATAGATGTCTTTCACCTGGTCAGCAGTAATATCTGACAGCGAATTTTCTTTATTCACAATAACCGCAATTCCATCCAAAGCAATCTGAGTTCCGGTAAGTCCGCCTTCTGTTTCAGAATCTTTTAATTCTCTGGATGCCATACCAATATCATATGTTCCATTTAATGCAGATTCCATTCCTGTTGTGGAATCACTTTCCTGAAGTTCAATCTGTACATCTGGATTTATTGCACAATAAGCTTCTTTTAATTTTTCCATAACCGGTGTTACAGAAGAAGAACCACCAACCACAATTTTTCCAGATGGTTTTGTTCCTGCATAGGCTTCTGCATTTTCAGCTATGGCAATAAAACCGCTTTCCTCTACAATCTTCTGTCCTTCTGCACTCATAATATAATCAATGAAATCCTGTGCCACATCACTTACACCTTCTTTTGTAGCAATGTTAAAAGGACGAGAAACTTTATAGCTTTCATTCTTTACATTTTCTGTAGTAGCTTCTGCTCCGTCTACTTTTAAGGCTTTTACGCTTTCATCTAAAGAACCAAGGGAAATATAACCGATAGCCAATGGATCCTGTGCCACATTTGTCATCATAACAGAGGTACTATTTGTTACAGATGCATCCTCTGTAGTCATATCTACTTTTTCTCCGTCAATCTCTTCCTGAATACCAAAAAGTTCTACAAAAGCACCTCTGGTTCCGGAACCCTCTTCACGAGAAATTACGGAAATTTCACCTTCTAAACTTTCCCCTGCATTGGCTTCTTCCTCTGTTCCATAGTTTTCTTTATTGCTATCTTCTTTTTTTGTATCATTTCCACCACATGCTGCCATACTAAATACCATAGTTCCCATTAAAATTGCTGCTAATACTTTCTTCTTCATGATAGAAGTCTCCTTTTTATCCTTAAATTTTTTGTTTTCCTTGTTGACATCCATCACTATAAAGATGTTTTGTAAAATCACCAACCATAAAACCGTTAAATATATGTAAAATCCCAAAATCTCTTATTTAACATGGAGATTTTACATATTCTTTCGTTTACAATTTACACCATATTATTGTAAACCTTAATTTTCTGATTATTTTACGAATTTTATCTGTAATTCGGTGAATTTTGCATGGGCTTGTTAAAAAATTGACTTTTAAAATGTCAATGGGAATCCGCCTTTTTTCCCCATAAAAAGCCTTTTTATAACATATGAACAAAACCTTTGTTCTTTATCAAATTATGTAAATCACATTCTTCCACACACATTTTTGTGGATAATGTGGATAACTTAGTGTATAACTTTACTTTTCCACTGTTTCAAGGGTTTTTCCATGTGGATAATTTTGAGGACAAATTGTGGGTAATTCTACATCCTTCGACTTTTTTTGTATATAATTTACAATCGTGAATATTCTGACAACTTCCGCCCCGAATCCTTCGTTTTCCTGTCAATAATTTGCGTGATTTTGCGGGTTACATTTTATCTCCTTTTTATGTAACCTAAAATCAAAAAAAGAACTACAGTACCAAAACATATGAAGAACATGAATACTGTTCTCCATATGCTTTCAATACTATAGTTCTTTCTTAATTTTTTAAAATTACATTGTGCTTTTTGTTTTACCTTCCTTCTCCCAGCGGAAGTGATTCTGGTATGGATTCAGGGGCTTGTTGTGTGTAGGCGGTGAGCTGCTCCGGACTGTTGGACAGTTCAATTTCCCGGATGAGCCCCAGGTCTTTGTCTGTGAAAATACGGATAAAATTTTTCTTCGTATTGTCTGTGTATATATAATAGGAAGTTCCCTGTTCTTCTTTCTGGGTTTCCAGGGGAATCCCATCCAGCAATGGCTTCATGTTTTCTTCTGTCATTCCCAGTGTAATTCCTTTTCCTATAGTAATGGGAACCTTTACCACATCAAAATCACCGGAAATTTTAGTTACAAAGGCATGCTTTGCGGAAACTGTCTGATTGCTGTAATTTTTCACCACTGCATACAAAACCGTACCTTCCTGTTCCAGAGTAACATACCCATGCCGTCCTGCTTTTACATAAGAATCTGATCCTTCTTCCTGGATTTTCCACCCATTCTTCACAAATTCTGATACAGGCGCCGGAATCTCATACATTTCTCTTCCATAAGAGACAATATAATCCGCCGGATTTTCCGTAAGTTTCTGAGGCGTTTCATAGGCGGTCACTTCTTCCGGGGTTTCCCTGCTGATTTCCTCTTCTTCTGAAACCGGCTCCCTGTAATTTTTCAGCACTGCTTTTTGCAAAATTTCCTCCTCTGTGTCAAAAACCAGTTCTGCCTTCTTATACGTTCCAAATTCATAGGTCACATAAAGCTCTTCCTTTTCACTGTATTCATCTGTTGGCGTTCCATAGGCCTCTGTTACCTGGATTAATGATGATTTTCCAAGAGTAATGCCTCCTGGAAGCTGACAGACGCTTCCGTCTTTTTCATAAGTCAGCGTGATTCCCCCTACATAGCAGTCCATCACCTGGGTTTCCTTTCCCTCCAGATTCACCAAATCCACTGTAAGCTGCTTTTCTCCCTGTTTTAAAACTTCTCCTTCAATATAAGAATCTGTCTCCAACATAGCTTTTTGTTTCTCTTCTGGATATTCCCATCCCTGTCTAATCCATTCCTGAATTCTGGATGGAAGGCTTTTTACTTCTCCGTCTATAGCAAATTGAAAATCATATAAATTTCCGGAAATTTCCACCGGATATTCCTGGATTTCCTCTTCTTTGGCATCAGTCTCTTCCTCTTTTGGAAACGGTACAGGCTCTTCTTCCTGTCCCCGGCATCCTCCACAGCCCAAAAGAGCTGCAGCAAGAAGCAATAGCATCCACTTCTTCTTCAAATAAACATCCCCTTCCTGGATTTTTGCACATCCTGTTTCTAAGTTTTCCCTACATAGAGAAATCTTAACACAAAGAACCGTAGTTTTCCAAGAAAAATACGCATACCCCTTCATTTTTTTCATAAACTGTAAAAAGATTTCAAATGTCCAAGGAGTTTCTCTTGAAAGCCTTTTTATCAAAAAAACGTCACCTTGTCATCCTGGGTCTGATTTTGCTTCTGTGTTTTGGGATTTCTGTTTTTTGTCTGCGATATCCTTTTTCTCAAGATGCCAGATTCCAGCGTTTTACAGACCGGATTGCCCTGGAAGAGTTCTCTTCCAATACCCTGAATCTGCATTATACTCTGGCGTATCCACAAGATTACGGTATAAAAGATTACACCATCAGTCTTGGAACCATGGAGCCTGATGTACTGAAACAAAGCGGTAAACAACTAGCCGCTCTGCAAAAAAAGCTGGAAGATTTCTCTTATGAAAATTTATCTTCCGAAAACCGCATGATTTACGATATGCTCCGGCTGGATTTTTCCCTGCAGCTTTCTGCTGCTGATTTCTATCTTCTCCAGGAACCCCTTGGACCCAATCTTGGGATTCAGGCTCAGCTCCCTGCTCTTTTGGCTGAATATACTTTCCGTGTTCCCCAGGATATACAAGACTATTTTTCTCTTCTGACCTGTATTCCTGAATATTTCAACAGCATCCTGGAATTTGAAAAAGAAAAATCTGCTCAGGGACTTTTTATGAATGACACTTGTGCCAAAGGCATTATTCAGCAGTGTACTGCCTTTTCTTCTCAAAAAGAAGAAAATTTCCTGGATGTCATGTTTGAAGAACAGCTTGCAGACCTGAAACAGCAGAAAGTCATCACCCAAAAACAGGCTGACTCTTATAAGTCTATGCATAAAAAGCTTTTAAAAAAATGTGTATTTCCTGCCTATGAGAATCTGGCAGAAGGTTTGGAGAAGCTTTGCGGTACAGGAAAAAATTGGGGAGGTCTCTGCCATCTTCCCGATGGCGCCCAGTATTATGAGTATCTCCTGAAAAATAATGTGGGAGATTTCCGTCCGATTCCAGAGATTCAGCAACGGCTTATGGAACAGCTAAAAGCGGATACCATGGCAATCCAAAATCTCCTTCAGCAAGACCCGTCTCTGTTCTCCAAGGCTGCAAAGCTGACCCAAAGCACAACCTATTCTCCTCAGGAAATGCTTGCTTATTTGAACCAAACCATGACCCGGGATTTTCCTTCTCTGAAAGCCCCTGATTATGAGGTAAAAGCAGTTCCAAAAGCAATGGAGGACTTTTCAAGCCCTGCTTTTTATCTCACTCCACCCTTAGATACTTTGTCACCAAATGCTATTTACATCAATGGCGCCAGTCAGGTCTCTGAAACAGAACTCTTCACCACTCTGGCTCATGAAGGATTTCCCGGACATTTGTATCAGACCTTATATTTTGGCAGACAACAGCCCTCCCTTATCCGGGAATTTCTGGGATGCAGCGGCTATGTGGAAGGTTGGGCTACCTATGTGGAATCCATGGCTTATGGCTACGGAGCAGAATTTTTGAACATTTCTCCCCAGGTGATGGAACTTTTAAACCGAAACCGTTCTATAAGTCTGTGCCTGTACTCCATTCTGGATATTGGAATTCATTATCAGGGCTGGACCCTCCAGGAGGTTACCAACACCCTCTCCTCCTTTGGTATTGCTTCCCAGGAAATATGCCAGGAAATTTTTCAGTACATTGTGGAAAATCCTACTAATTACTTAAAGTATTACCTTGGTTTCTTAAACTTCACAGACCTTCGCACCACAGTGGAAAACAAAAAAGGAACCGACTTCCAGCTAAAAGATTTTCATCAGAAAATCCTGGAAATCGGTCCCGCACCCTTCCCGGTGGTAAAAAAATATCTTCTTTTCCAATATGAAACTCCATGATATCAATCAACTAAGAGCTGGGATACAAAATAATAATCAAAAATATTTATACAGTTCCAGCTCTTATTTCTTCTGATAGGAGTCAAAAAATGTTCTCAGATTCAGCAGGGATTTCACAAGAATTTCCTGCTCCTGCTCATTTAAATCCTTCACCAGCGCCTGAATCATGCCTTCGTGGAATTTCCTGTGATGCCTGTTTGCTGCTTTTCCTTTCTCCGTAAGAGAAATAAGAACTACCCTTCGATCTTCTTCGCTTCTGATCCTGTGTACATAACCTTTTTTCACCAGGTTATTCATGGCTATAGTCAGAGTTCCAACTGTCACAGATAACAGTTTGGCTACAGATGACATATTTTTGGAGCCTTCCTCCCCAATGGCTTCCATAATATGCATATCATTCACCGAAATATCCTGAAACTCTGAAGTAATCAACGCTTTTTCTTCTATATCCATAATCTCCTGAAACAACTTTACCAAAACATCATGAAAGACTTCAAAATGCTCCATTTCATCACCCCTTTTCCACTCTGATTCCTTTATTATAGCTGATTTTCACTGGAAAGACAATGAGATTTTTTGATACTCAAAACAAAAGAGCCATCGCAGTGCGACAGCCCTTCCATAATTTTCTGATTTCTTATTTTACAATCATTTCTCCGTAGCATTCTCTTGCAGGAGCCAGAGCATTTGCTTCGTCTGTATCAATGTGTGCTGCTGTTGCATAAGAAGCGCTTACACGAACTACTACATCACCAAAAGTAAGGCTTCTTCCGTTTGGAGATTCAATAGCCAGTTCTACAATCTGTTTGTCAGCAACGCCTGCTTTTTCAGCGTCTTCCGGAGTCATATGTACGTGACGTTTTGCAGCGATAACGCCTTCTGTCAGTTCTACTTCACCTGCAGGTCCTACTAATTTACAAGCGCCTGAACCTGCGATATCTCCAGACTCACGAATAGGAGCAGTTACACCGATGCTTCTTGCATCTGTAAGAGAGATTTCAACCTGTGTATCTTTTCTCACTGGTCCTAAAACAGACATTTTCAGGCTGCTTTTTGGTCCAACTACTTCTACTTTTTCTTCACAGGCAAACTGTCCTGGCTGGCTTAACATTTTTTTCACTGTTAATTCATGGCCTGCTCCAAAAAGGATTTCCAGATGTTCCTGAGATAAATGCAGATGTCTTGCAGATGTTTCAACTAATACTTTCATTTTAAGTTCCTCCACTTTGAGATAATTTTCACTACTTCTAATTATAGCTTTTTCCCATGTGTTGTCAATGTTAATTTTTTTCTGACAGACGATTCTTTAAATAGTCATATTCTTCCATAATTCCCCTGGTAATTTCATCCTCCCCAAAAGCATTGTCCGGGTGATAAATCCGAAACAGGGCATTATAACGTTTCTTCAGCTCCTCTGTAGTCTTAATCCCTTTAAAATAATGAATGTGAAACTCTGAATCATCGGTGTCCTGTCCCTTATATCCATCTTCAAAGGCAGACCACTGGTAATCCGGACGCTTATAAAAACTTTTCCAGTTCTGGGAATTTCCCATATAGAACTTCCAAATCCAGCTACAGACAGATTCCAGCACTACCATGACCATAGCCACTCCTGCTGCCGGCACATAAAACAATCCTCCTGCCACAGCCATGGTAAGGATAATTGCCGGAATTCCCGGACCATTTCCACGAATCTGCAGCAAAATCTCCACCAACGCCCCCATGGAGATTACCACAGCGGACAAAATGCAGACAAAAGAAACAACTGTACCGCAGACCTTCAGAAAAAACTGAAGACACCGAATCAGGGTGAACAGCAGTACAGCCGGAATTGCCAACACAATTTTTAAAATAAACACCAAAATTTTCCAAAATTTTCTGTTATCTGTTTTTTTCATATTTTACCTTCTGTTTTGTTAAAATGCGTTCCCTCAAAAACAGTTTACCACATTCCAGAAAATTTTCACAGGCTATTTTTTAAGAGCAGTGGTCACTGGTATGAAATTGTTTCAGATTCCCGATTTTTGCCCGTCTCTGCTCCAGAATCTCTTCAATTTCTTTCAAAGAAATTCCAGATTCCACCAACATCACAATAAGATGATAAAGCAAATCGCACACCTCATTGGCTGTGTCTTCCGGTATTCCGTTTTTCGCGGCAATGATTACCTCACTGCATTCTTCCCCGCATTTTTTCAAAATCTTGTCCAGCCCCTGCTCAAACAAATAGCAGGTATAGGAGCCTTCCTGTTTCTTCTCTTTTCTCTCCAGGGCTACCTGATACAGCCCTTCCATCACATCCATCATACTTCTCTCTCCTTCCATACTTCCCTGAAAAAGCAACTGTGAGCCCCTGTGTGACAGGCCGCCCCTGTCTGAACCACTGTAATCAGCAGTGTATCCTGGTCACAGTCTCCCTTTATGTCAACTACCTTCTGTACATGCCCGGAGGTTGCCCCTTTATTCCACAATTCCTGTCTGGAGCGGCTGTAAAACCAGGTATATCCGGTTTCCAGAGTCTTTTTGAAACTTTCCTGATTCATATAAGCCAGCATCAGCACTTCCCCGGTGTCTTTTTCCTGTACAATAACCGGAAGCAGCTCACTTTTCTTAAAATATTCTTCTATATTTATCATCTCTTTCACCTTCTCACTGGAATCTCATGTTCAGCCAGATGCTCTTTTACCTCTTGTACTGTCAGTTCCCGAAAATGAAAGAGAGAAGCCGCCAGAGCCGCATCCGCCCCGGTCTCCTCAAAGACCTGGGAAAAATGCTCCAGCCTGCCGCACCCGCCACTGGCAATCACCGGAATACTCACCACACTGCACACTGCCCTTAAAAGCTCCAAATCGAATCCTTCTCTGCATCCGTCTGTATCCATGGAAGTCAGCAGGATTTCCCCTGCTCCCAGCTCCTGACACCTCTTCGCCCATTCCACAGCATCAAGCCCTGTATCCTTTCTTCCTCCATGTACCACCACTTTGAAGTTTCCTTTTTCATCACGTTTTGCGTCAATGGCAGCTACCACACACTGGCTCCCAAAGATTTCTGCTGCCTGGGAAATCAGCTCCGGATTCTTTACTGCTGCGGAATTGACTGAAACTTTGTCTGCTCCTGCTCTTAAAATTTCCCGAAAGTCCTCTACACTTCTAATGCCGCCGCCTACGGTCAGAGGAACAAATACATGCTCTGCTGTCTTTCGTACTACGTCCACCATGGTACGCCTGCCTTCATAAGTGGCAGTAATATCCAGAAAACAAATTTCGTCTGCCCCCTGCCGATCATACTCCATGGCGCATTCCACAGGGTCTCCCACTTCCCGGATTCCCACAAAATTTACACCTTTTACCACCTTGCCGTCCCGCACATCCAGGCAAGGAATAATTCTCTTTGCAAGCATGTCACCCACCTGCCTTTTCTATAGCTTCCTTTAAATCTAAATTTCCAGAATAAAGAGCCTTGCCGCAGATACAGCCATACAGCCCCAAATCCTGGCATGCCTTTATATCTTCCAGGGAGCGCACCCCTCCGCTGGCAATAATATTACAGGACACAGTATGATTTAGGTGTTCCAACTGTTCCAGATTCACTCCTTCTAAGGTTCCGTCTCTGGAAATGTCTGTATAAATTATGGTTTTCACACCAGCCTGCTCCATCTCCATAGCCAGCTCCAGATAATGTACAGAACTGCTCTCCAGCCATCCTTCGGTGGCTACCATGCCATTTCTGGCGTCAATCCCCACAGCAATCCGGCTCCCAAATTCTTTTACTGCTTCTTTTACCAGTCCTGGATTTTTCACTGCTGCAGAGCCCAGGATAATTCTGGAAATTTCCTGGGAGAGATACCATTCTATGGTTTTCATATCCCGGATGCCTCCTCCAAGTTCTACTTTCATCCCGGATTCTGCCGCTACTTTTACAAAAATATCCTGATTCACCGGACAGGCTTCCTTGGCTCCGTTCAAATCCACCATGTGAATCCACTTAGCTCCCGCCCTGGCAAAAGCCTCTGCTGTCTCAAACGGATCCTCTGCCACCTTACAGGCAGTGTTATAATCTCCTTTTACCAGCCGGACGCAGGCTTTATCTTTCATATCTATTGCAGGTAATATAATCATTTCTCCACCAACCTTGCGAAATTCTCCAACATCTTCAGTCCTCTGGCTCCACTTTTTTCAGGATGATACTGCGTTCCATACACCATCCCCTTATGAACCAGCGCCGGTATTTGCTCCCCATACTCTGTATAACAGGAAATATAGTCATCCTCTGTATCTGCCCGGAAGGAATGTACGAAATATACATAGGTATGTTCCTCTATTCCCTCTGTCATGGCACAAGGATGCAGAATCCTCAGATCGTTCCAGCCCATGTGCGGAATTTTAAGATTTTTCGCCTCTATGGACACCACGCGCCCGGGAATCAAACCAAGTCCCCTGGTTTCTTTAAATTCACAACTGCTTTCAAAGAGCAGCTGCATCCCCAGGCAGATTCCAAGAAGCGGTTTTTTTGCTGCTTCCGCGCAAATAACTGACGCCATGTCCTTTTCCTTCAGTTTTTCCATGGCATCCGGAAATGCCCCAACCCCCGGCAGAATCAGTCCGTCTGCCTTTTGAATGATTTCCCTGTCTTTTGCCATGCAGTTTTCCACTCCCAGAAAATCCAGAGCATTTTTCACACTAAACAGATTTCCGGCACCGTAATCAATTACTGCAATCATCACAACACTCCTTTCGAAGAGAGAACACCTTCCCCGGTTCTGGTTACTGCCTCTTTTAAGGCATGGGCAAAAGCCTTAAACAAAGCTTCGATTTTATGGTGGTCATTCTCCCCATACAAGGTTTTCAGATGCAGGGTCAGCCCTGCCTGAAATGCCAGCGCACGGAAAAATTCTTTTACCATACAGCAATCCAAAGTTCCCACAGAGGGATTAGCATATTCGGTGTCAAAAACCAAAAAAGCTCTTCCGCTTACATCTAAAGCACAGAATCCCAAAGCCTCATCCATAGGAACATAGAAGCTTCCGTAGCGCCTGATACCAGCCTTATCCTCTAATGCCTGATGAAGGGCCATTCCCATGACAATTCCTAAATCTTCAATACTGTGATGACAGTCCACCTCAAGGTCTCCTTCCATGGAAAGCTGAATATCAAACCCTCCATGTACACACAAAGCCTGCATCATATGGTCAAAAAATCCCACGCCACAAGAGCCTTCATACCTTCCCTCTCCGTCCAGATTCCAGGATAAGGAAATCCGGGTTTCTCTTGTATTTCTCTCAATCTGTCCCATTCTCATGAAAACCACCCCCATATATTAAGAAAGCAATCTATCCAGCGCCAGAACCAGTTCCCGGTTCTCTTCCCTGGAACCTGCTGTGATTCGCAGATATCCCTTCATATACCTTATGGAAATCCCTGCTTTCTGCAAATTTTCAAAAATCTCCTTTGCCCCCTGTACTTTCAGATAAACAAAGTTTGTACTGGTGGCATAGACCTTTTCTATCTCTTGCTTATTGTCTTCCAGCTTCTTTAATTTCTCATATAAGTCCTCTCTGGAGCTGCGGATTTTTTCTATACATTCTCTGAGATAGTCAGGGTGATTCAAAAGCACACAGCCTGCTGCCTGGGTCATGGCACTTACATTATAAGGAGATTTTACCCCTCTTAAAATCCTGGTAAGCTTTTCATTTGCCGCCGCAAATCCCAGCCGTATGGCTGCCATTCCAAAGGCTTTGGAAAAAGTTTTCAGCACAATGATATTTTCATAACGTTTGATTTCAGACAGTACCGAACCCTCTGCAAAATCCATATAAGCCTCATCCACCACAACCAGAGCATCCATTTGCTCCACCATCTGCAGAATATCTTCCCTCTTTGCCAGAAGAGATGTTGGGTTACAGGGATTGGAAAAAATCACAACCTTTGCCTTTGTTTCCCTTGCCTTCTCAATAACCTCTTCGGGTAAAATCACCATATCTTCTCCCTTTCCCATTATTTCCACCCTGGCACCTATGGCTCTTCCATAAAATTCATACATGGAAAAATCCGGGGCAATGGTAAGCATGGTATCTCCTTTTTCCAGAAAGTTCAGAAGAATCAGGGAAATCAGTTCGTCCGAACCATTCCCCGCAGTGAGAAATTCTGGTTTCACCTGAAAAAAACTGCCGAATTTTTCGCACAGCTTCTGTGCCATGGGATCTGGGTAACAGTGGAAATCAAGTTCTGATACTGCTTTTCCTACTTCTTCCCGAATAAAATCCGGCAAATCCAGAAAACTCTCATTGGCATCCAGCCGGATTCTAAAATCCCCTGTTACCGGCTCATACACTTCCATATTTTTTAACCGCTCTGGTATTTTGTACATCTTTCCACGCCCTTTCTATCCCCTGTTTTTCACATCTGCTTCTACCTTTTGAATGAACTCCTCTATCTCTGCTTTTCTTAATTTCATACTGGCAATGTTTACAATTAACCGGGCGCTTACAGGACAGATATCTTCCAGGACCTCCAGCCCGTTTTCCTTAAGCGTTGTGCCTGTCTCCACAATATCCACAATGGCATCTGCCAGTCCCAAAACAGGCGCCAGTTCCACAGAGCCCTCTATTTTCACCAGATTAATATCCATGTTCTTACTTTCAAAAAAACTCTTTGCCACATTCATATATTTACTGGCAATGGTTCTTGTGTGATAACCACGGTACACATCCGTACCCTTTACCGAAGCCAGGGCAAATCTGCATTTTCCAAAGCCCAAATCTGCGATTTCGTAAAAGGTACCTCCCTTTTCCATAATGGTGTCTTTCCCCACCACGCCCATATCACAGACTCCGGTTTCCACATAGGTCACCACATCTGCCGCCTTTGCCAGAACCAATTCCAGACTGCCATCCCCAATGGGAAAAATCAGTTTTCTTCCTTTTTCTCTTACACTGGTGCAGTCATATCCTATACGTTCCAGCATTTCTACAGTTTTCTCTTCCAGCCGCCCTTTAGTCAGGGCTATTCTAATTGGTCTCATATTCTCTGATTTCCTCCCCTATAACATGTACCTGCGGGATTCCTTTTTCCCTGGCATATTCCAGGGTTTCCTCCAGGGTATCAAAAACACTGTTCTCTGATAAAATCCCCTGTTCCTCCAACTGTTTCCTATAATGGACACTGGCAGGCACATGAGCCAGGTTTTGGGCAAAAACCAGAATCTCCGGTACAGACTCCGGCGCCGGACTTACGGTCTGGCTGGCTAAATCTACATTAATCCCAAATCCAATGGAGCCATAATCCTCTCCAAACTGCCCCAGCAGGTTATCATACCGCCCTCCAGAGAGAATCTGCTCCCCGATTCCATTGCAATACCCCCTGAAAATAATTCCTGTATAATATTCCGCCAGATTCACCAGCCCCAAATCAATCATCACCTTATCTCCAAGTCCTAACTCCTGAAGATATTCATATATATTTTTCAGATAATCCAGACACTCCCTGGCTCCGTTTTCATCAAACAGCTCATAAGCCTTCTCAAAAACTTCCTCTCCTCCAAACAGTCCTGGCAGCTTCCGAAGCGCCCGGGCAGCCTTGTTCTCCTTCGCCTTACCAAGAATATCTGTAAGACTTGCATAATTCTTCTGCTCAATAAGAAACCGGATTTCTTCCTTAGTATCCTCATCTGCATCCAGACTGTCCATAATGGCCTTAAAATATCCAATATGGCAAAGTTCCAGTCTGTAACCGCCCTGACTGATTTTTTCCAGACTTCTGGCAGCCAGCTCAATGACTTCCAAATCACTTCTCACAGTGGAACCGCCAATGAGTTCAATGCCCACCTGGTTGATTTCCACACTCTTGCTCTTCCTCTGAGGAAAGCCCCGGTAAATATTCCGGTTATAATAAATACGGATAGGCTTTGGCATACCCTTTAATCTGGTGGCAGTAAGCCGGGCAACAGGTACTGTGCAGTCCGGGCACAGCACCATGAGTCTGCCTTTGGCATCCGTGAGTTTATACATGGTCTCTTTTGGCAGGTACTTGGCAGCTTTCCCAAACACATCATAAAACTCCAGCGCCGGTGTCATAACTCTGCGATACCCCTGAGTGTCAAACAAATCCTTTAAAGTTTTCGTCACCTGGGAACGCTGGTCACATTCACTGAAAAGCAAGTCCCTGGTTCCATCTGGTGTAATCTTATCGTAATATCTCATATCCCTGTCCCCTTCGCTTTAGCGTGCTACCATATTAGCATTACGCATTACATTTTGTCAACCGTTTTTTACAGCATAATCCCAGCAAGAAAAACACTTACTCCTATTCCTGCCACAGTAGCCGCCAGGGCTCCCGGTATGGTATAGCGGGTCTTATGTACTTTTGCTGCAATAAAATACACAGAAACCGTATAAAAAATAGTTTCTGTGCATGACATCATAATGGACGCAATCAGTCCGATTCTGGAATCTGTGCCAAACTCCCGGAAAATATCCAGCACAAGTCCTGTAGCTGCGCTGGAAGAAAACATCCGTACAATAGTAAGAGGCACCAAATCCGCCGGAAATCCTATGGGGTCCGTAAGCTGTCCCAGCACCTTTCCAAGCATCTCCAGAAAACCGGAGGCTCTCAGCACGCCTACTGCCACCATAAGACCAATAAGGGTAGGCAAAATTCCTACCACTGTCCTTAGTCCGTCTTTGGCACCTTTTACAAATTCTTCGTACACCTTACATTTCATAAGGATTCCAAAACCTACAATATAGAATAAAATAAGAGGGATACTGATTTCTGACAAAAACATTAAAATCTGCACGGTATCACCCCATGGGCTTTTTATATGTTTATGCCTCCCCTCCTAAATGATATGTTACTTTTCTATGTTCTTATCGCGAATAAACTCCTGAATCAGATTTTCAAAGGCTTTTCCATATTTTTCATATTTACTGTTTCCCACACCGTTAATTGCCAGCATTTCCTCCCGGTTCACTGGCAGATATGTACTCATTTCCCGCAAAGTCTTATCTGAAAAGATAATATAAGGGGGGATATGGGCTTTCTGCGCCATTTGATAGCGATATTGCCGAAGAATTTCAAACAATTCCGGATATTTCACATCTTCCACTGCCCGTTTCTTCTGAGCTTTTTGTTTGGTTTCTGCTTTTTCCTGCTCTTTTGGCAGCTTCAAAAACACCTGTGCGCTGTCCTTTTCCTGAAGAAATTCTCTGCCCTTTTCCCCCAGTTTTAACACCGGATAGTCTCCCGGTGTGAGCCACAAATATTCTTTTACCAGCAAATCATTTAAAATCTGACGAAGGCGCACAATGGTTCTGTCCTTTAACACTCCATAATAAGGATTCTCCTGAAGCCTGAACTGCCTCACTTTTGCGCTGTCTGAGCCATGTACCGCATCAATCACAGCCTGGATGCCATACCTCTGTCCACTGGAAAGGGTCATGTTCAGAATTCCGGCTGCTTCTTCTGTCACATCCACATCCTGAAATTCTGTAAGACAGTTTCTGCAATTTCCGCAGTAATTTCCTCCATATTCTCCAAAATACCTAAGAATATAATCTCTGAGGCACTCATTTGTGAAACAATAGAATGTCATTTTCCGAAGGCGCTCATAGTTCCGTTCCCGGATTACTTCCTGCTCTTCTCTTCCCAGTTCTTCATTGCTTACCTGCTGCTCAATGAGAAATTCATTCATTTTCACATCCTGGCCGCCATAATAAAGAATACACTCTCCCGGCTCCCCATCTCTGCCTGCTCTTCCTGCCTCCTGATAATAGCTTTCAATATCCTTTGGCATATTATAATGAATGACAAACCGCACATTGGACTTATCAATTCCCATGCCAAAGGCATTGGTTGCCACCATAATAGGAGCTGCATCATAAATAAAATCTTCCTGGTTCTGCTTTTTCTCTTCCTCCGAAAGCCCGGCGTGATACCGCACGACCGGATATCCTGCCTGCACCAGTTCCTGGTGAACTTCCTCTACTGTTTTTCTGGTATTGCAGTAAATAATACCGCTTTTCTCTGAATTTCTTCTCAGATATTCTAACAAAGCTTCTGTCTTATTTTTCGGCTTCTCCACTGCAAAATACAGATTTTTCCGGTCATACCCCGTCACCAGTACATCCGGATTTTTCAGCCCTAAAATGCACAAAATATCTTCCTTTACTGCTTTCGTTGCTGTTGCGGTATAGGCTGCCAGAACAGGACGCATGGGAAGCTGCTGAATAAAATCTACGATTTTTAAATAGCTTGGACGGAAATCCTGTCCCCACTGGGAAATACAGTGGGCTTCATCCACAGCCACCATAGAAATGGGAACCTCCTGTGCCAGAGCCAGAAAAGACTCTGTCATAAGCCGCTCCGGCGCAGCGTAAATAATCTTGTAACGCCCCTGGCGGGCAAATTCCATTGCTTTTCTAAATTGCCCCTCTGTGAGCGAACTGTTAATATAAGCCGCATGAATTCCCGCTGCATTTAATGCACTCACCTGATCTTTCATAAGAGAAATCAAAGGTGAAACCACAATGGTGATTCCAGGAAACAACAATGCAGGAACCTGAAAGCAAATAGATTTTCCTGCCCCTGTAGGCATAATTCCCAGCACATCCCGCCCTGAAAGAGTGCTGTCCACCAGACGTTCCTGACCCTGACGGAATGTGGTATAACCAAACGTCTCTTTTAAAACCTGATATTTATCCATTGTTATTCTCTATGAAGCCCTGCCTCATATACTCCTCTCTCAATAGCCTTCGCAGAATTAAATCTTGTTTCAAAATTTTATCATTTTCAAAAGTATTTTACAAGTTCAGACAAAAAACGGAGCCTGGAAAAGCCCCGTTTTTCATATTTTTTATCCTCTTATTTTCCTATCTCTTCTGTTGTAAGTTCTGCCTTCTGTGGTGTTCCTGTAACGATTGCCTTATAGTTCCTTCCATCATAGGAATACTCTTTGGTATAGGTTCCGTTTCTTTGAAGCTCCTCTGTGATATCAAACTCTTCCTCACCAATGGTCAGTCCCAGTCTGCCGCTGTCTGCATGATAAACCAGGGTTACATAATATTCTCCGTTTTCTCCATATCCATGTACCACACGTATTTCTGTTCCGTCTTCTGTATAGGTGACGGTTTCTTTTGGCGTAGATGCTTCTTTATCAATGGTTAAATTCTCATACCAGATAATAAGCTGGTTGGTAGCATTTTGTACAATGTCCCCATTTGTCGCCGCTACTACACCTACAGATAAGGAAAAAATCAAGGTAACACAGGCCGCTGCTCCTACAAAGGTTTTCCGTTTGATTCTGGAATATTTTTTCGGTTCTTTCATGGTAATAACCTCCCTTACTGACTCCCTGGAAGGCTGGAGCCCGCGGCAGATTTCTTGGTATTTTTCTTTTGGAAATGATTTATTCATAATATCCAGCCTCCTCTAACTGCTTTTTCAGTTTCCTTCGCGCCCGGTCAAGCTGTGTCTGAATGGTAGAAGGATTTCGCCCCAGAATTCCGGCTATTTCTGCCACTGAATATTCCTCATAATAATACAGATAAACCGGCATCCTATACTTTCTTGGCAATTCGAAAACCGCTTCCAGAATCAGTTCTCTCTGTTCCTTTTCCCTGGTATTCTCCGTAAAATCATCTGGAATTTCTCCCTGTTCCCCAAAGGTTTCCAGATAATCTGTCTTCTTTTTCCAGGAAGAGGCAAAGAGCCTTTTACATTCATTAGCTGTTACCTTTAAAAGCCAGTATTTTCCATGTTCCAGACTCTCAAACTCCGGTTTTCTGGTATATAATTTCATAAAAACAGTCTGCATAATATCCTCTGCATCCTGGGGGTTCCTGCAGTCATGAAGAGCCAGACGATAAACCATATCGCTGTACTCTATGACAAGCTCTACAAACTTTGTTTCATCCACAATTCTCTCTCCGTAAGCACATGTTGTTGGTTTCCTAAAAGGCCTTTCACTTATAATACCTTTGTCATGGATGAAAAATCTCACTTTTCCTTACAGATTTTCAATTTTTTTCTCAATCCAGCCTTTGTTTCCTCTTCCTTTAAAAAATCCGAAATTAAGAATCTGATTCTCTTTTGAACTTACAGAAACCATAAATTGAATCCGAAACACAAAATCTTCCGCCTCAAAAATAGTAAAAGGGTGTTCCTCCACTGCCATCACCTGCATGGTTCCTCTGCGAAAGCAGGGATATTGTCCGGCAAATCCCTTCTCTTCCAGAATATGAATCATTTCCTTCCGCTGTCTTTTAATTTTTTCATTCATTTCTTTTCCATAATCTCTTCTGGGATATTCATTGGAAGCTTCACAAACCTTCCGGTAAATCACCTGATAAACACCAGCCCCGTTCTTCCCTGTCAGAAGAGCCATTTTCTTCATGGTTTCTACCCCGGTAATGGTGTCTGTATACCAATCTTCCAGGGAATTTCCAACAGGTGACCAGGCACGAAAAGGAGCGAACTCCATCAAAGGAATCAGCTCCAATTCTTTCTCTGTACAGACTTCCTCTCCTAGATATTCATACTTATCATAAATGGTTCCAATCATATAAACCAACTGGCGCCACTGTTCCATTCCCTGTACCCAGAAATGACCAATTTCATGGTACTGATAACACGCTAAATGCTCTGTAATCTCCTCAAACCACAGGGTAAAAACATTATCTTCTCCCTGCTTTACCACCAATCCCACAGAGCCATTATGTTCTGTAAGATATGCCTCTGTTTTCTCTTTGCAATGAGGCAGATAAGCTCCTGTTATCCTGCAATTTTCCAAAATCAGATAGCACTCCAGGGCATCATTCATCATATAGGGAATACAGGTTTGTTTCTCTCCATTCTGACTATTTTTCCAGCACACTTCCAGAGCCTGGCACTTGATAATTTCTGCCAGTTTTCTATAAGAATCCGGCATCTCCTTTTTCAATCCCGGAAGGTAAGGTTCCAATGCTTCAAAGTCTCTCTCTTTCATCCTGCACTCTCACTAATCATGTCTTTCTTCTGAATTTTCATAGGCTTCACAGAATCTTGCGGCAAAAGCCGGAGACTCCTGGTTTGCATACAAATGAGAAATATCCCCAAAAGAAAGCATACGGAAACTGGCAATGCCCTTCCTTCTCTCTTCTGTCACAACTGTGGTCACAGCGGTAGGCGCTGCACAACACTGGTGCCATAAAACCATAGGAGAAATGTTCAAAAGATGACTGAGAAGCACGCACTCCAATCCAAAATGACAGAAAAACACCAGAGTATCATTGTTGGCTTTCTCTGCACTGTAATACTTTCCTTCTCTTACATATCCATGTTCCTGAAGTAAGTTATCAAAGTTTTCAATCACCCAGTCATACTCCTGTTTCACGCCTGCTTCCAGGAAAACCGGAGACTTCCACCACTGATCTGCATGGAAAAAATTCTCCTGATTCATCCAGTCCTGGGGCAGCCAGTCCCAGGAAATCGTTTTCTTATCTGCTCTGTCCGGACGGTTAATTCTGGGGGCAAATTCCCTGAGCCACTCCTTTTCAATGGCTGTTCTTCCCACCTTTTTCAGTGTACAGGAAGCAGTATCTTTTGCCCTTCCCAGTGGGGAAACATAGAACTCTTTCACATCTAGTTTTTCTAATCTTTCTGCCAGATATCCGGCTTCTTTCCATCCCTTTTCTGTAAGGGAATCTATAGTATAATCCGGATCTCCATGCCTTACAATTACTAATTTCATTGTCTTCCTCCTTATCTCTCTCTCACCACAGGAAACCGGATATCCACCTGAAATCCTTCCCCGTATTCTGACCTGGCTTCACAGGTCAGATTCAGGCTCTTTGCCATTTCTCTTACCAGATACAGCCCCATTCCTGTAGTTTTCTTATTCACTTCCTGGTTATCGCCTGAAAATCCTTTTTCAAAAACAAAGGGCAAATCGGAAGGCTTTACCCCAATTCCATTATCTCTGACCGAAAGGATAATCACTCTCTCCTTTTCTTCTGCCTCAAAGACAATTTCCTTTTCCAAAGCACTTGCAGGCAGATAGGTAATACTGTTACTTAAAATCTGGGCAAGCATAAATTCCAATCCTTTTCTGTCTATATGCACTTCCATATCTCCCAGTTTCAAATCTACCTTTATCTGCTTCTCTTCCAGAAAATATCCATAGTCTTCCACTACACTTTCCACACATTCCTGCAGGGAAATTCTCTGAAAAAGGTAATCCTTATGTTCGCAATGCAGTCTGGAATAATAGAGAATCTGTTCTGCATATTCCTGTAGTTTTCCATTTACATGACGCATTCTCTGATACACTTCCCGGCTCATTTCATCCCTGCGGTTATCCAGAATCAAAGTACACAGGGCAACCGGTGTTTTCATCTCATGAACCCAGGTTTCTATATACTCACTCTGGTCTTTTTTCTCTGTTTCCAACTGCTTTTCTCTGCTTTGACTGTCCCGCAGTTTCTTTCCCAGCTCCTGCAGCAAATAGATTTCATGGGAAGAAAGCATCTTAGCATCCAGATGTTTTTCCCATATTTCTCCTTCTTCTAAAAGACTTTCCAGATATTCTTTTTTCCTCCAGTATTTCCCATATAAACCAACAAAAAATCCTGTTAAAAGCACTGCGGTAAACAGTAGAATCAGCATTACAAGGGCTTCTGCTTTCTTATCATCAATAAGCCATACAATCCAAAAGCAGAGCAGATCCAGCCCTGCAAATAAGAAGCACTTCCACTTATTTTCCCAAAATAGCCCTCTCAGAATCCTGCCTTTCTCCCTCATAGTTCTTCCTTTCCAGACAATATCCCTGACCTCTGATAGTCTGAACCCGTCTCTCAAGCCCTAACTCCCTAAGAGATTTCCTCAGTCTTGTCATGTTTACCTGGAGAATATTTTCATCTACATATTCTGCTGTCCCCCATACTCCCTGGAACAATTCCTGCTTGGTCACAAGCTCTCCTTTTTTGTGAATCAACAGTTCCAAAAGTTTTCCTTCTGTCTCCGGCAATACAGCAGATTGTCCATCAACAAACAGGGTATATGTATTCTTATCCAGATAAAATCCCTCTCCATCCTCCATATGAGAAAATCTTTCGTAAAAGCCTTTAGAGCGGCGCAGCAGGTTTTGAATCCTGGCCAGCAGCCGCTCTTTATGAAAGGGTTTTGTAAGATATTCCTCCGCCCCCAGTTCCAGTCCGTGAATCTCATCTTTTAACTGTGTCCTGGATGTAAGAATCATCACAGGACACTGACTTTTTTCCTTTAACTTTTTGCAGATTTCAAAACCGGACTGCCCCGGAAGGTTCACATCAAGAAGCACCAAATCCGGATGACTCTTCAGAATTTCTTCATATGTCTTTTGAAAGGTCTGAACTTCATACACCTCATATCCAGCCTTCCTAAGAATCAGGGATAATTCTTCCCGCATAAAGCTCTCGTCTTCTACAATGGTAATCCGTATCATCCTGGCACCTCTAATCTTCTTCCCTCTTCCTTTTCATCAATTCCCGTATGGTTCTGTCACTGGCCCGCATAACAGCCATCATGTACAGATATTCTACCACACAAATCACAAGAATCACAAGAATTCCCACGAAAATAATATGGTTCTTCTGCATCTTAAAGTAAGAAGAAAGCAAACCTTCTGTAAAAGATAAAATTCCAAATACAGCGCTGACACAGGCTACCAGAACCGGCAGAAGGAAATACCAGCGAATCTGTGTTCTTCCTGATTTAGAAAGAGCCTCATAACTGCCTCCTAAAGCCACAAGAGTCTGATACCGTTTCCCTGTCTGTCTCTGATACATCAGATACTGAGTTCCAAGGGCAGTGTTGGCTATTACCAGGAAAATCACTCCCAGGTACAAGGTTGTATAGCTCTCTGCAATAATGTAAAATAAATGCCGACCAATATTTTCTACGTAACTTTCATACGCCACTTCTGTCTGCTCTCCAAAGGCTGTCTGGTTCAGTTCCTGATTGATTTCTGAAATAGCCTGAATCAAGCCCTGCTCCCTGACTACACTTTCCTTTAGTACGCCATTCCAATAGGTGCTGACCTGATTCTCGTTTTTAGATACAGCCTCCCAAAACAGGTCATCCGGCAATACCAAAGCATAGGCAAGTGTAATGGCTGAATCTGTTACAATATCATACTCTGCCAGTTCTCTGCTTAGCGTATACGGTTCTCCGTTCAAATAGACCTTCAAATCCTCCTGTAGTATCTTTTTCAGAATTTCCTCCTTACCTCCTCCCGAAAATTCAGAACTTGCATAGAGCATTATTTCATTTTCTTTTAAAGAAATTTCTGATTCTCCTGCTGCCTTTAACAAGGCATTATAATCGGAAATACACAAAATATGGGGAAAGGAAAGGAATCCATTTTCCTCAAAATCATAAAGCACATTTTCTTTTCCCTCACTGTCTTTTTCTGCTTTCAAAGCACGCAGAATATTTTCATAATCCAGCTCATAAAATCCCTTTTCCGGCTCCCCGCTTACCATCAAATCCGTATCCAGATTACTGGTATGCATGGGATAAAAAGCCTGAAATTTCTCCATAACCCCACTTTCTTCCAGTGTTTTTTTCACCTTTTCCTCTTCTCCGGAAAAGGTGTAGTCCATATGATGCACCGGTTTTTCTGTCAAAGCAGAAGAGATTCCAAAGGCCATACAGCAAAAAGAAATCAGCGCCAAAAGAGAAATCACTGCCAGGGAACCATTTTTCAGAAAAACACTCTCCTGAAGCTGGCGTAATGTAAAGGATCCAAGGCCTGGTTTTCCCTTTTGTTTTTTCATCATATAATTAAAAAACGGATACAATCCCTGGAAAAACAGAAAGGTACCTGTTGTCCCACAAAGCAGAAGACCCAATAAAAGTTTCATACTCATCAGTGTAAAATCCCTTGCGGCAAGTCCGATTCCATAGGCTGCAATCAAAAGTATCACTCCTGCAACCAGACAGGAAACCGACTCTGTTTTTCTCTGCTTTTTCTCTCTTCCCACAGCGCTGTTTTTCATTAAATCCATTGGTTCTTTGTGTACGGTTCTCCCACTCAAAATCACCAAAGTCACAAGTTTTACCAATAAAAGACCACCCACAGTCCACAAAATTCCTGTCATGGAAATGGTAAATTTGTGCCCTAAAATTCCAATTCCCACTACTCTTGCCACTGCCAGACTGGTAACTTCTGAAAACAAAACTGCCATTGGTAATCCAATCATAAGAGATAAAAACGTATTTAGCAAATCCTCTGCAATCAGCATAAAAAACAACCGGCTTCGCTTCATTCCCAGCATCAGATACATTCCCAGCTCATGATTTCTCCTCTCCATCTGATATCTGGTAGTAAAAAATACCAGGAAGAAAATCACACACAGGGAGAACACATATAATGCAGGAACCAGACTCAAAAGCTTATGAACCGCATCGCTTTCCATGTCTTTGATAAACCGTATCACATCCATATTTTCCAGAGAAAGTATTACATAAAAGGCAATAATGGCAATAATCATGGAAACAAAATAAATGCTGTTTTCTTTTCTGTTTGCCCTGCTGTTTCGTTTAATCAAGCTATAAAACATTGGCGCTTCCTCCTCCCAGTTGAGCCATAACCTCTAAAATTCTCCTGTAAAAGTCGTTCTGACTCTCCTCCGGAATCTGTCGTCTCAGCTCATGAAACAGCACTCCATCCTGAATAAATAAAATTCTGGAACAAAAGCTTGCAGCATTGGGGTCATGAGTCACCATCATAATGGTTGTGCCATAATTATCCCGGATTCCTCTTAGCATTTCCATCAATCGTTTGGAATTCTTGCTGTCCAGGGCTCCTGTTGGCTCATCTGCCAGAAGAATCTCCGGCTTTACAATCAAAGCTCTGGCAGCGGCCACCCTTTGTTTCTGTCCTCCTGACATCTGAGATGGAAACTTCTGCAGCACATCCTCAATTTCCAGATAATCCGCCAAATCCTTTAGTCTTTCTTCTACTTCCTTTCGATTCAGCTTATGGATTTCCGCCGGAAGGAGAATATTTTCTTCCCCTGTCATATGGTCTAAAAGTTCAAAGTCCTGAAACAAATATCCCACCTGACTTCCTCGAAACCTTGCCAGACGGCTGCCTTTCAAATTACTGATATCCTCCCGCTTCAACAAAATATGTCCCTCTGTAGGCATTACCATGGTGGCAATACAATTTAGCAAAGTTGTCTTCCCAGAACCGCTGCTCCCCATAATCCCCAGAAATTCGCCATCCAATACCTGAAAAGAAATCCCGTTTAAAGCGGTGGTAGCTCCTTCATTTTTTCCATATATCTTTTTCAATGATTTTACTTCTAATAATTTGTCCTGCATTCTTCCTGCCCCTTTCCTTTTGTTCTATCTGCCTTTATTATAAAAGAAACCAGGTGAAAATGACACTTACAGTTCTTGTAAGATTTGTCCCAGACTTGTTGCAGTTTCTGAGGCTTTATGGTACACTGAGAAAAAGCAAATTTTCTATTTTATCAAAATCTATTTTAGATATCTGATTCATTTCCAATAACAGGGAAGTTCCTTCCTTGTCTTTTCAGAAAATTCATGCTTTCCATACCCACTATAAGCAGGAGTTTTCTAAAAAGAAATCTCCTGGACAACAGAATAAAGGAGGTTTTATATGGAAATGCCCAAAACAGAACCAGAAAACCCTGCTCTGCGCCAATGGCATCCAGCCTTTTACGCCGGAGCACAGATTGAACTTCAGGAAGATGCGGACAATCTCATCTTTGAAAACGAACATCAACTGGGGACAAAACCAAAAGGCATTGATGTCTTAATCATCAAAAAACAGGTCAACCGGCCAGTAAAAAAGAATATCGGGAAACTATTCCGTAAGCACAACATTATAGAGTACAAAAGTCCTACCGATTACTTAAATATAGACGATTTTTATAAAGTCTATGGATATGCCTGCTTTTATAAATCAGATGTCAGCCGGGTAAACAGTATTCCTATTGAGGAACTGACAATTTCTTTTGTCGGCCATGGCTATCCCAGAAAGCTCATGAAACATCTGAAAAAGAAACGTGGTTTCCGTATACAAAAAATGGATGCTGGAATTTATTATATTCTTGGGGACTTTATACCAATCCAAATCATTGTAACCCGCTACCTATCTCCGGAGAAAAATCTATGGCTTTCCAGCCTCACAGACCATCTAAAAGACAAGGAAGTGGCAAGAAAACTGCTGGAAGATTTCGGAAACCATAAACAGGAAATTTTATACCGTTCTGTAATGAACATCATTATGCAGGCAAACAAAACACAATTTCAGGAGGTGAAAGATATGTTATGTGAAGCATTAGAAGAATTAATGAAAGATGAATTAGAAGCCAACCGAAGTCGCGGGCTTTCCGAGGGACGTATGAAAGGACTTCAGGAAGGACTTGCTGAGGGACGCGCTGAAGGACAACAGCAGGCAACAGACCGTCTTAACGCTCTGACTTTAAAGCTTGCAGAACTTGGTAGAACAGATGACATTATAAAAGCGGCTTCCGATACTTCCTATCAGAAAAAGCTCCTAGAAGAATTAGGCATATCCTAAAAAATCCCCACAGAAAGGCAGTTGTACCTGCACCTTTCTGTGGGATTCTTTTATTCCACACTTTTCAAGGATTCCACCATATCAATTTTCTTGAGTTTAAAATACATCACCACATTTACAAAAACAGAAAATCCAAAGGTCAAAAGCGCGCTGTATACAAAGCTGATATTTTCTATAATTCTGGTAAACATCACACTGTCAATCTCTACTGTGGTAATTACATAGCGGTGAAGCAGACTTCCAAGCAGTACTCCGGCAACAGTCCCAATCAGAGTCAGCAGAATATTCTCACGATATACATATGCGGATACCTCATTATCATAAAAGCCAAGTACTTTAATGGTAGCCAGCTCCCGCTTACGCTCTGTAATATTGATATTATTCAGATTGTAAAGCACTACAAAAGCCAGCAGACTAGCTGAAATAATCAGTACCACAATAACAATATCCAGACTTTCCAGCATCTCATCCAAACGTTCTTCCATGTTATAAGTATAAGATACATTCAAAGCCGCCCGTTTCTCCAGAATATTCTCTCCTATTGCTCCCAGCTTCTTTTCATCCAAGTCCTTCATCTTAAAATAAATATTATTCTCTTCTACAGGCTTTCCATAAATCTCTTCATAAAGTTCAGGAGAAAGATACAAATAATGTTCCATATAGTTTTCGCAAATATTGGTAATGGTAATCTCTGTAAATTCTCCATCCTGGCTTTCCACAGACAGCTTGTTGCCCTTTTTTATTCCCAACGCTTTGGCTGCCTTTTCTGTCAAAATAGCATCCTTTTCACCCAGTTCATACGTTTCGTGGGTTCTTCTGTCTCTATAAACCAGAAAATCCTTATTTTTCTCTAAATCAAGAGGCGCATAGAGATAGACTTCTTTTTTCTCATTTCCCTTTTTCACATTGGTTTTCTTTAAATACCCCTTGGAAACAGCAGAAATTTCTTTTTCCTCTTCCAGATATGTCTCAAGGTCTTTCCTGTCTTCCTCATCTGCATCTGTATTCAAAATAATCATACCATCATAAAGCTGTAGTTCCTCATACTGCAAGGTTCCAATGGAAAAAATAGAATCTCTCAGACCAAAGCCCACAATCATCAAAGCCATACAGCCTCCGATTCCAAAAACCGTCATGAAGAACCGCTTTTTATAGCGAATCAGATTCCGGATAGTAGATTTCCAGATAAAGCCAAGCCGTTTCCACAAAAATGGCAGATATTCCAGAAATACTCTTTTTCCCTGCTTTGGTGCAGGAGGGCGCATAAGAACTGCCGGCTGTGCAGCCAGCTCCTTATAGCAGGCCAGCAAGGTTGCAAGTCCGGTACACAGTACTGCTGCCACAGTAGCCCAAATTCCATACTTCATATTATAGGGAATCACCACATCCGGTACATGAGTATACATAATCTTATAGGCTGTAATAATAATATACGGAAATATTTTTTCTCCAAAAAGTACTCCGAAAATGCTGCCTCCAATGGTTGCAGTCATAGCGTAATTCAGATACTTTCCTGCTATGCTCATTTTTCCGTATCCCAGTGCCTTCAGCGTACCGATTTCTGTCCTTTGTTCCTCCACCATGCGGGTCATAGTTGTAAGGCTGATAAGAGCTGCCACAATAAAGAACAAAATAGGAAATACTTCCCCAATGGCGCGCATACGGTCAGCATTATCTCCATATCCGGCATAATCCGTAGTGATGCTGCGGTCATTTACATACCATTTTGCATCTTCAATATCTTCTATTTTCTGTTTTGCATCCTTGATTTCGTTTTCTCCATCCTGGATTTCCTGTTCTGCTTCCGCCTTGCCTTCCTCATATTCCTTTCTGGCATCCTCTAATTTCTTCTCATTTTCCGCAATTTCTGCTTCTCCCTTTTCAATCTCCTGCTCTCCTGCATGAATTTTGCTCCATCCACTGTCAATCTGCTGCTGCCCCTTAGCTGCCTGTTGTTTTGCCTCTGCAAGCTGAGCTTCTCCAGATGCAATCTGATTTTTTGCTTCCTGCAGTTGTGCCTTTGCCTTATCTAACTGGGGCTTCTGCTCTTCCAACTGTCCTCTGGCTGCTTCCAGCGCTTTCCGCCTCTCTTCAATTTCCGGCTTCTGGGCATCTAATTGTGCTTTTTGTTCCTTTAGCGCTGCCAGTTGAGCCTCTGCCTGAGGTTTCTGCTGTTCTAAAAATTGCTTTTCCTGTTCCTCTAAAGCCACCTTTGCCTGAGCAAGCACCTGCTCCTGCTGGGAAATCTGCATTTTAGCAATCTCAATCTGGCTTATAAGCGCCTGCTTCTCCTCTTCTGAAAGCCCTTCCTGCTTTAGCTGTTCCTCCATTGCTGCAACCTGTCCTCTGGCTGCTTCCAGCGCTGCCACCCCTTGCTCATACTCTCCTCTGGCCGCTTCCAGCGCCTGCATGCCCTGTGCAATCCCCTGCTCTATCTGTCTGATGCCCGCCTCCAGGCTTGCGTAACCTGTATCAAACCTGGAAATTTCTGCTTCCCCGGCTTCTACTTTTGCCAGTGCCTCCTCATATTCCTGCTCTTTTTGCTGAAGCAGTGCCTCCTGAGTCTGAAGCTCCTGTTTTCCCTGGTTTAATTTTTGTTTCTCTGCCTGAATCTGTGCATATGCCCCATCTACCTGCTTCTGGCTGGAATATAATTGGTTCCTTCCTTCTTCCAGTTCCTGTTTCCCTGCTGCCAGCTCTGTCTTTCCATCTGCAAGAGCCTGTTCTCCATCCCCAATCTGCTTCCATGCATCCGAAAGCTCCTGTTCTGCCCTGGCTTTTCCATCCGCCAGTTCCTGCTCCGCCTTCTTAAGCTCCTCCCCTGCTTCTTCTCTGATGGAATCAGCCCTTAATTTTCCCTGATAATCTCCAATATCTTCAATGTTCTTTAAAACCGTTTCCACTTTTTTATCATATTCCGGCGTAAAGGCGGTAAGCTCTTTGGCTCCCTCTGCGGTTATATAGCACTCTGTATATACCTCCAAAGAAAAGTCTTCAGGCAATATGGTCAGAAATCCACTGACTTCCCCGTTTCCAATATTACTGCTGCCACGCTCAAAGGAAATATAAGAAACACTGCTCCCAAGGCCTGTAATCTCATAAGTATCTGTCTGCAGCGTATCCGTAAGCGGGTCCCTGGTTCCGCTTAACAGAGTAATAGAATCCCCGACTTTAAGTCCTGCAGAGGCCGCAAAGTCCTGATCCATCAGACACTCTCCTGACTTCTCAGGCATTCTTCCTTCCTCTGCCTTATAATCATTCATACTGTCTAAAACAGAAGATACATGAAGAATTTTCTGGTTTCCGTGAACATCCACCAACATATCTGCAGAATATCCCGGTTCTGCCTTTTCTACCCCTTCCACCTGTTCAATGGCTGTCACATCTTCCTCTGTAATGCCAAGCGTACCCATAACCTGAATATCCATAAAGTCATTTCGGTCAAAATAAGCATCTGCAGAATATCTCATATCCGGCTCTGCTGACCGGATTCCTGAGAAAAAGGCTACCCCCATAGCCACAATAAAGAAAATAGACAAAAATCTTCCCAGGCTTTTCCTTATTTCCATGTAAAAGTTTTTTCTTAATGCTCTTTTTTTCATATCCACACACCTACCATTCAATGGTCTCTACCGGAACCGGGTGTTCATTCATTTCCATGCCGGAAACTTTACCATTTTTGATATGTATCACCCTATCCGCCATAGGCGCAATGGCTGAGTTGTGCGTAATGACAATGACAGTCATTCCCTTTTTCCGGCAGGTATCCTGTAAAAGCTTTAGAATGGCTTTTCCCGTATTATAATCCAGAGCGCCTGTTGGCTCATCGCACAAAAGCAGCTTGGGATTCTTTGCTAAAGCCCTGGCTATGGACACTCTTTGCTGTTCTCCTCCCGAAAGCTGTGCCGGAAAATTATTCAGTCTCTCTCCAAGTCCCACATCTTCCAGGACTGTTTTAGCATCCAGCGGATTTTTGCAAATCTGAAGCGCCAGTTCTACATTCTCCAGCGCTGTAAGATTGGGAATCAGATTATAAAACTGAAACACAAACCCAATATCATCCCTGCGATAGCCAATAAGCTTCTTGGGACTGTATTTGGCAATATCATTCTTATCCACCAGTACACTTCCCGAAGTGGCAGTGTCCATCCCTCCCAGGATATTTAAAACCGTAGTTTTTCCGGCTCCACTTGGTCCTACAATGACTACAAATTCCCCTTTTGCAATGGAAAAGTCAATGCCATCCACAGCTCTGATTTCTACCTCTCCCATTTTATATACTTTTGTCACCTGTTCCAGCTTCACAAAATCCTCTGTATGCTTCTTCGTATTTTCCATTCCTCTGTTCCTCCAACCCGTAACTTCTTCCCTTATTTTGTTGGGACAATTCCCTGAATTCCCTGAAGCAATAATTTTCCGGTAATCTCCGCAACCTGTTTCGGCGGTTCCTGAAATTCATGTTCCATCCAATAACGGATTACTCCCAATGCACCTGCAATACAGTAATAAAACTGTGCCTGAAACTCAAAAGAATCTCTGTCTATTTCCACCGGAAAGTTTTGCAGATATTTCTCAAAAACAGACTCCAAAAGCATTTTGCCATTGGAAACCTTCCCTCTCCCCTTCATCATAAGAACGCATTTCTCCCGCTCCTGATAAAGATACTGAAATACCTCCTGCAGCAAAGTCCCCACATGCATTAAAAGTTCCTGGTCTGTAAACTGTTCTGCCATATTCTTAACCACGATGCACATGGTTTCTTCCACTTCAGCTAAGACAGAATCCACATCTGTATAATGAAGATAAAAAGTATTTCTATGAATGTGGGCAGCCTCCGTCAATTCCCGTATGGATATTTCGTTTAATTCCTTTTCCTTTGAAAGTGCAATCAGGGCATTTAAAATATTCGCCTTGGTTTTTTCTATCCGTTTATCTGTTGTCTCTTTTTCCATTTTTCATTTCCCCACGTAAAACTATGCATCTGCACATTATCTAAAACAATTTTAATGTGCAGATGCACAAAATGTCAATAAAATAAATATAAAATTTTTATTGACATTTTGTGGCTCATTCTATATAATGAAATTTGTTGAACAGCGAAGCGTGGCTCAGTTTGGTAGAGCGCTGCGTTCGGGACGCAGAGGTCGCGTGTTCGAATCACGTCGCTTCGATTTGACTTGAAAAGTGCCGGAAAGCCTTATTTCATAGGGTTTTTCGGCATTTTCATTTTCTCACAAAATGGTATAAAATCACCTGTTTTTTTAAATGTTACATCAAACCTTATACAAAACAATTCAAATGAAAAGAAAGGAGCCATTCCATGGAACAATTACCGTCAGCCTTTTTAGCCCGTATGAAAGATATGCTGGGAGAAGAGTATTCTGCCTTTTTAGACAGCTATGATTCCCCACGCAAATTCGGTCTCAGAGTCAATACTCTGAAGCTTTCAGCTCAGGAATTTGCTGAGACTGCCCCATTTCAGCTTGCTCCCATTCCCTGGGTTCCCAATGGATTCTTTTATGGGAAAGAAGACCGTCCCTCCAGACATCCTTTTTATCCTGCCGGGCTGTATTATCTCCAGGAGCCCAGCGCCATGGCGCCTGCCAGCCGGCTTGACATCACTCCTGGCGAATATGTTCTGGATTTATGTGCTGCCCCGGGAGGAAAAGCCACTGAGCTGGCTGCCAGACTTCAGGGAAAAGGACTTCTTGTAGCCAATGAAATCAGTGCTTCCCGGGCAAAAGCCCTGCTTCGAAATCTGGAGCTTTCAGGAGTAACAAACTCTCTGGTAACTAATGAAACCCCAAAACGTCTGGCTGGGTATTTTCCTGAATTTTTCCACAAGGTTCTGGTAGATGCCCCCTGCTCTGGTGAAGGAATGTTTCGCAAAGACCCTGAGGTAGCCAAAACCTGGAATGAGGAACGCCCAGACTACTTTGGAAAGTTGCAACAGGAAATCATTCAGCACGCTATCTCCATGCTAAAACCGGGAGGACTGCTTATGTATTCCACCTGCACCTTCTCTCCTGTTGAAAATGAAGGCCTGATTTCTTATGTACTGGAACAGTTTCCTGAGATGGAGTTACTGGACATGGAGGATTACCCTGGCTTCACCCCTGGAAATCCCCAGTGGGGAAATGGGGATACGCGCCTTTTGAAAACCCGCCGCATTTTCCCCCATCATATGGATGGAGAAGGGCATTTTCTGGCGCTCCTCAGAAAAAAAGGGACACTGGAATCTGCACCTTTTGCCCCAATGCCCTGTACCTTAAAAAAAGAAGAAAGGAAACTTGTGGAAGAATTTTTTTCCTCTCTCTATATACCTGTTGACTGGAATGGCATTGAAGCACGTAATGGCTTTGTTTACCGCCTTCCCTCTGCCTCCACAGGTTCCTTAAAAGGCTTAAAATTCCTCCGCCATGGTCTCTTTCTTGGAGAGTTAAAGAAAAACCGTTTTGAACCAAGCCAGTCACTTGCCATGGCTCTAAAGGATGTCCCACAGGCTTCAAAAATCAGTTTAAACCCTCAGGACTCCCGGCTGGCTGCCTATTTAAGGGGCGAAACTTTCTCCCTGGAAGAAGGCGAATGCACTTCTCAAAAGGGCTGGAAACTCATCTGCGCCAAAGGTTTCCCTCTTGGTTGGGGAAAAGTAGTAGGAAACACTGTAAAAAACAAATACCCCTCCGGCTGGCGTCAAAGCTACTAAATACAGAAGAGCAATTTTATCCGACAAAAAAGAGACTGTCCTATAAAGCAACAGTCTCTTTTCTCTTTTCAGCTTAGGATTCCGTTTCCTCCAGCGGTTCCTCTGCTAACACCTGTTCATATTTCTCCAGGATAATGTTTTGTATTCTTTCACGGGTTGCAGAATTAATAGGGTGGGCAATATCTCTATATTCCCCGTCCGTTGCTTTGCGGCTTGGCATAGCAATAAATAAACCTTTTTCTCCCTCTATGACCTTGATATCATGAACCACAAATTCCTCATCAATAGTAATAGAGACTACTGCCTTCATTTTTCCCTCTTTTGCTACGCATCTTACTCTTACATCTGTGATATTCATACAACCTTCCCCTTTCATGCCTTTGTTGCCTTTACTGCCGCCTTATGCAGTGGTATTTTAAGCCTTTTTTACAGAACGTAACGTTCATTTTTCTCAATTACAATTTTAATGCCTTCCTCGCCGCAAAAATAAGAATTTGCCCGGATGGTATCTCTGCTTTCTACGATACAGTTTTCAATATGTGTATTATCTCCCAGATAGACATCATTTAAAATAATGGAATTCTTGATAACACAATTATTTCCAACGAAAACCTTCTTAAAGAGTACAGAATTTTCTACCTGTCCGTTAATAATACATCCGCTGGAAATCAAACTGTTTTTTACAACAGCGCCTGGATTATACTTAGCCGGAGGCAGATCATCAATCTTAGACTGCACTCCCGGATACTGGCGGAAGAAATAATCCCGGATTTCCGGCTTCAGGAAATCCATGTTCGTCTTATAATAAGATTCCACTGTAGAAATATTGCTCCAATATGTATTAATCTTATATCCGTAGATTCGTTTCAGATTTTTATAACGAATTAAGATATCCTTTACAAAATCATGGCGGCCTTCCTGACCACACTTTTCAATTAATTCAATTAACTGGCGTCTTCTGATAACGTAAATACCGGTAGAAATGGTATTGGACTGAGCCACCATAGGTTTCTCATCAAATTCCTCAATCCTGCAGTCTTCATTCATCTTCAGACATCCAAACCGGGTAACATCTTCCCCATGAACATCCGTACATACCACGGTAATATCTGCACGTTTTGCAATGTGGTACTCCAGCACCTTATTGTAATCCAGCTTGTACACACAATCACCGGAAGCAATTACTACATACGGTTCATGACTGGATTTCAGGAAATTCAGGTTCTGATACATAGCGTCCGCAGTTCCCTGATACCAGAAACTGTTATCCGGTGTAATGGTAGGTGTAAAGGTATAGAGTCCTCCCTGCTTTCTTCCGAAATCCCACCATTTAGAAGAACTTAAATGCTCATTTAAAGAACGTGCATTATATTGTGTAAATACAGCTACTTTCTGAATATGGGAGTTTGACATGTTGCTGAGTGCAAAATCAATGCTCCGGTAGCTTCCCGCTATGGGCATAGCCGCGATAGCTCTTTTCTGTGATAATTCTCTCATTTTATGGTTATTGCCGCCGGCAAGAATAATACCTATTGCTCTCATTCTGTCTCACCTTCCTTATTCAATGTTTCACCGCTTTCCAGAACCCCTCCCGGATAGTCTTCTATGCTGGTCTGCCCTACAATGGCTGTGTTCTTTCCAATGGTTACATTGGACGGGATGACGGTATTTTCGCCTACAGTTACAAGTCCGAAGGAATATACATTTGGTTTCAGTTTGTTTGGAACCTCTTCTCCCACACCCATAACAACGTTATCTCCTACCACAACGTTTTCAGCAATAATGGCTTTGTCAATGACATCATTTTCTCCGATGACAGCCTGTTTCATGACAATGGAATCCCGGACAACAGCGCCTTTCTTAATAGTAACGCCTGCTCCAATTACAGAATTATGTACCTCTCCGTAAATCTCTGTTCCCTCTCCCACAATACTCTTCTCTACCACAGCGTCTGCTGCAATATACTGAGGCGGAATAATATCACCTTTGGTATAAATCTTCCAGAACTCTTCATATAAATTAAATTCCGGAATAATATCAATCAGCTCCATATTGGCTTCCCAATAAGACCCCAGAGTTCCTACATCCTTCCAGTAGCCATTATACTCATAAGCAAAGAGTCTCTGTCCTTTTTCTTTACAATAAGGAAGAATATGCTTACCAAAATCACAACCGGACTGGTCTTTTAATGCAATCAATGCTTCCTTTAATACAGGCCAGCTAAAAATATAAATACCCATAGAAGCCAGATTGCTCTTAGGATTCTCCGGTTTTTCCTCAAATTCTGTGATTCTTCCGGTCTCATCTGTAATGGCAAGACCAAATCTGGAGGCTTCTTCCCATGGGACCGGCATACATGCCACGGTAATATCTGCTTTATTCGCTTTGTGGAAATCCAGCATAACCTCATAGTCCATCTTGTAAATATGGTCGCCTCCCAGAATTAACACATAATCCGGATTATAATTTTCCATATATGCCAGGTTCTGATAAATGGCATTTGCTGTACCAGTATACCATTCTGTATTTGTTTTCTTCTCATAAGGAGGCAAAATAGAAACTCCTCCTACGTTTCTATCCAAATCCCATGGAATACCAATTCCAATATGGGTATTCAGCCGCAAAGGCTGGTACTGTGTCAGTACACCCACTGTATCTACGCCTGAATTAATACAGTTACTAAGGGGAAAATCAATAATCCTGTATTTTCCGCCAAATGTTACCGCTGGTTTTGCAACCTTGGCAGTAAGTACGCCTAATCTGCTGCCTTGTCCACCGGCTAATAACATCGCAATCATTTCTTTCTTAATCATGCCATCACCTCTTGTATAATCTATGGTTTTTTTATTATACCATAATCTTTGGAAAAAGTGAACATTTTAAACATTTTTTTTTCGACATTTTACAACTTTTTGTTACATTTTACCTGTTTTTAACCATTATATTGGATTTTTATCAAGAAAGGGTTTCCATTTCCTGCAATGTTGGTTATAATTTAAGAGAGTAATTTCCTAATAATATATAGAAAGGATTCTGTCATATGTATCAGATTGATTTTCATAAACCATTACACATTCACTTCATTGGAATCGGCGGTATCAGCATGAGCGGTCTTGCTGAAATCCTCCTGGGAGAAGATTTTCCGGTTTCCGGTTCTGATGCAAAAGAATCAGACCTTACCAGACAATTAGAAGAAAAAGGAGCCAAAATCTATATTGGTCAGAGAGCATCCAACATTACAAACGATGTAGAACTGGTAGTGTACACTGCTGCCATTCATCCAGACAACCCGGAATATGCCTGTGCCAAAGAGCGCAATCTTCCCATGCTTACCAGGGCAGAGCTTCTGGGACAGATTATGAAGAATTATCAGCTTCCTATTGCTGTATCCGGTACTCACGGAAAAACCACAACAACTTCCATGATTTCTCACATTCTTCTGGAAGCAGACACAGACCCAACCATCTCCGTAGGAGGTATCCTTCCTGCAATCCACGGAAATATCCGTGTGGGACAGTCTGAGACCTTTATTACCGAAGCCTGTGAATACACCAACAGCTTTTTAAGCTTTTTCCCAAAAATCAGCATTATCCTCAATATTGATGCTGACCATCTGGATTTTTTCAAAGATTTAGAGGATATCCGAAATTCTTTCCGCCGTTTTGCCGCATTGCTGCCCGCAGACGGAACCCTCATTATTAATCAGGATATTCCAAATGTAGAAGAAATCACCCGGGGACTTGATTGTGAGATTCTGACCTATTCTCTGAAGGAAAAGGCGGATTACCATGCTGAAAATATTGAATTTGACAAATTTGCCCATGCTTCCTTTGACTGTATAAAAGGTGAGGAAAACCTTGGCCGCTTTACCTTATCTGTGCCGGGTATGCACAATGTTTCCAATGCGCTGTCAGCCATTGCCCTGGGCGTAAAAATCGGCATTGACCTGCCTGCTATTCAGAAAGGACTTCTGCACTTTTCCGGAACAGACCGCAGATTCCAATACAAAGGAAAGGTAGCCGGAGTTACGGTGATTGATGATTATGCCCACCACCCAACTGAAATCCAGGCCACCTTAAAAACTGCAAAAAATTATCCACACAAAACCACCTGGTGCGTATTCCAGCCTCACACCTACACACGTACCAAAGCCTTAATGCAGGAATTTGCCCAGGCCTTATCCCTGGCAGATAAAGTAATTCTGGCGGATATCTATGCGGCAAGAGAAACCGACACGCTTGGAATCTCTTCTGCTAATTTGCGGGATTTACTTCTGGAAAAAGGTGTGGATGCTTATTATTTCCCTACCTTTGACGAAATTGAAGCATTTTTATTAGAAAATTGTATCCACGGAGACGTGTTGATAACCATGGGGGCCGGAGATGTGTATAAAATCGGCGAAAACCTGTTAGGACTGTAAGGTTATCCACATTATCCACTAAATCATCCACATGTTCTGCCCACAGAGCATGTGGATTTTTTTCCTTTCGGAAAGTTGACATAAACCGACAGCATTTCATTTAAAAATCCTCTATTTTCCTTGTATTTTCGACAATTTATGGTTTCCAATAAAAAGTAGTCCACTTTTTTATCCACATTATCCACATTTCCCACAGCATTCCCTATTCACCTTCTGTTTTTCGCTGTCGAAAAAAAATCCAGTTCTCTTTTCAGATATTGTGTGCTATACTGAAATTGATTCAAGAGAAAGAAAATGATACATGTAAAGGATGTTTAAAATGGGACAGTTTGAAGTATATAATAGCTTTCCCGGAGAATTCACGTTCATCTCCAACCGTTTCCTGGATGGCTATATGCCTTCCGCAAATGGTGAATTTGTAAAAATTTATCTCTATCTGCTAAGGCACGCCTGTCAGGAGAAAACCCTTTTGGAGCTTTCCTCTATTGCAGACGTTTTTAATTGTACAGAAGCAGACGTACTAAGGGCATTACGGTACTGGAAAAAAACAGGGATTTTAGACGTTTCCTTTGATGGCAAAGGGATTCTTACCAGGGTTATATTTTATCCGGTTACTGCCAAAGAGGAAACCCTCTTCCAGAACAGCTTACAGGAAGCAGCCGCAGGTCTGGAACCACCAAAAGAGACAGTCTCCTCTTCACTCACGCCTGATAAAATCAGGGCACTGAAAGGAAATGATGAGGTACGCCAGCTTTTGTTTATTGCAGAGCAGTATCTTGGCAAAACCCTCACACCGACTGATATGGAAACCCTTCTGTTTCTCTATGATGAGGTTGGGCTCTCCGCAGAGCTGATGGAATATCTGATTGAATACTGTGTTTCCAAGGGAAGCACCAGCATGGCTTATATTAAAAAGGTAGGGCTTGCCTGGGCAGAGCAAAAAATTGTCACAGTGAACCAGGCAAAAGAAGAAACAAACCTTTACAACCGAAATTATTTTACTATATTAAGAGCCTTTGGTATTAAAAACAGGAATCCTCTGGAAAAGGAAATCCAGTATATGAATCTCTGGATGAACCAGTACGGATTCACCCTGGATATTATTTCAGAGGCTTGCAGCCGGACCGTACTCTCTACCGGAAAAGCCAGCTTTTCCTATGCAGACAGTATTCTGGAAAGCTGGTTCAAGAAAGGGGTTCATCACCTGTCTGACATTGATACACTGGATCAGAGCTTCCAGCAGAAAAAAGCTGCCAGAGCAGCGGATTCCAAACCCAAACCGGCACAGCCGAAAAATAAATTTAACAATTTTCACCAGCGTAATTACAATATGGCGGAATTGGAAAAACAACTTCTTGGAAAATGAAACAGGTAAGGAGGCAAACCGTGCCACTGAAGAATTTTCAATATGATGCGCTTATGCGCAATTACAATCAAAAACAGTTTTTACATAAACATGAGCAGGATGAACGCATTCAAAAGGCTGAAGCAGAGATTCCCAGACTTTCAGAAATCCGCCGGGAGATTGCCTCTCTTGGACTGCAAAAAGCCCGTTTCATGTTAGGCGCTTCTAAAGAGGGAGATTTCGATCTTACTGCTCAAATTCAGCGCCTTGCCCTGGAACGGAGCCGGCTGCTCACCCAACATGGTTATCCTGAAAATTATCTGGAACTTCACTATGATTGTCCCCTTTGCAAAGATACGGGATTTATTCTCACCGAAGAGGAGGATGGACCTGGTAAGGTGGAAAAATGTTCCTGCTTTCGTAAAGCAGCAGTGGATCTTCTGTATACTCAGTCCAACATACGGGATATACTGAATACAGAGAACTTCCAGCATTTTTCTTTTGACTTTTACTCCCCTGAATTTACAGATGCCTCCAGTGGCATGACTGCCCTGGAATCTGCCAAAAAGGCGGTAGAAAGGTCCTGGGATTTTATCCAAAACTTTGACCATGCAAAAGATAATTTATTGATATACGGAGATACAGGTGTGGGAAAAACTTATCTCACCCATTGTATTGCCAAAGAGCTCCTGGATCGTTCCTACTTTGTTCTATATTTCACCGCCTTTGATCTATTTGACCTGTTATCTAAAAACACCTTCCAAAAGGATGCAGAATCAGAAGATATGGCGTCCTTTATTTTTGAATGTGACTTGCTGATTATTGATGATTTAGGAACAGAGCTGACCAACAGTTTTATTTCATCCCAGCTATTTTGCTGTATTAATGAAAGAATTTTAAACAAAAAGGCAACTATCATTTCTACCAACCTGACTATGGAAGACTTCCTGAATACTTATTCAGAACGAACTTTTTCCAGAGTCACAAGCAATTATACTATGCTGAAACTGGTGGGAAATGACATAAGAATTCAAAAAAAACTTTTAGGAGGAAAAGAAAAATGGCATCAACATCCGCAGACACTTTAAAAACGCTCCCTGTAGGGCGACTGGGTATTATCCCGCTGAAAAGCTGCCAGGCTATGGGACAGAAAGTAAATGACTACATTGTCAGGTGGAGAAAGGAACGGGACCACGAAGAAAAAGACTCCCTGAAATTTGAAGACTATGAGCGTGATTCCTATCTCATTGACTCCAAAGCTCCCCGTTTTGGTTCCGGAGAAGCCAAAGGTATTCTCGGCGAATCTGTACGTGGAGATGACCTTTATATTATGGTAGATGTCTGCAATTATTCCATGACCTATAAGGTATGCGGACGCACAAACCATATGTCACCGGATGACCATTTCCAGGATTTAAAGAGAATCATTGCTGCAGTAGGCGGAAAAGCAAGACGTGTCAATGTGATTATGCCATTCTTATATGAAAGCCGCCAGCACAAGAGAACAGGCCGGGAATCTCTGGACTGTGCTCTTGCACTTCAGGAACTTACAGACATGGGTGTGGACAACATCATCACTTTTGACGCACATGACCCAAGAGTACAGAATGCCATCCCACTCCATGGTTTTGAAACTGTTCAGCCTGCATATCAGTTTATAAAAGGACTTTTACGGGCAGAACCGGACCTTGCCATTGACAGTGACCATCTGATGATTATCAGCCCGGATGCCGGCGGCACAGGCCGCGCCATTTACCTGGCAAACGTTCTTGGCGTGGATATGGGTATGTTCTATAAACGCCGGGACTATTCTACTATTGTAGATGGCAGAAACCCCATTGTAGCTCATGAATTCCTGGGCGCTGATGTAACCGGCAAGAATATGATTATTATTGACGATATGATTTCTTCCGGTGACAGTATGCTGGAAGTTGCCGCACTGCTGAAAAAACGCGGCGCCGCCAAGATTTTCATGTGTTCTACCTTTGGTCTGTTCACCAACGGTCTGGAACGCTTTGATAAGGCTTATGAAGAGGGCGCCTTTGACAGACTGCTTACTACAAATCTGGTTTATCAGCCAGAAGAATTATTGGCAAAACCATATTATGTAAACTGTGACATGAGCAAATATATTGCGCTGATTATTGACACACTGAACCATGACGGTTCCATCAGCACATTACTGAATCCGGTTGACAGAATCAATAAGCTGGTACAAAAGCATAATCAGGCACAGGAAAAATAAGAAAAAGAAAGGCAGAAGGGGGGCAAACGCCCCCCCTTACATGTTCTCATAAATCTGCCAGTTTTACTTTGCATCGCTTCATATAACAGGAAATCCCATATTTCAAAATTTATTCTGTATCCTCTCATTTATTTTCTGAGTCTGCTTTTTGTAATACAGAGAAAATCCAAACCACAGGAGAAAGGACACTCCAATTTCCGCTGCAATGGCTGCAACACAGCCCTTGATACCAAAAGATACGGGAATCCATCCTACCACAAAGGATGTAGCCAAAAAGATGGCGCAGCCGATTCCCATATGAATCACGATTTTCATGATATAAGGCAGATTTGGACTTTCATAGACAATTCCGGGAATGGAAAATCCCAAGCCCACTACAACTGCACCCAGTACCATTTTTGTGTATACATAATCTGTCAGGATGTAATCCCCTCCATTTACCAGGTTCCAGACTATGCCAAACAGGGAAAAACAAACCAGGGCAGCGCTTACCCCTTTTATGGACAATTCTATAAGTTTCTTCATATAGTAAAACCTCCTTATAATCCTAAATATTTCTTTAAATCCGGAAGATATTTTCTGGAAACATAATCTTTGCATCCGTTTTTCAGAATCAACAACATGCTTCCTCCAAAAGACGCTTCCACACCTTCTATGTACTTCAAATTTATTAGTGTGGTCTTTGAAATTTTCATAAAATCAGGTTTTAACGCTTTCTCCAATTCACACAGACGTTTTTTGCTTACATAGCTTTTATTTCTACAATAGATAACGGTCTTTTCATTTTCGATTCGGATTAAGTAAATCTCATCTCCCTTTAGCACAACGGTCCGCTCATTGTGGACTGCTGTAATCACGTCACTGGTTGTTTCCAACATAGAAACTGCCCTTTCTATTTCTTCATTAAGCTGGCTTGTATACAGGACTGCATAAGGTTTCTCCAAACCTTTTACAATTTTTATTTCAACATTCATACTACAACTTTCCTTTTATATGATTATTATTTTTTAAGTATAGAATTCCCGAAATAAGATTTCAAGATTAAATAGAAATAATCCGGGCTGTATTTTTTAACCTGTCTTGTTCATCTTCATGAGAAACAATAATAACACCTTTTCCCTCTGCTAATTTTTCGTCAATCACAGCCCAAATCATATTCTTTTTCATGGTATCTAAAAACGCAAAAGGTTCATCTAAGATATACCATTCCCTATTGATTGACATGAGAATAAGGATATAAATCAATTTCCGTTCCCCTCCTGATAACATTCCCCATTGCTTTTTCAATAGCGTTCTCACATGTTCTCCATTATGCTTTTCAAACTCTGTTACTTCTACCATTTTTCCTTCCATTCGGTAAACAAACTTCAGGAAATCTTCGCACAAAAGTCTGTCCGAAAAAAAGATACTTTGATTAATATAAAGGATACTTTCATTGCCGCTAATCATAGCTTTCTTATCTTTTCGTATACCTGAGATGTAATCTAACAACAACGTTTTACCTGTTCCATTGTTACCTTTTAGATAATTCAATTCTCTTTTTATACATAAATTCACATTCTTTTCAACATAAGGCAGTCTTAAATTTTTGATATTAATATCTTTATCCATAACCTTTGCTATCTCCTTTCGTTCGAGTTAGGCTCAAAACGCCAAATACTAATTCCACCCAGAATAAAGGCTAAAATTGTAAAAATACAGTATCCAGCTAGCTTTTCCATAGTATAATTGATGACTAAATCTGACACACAATACAAAGGATTATACCTGTTTAACATGGTATCTCTGCCTACTAACAAAAACATTCCGAATATCAGAATTGTAGAAATTGTTCTAATAGAGTTTACATGAAGTCTTTTTAATAAGGTCACTCCATGTCCCAAAAAAGCAAATGGTATGCATAAAACGATTGTTCCAAAACTATATACCATTAAATGAGATATAGAAAACTGTTTTAAAATCCCCGCTACAATATCAAATATAAGGATACTTAGTACAGAGAAAATAATCTGTGTCGTTAAATTCCCAAGAAAAAATGCTATTGGCGAATAATGAATGGAAAAAATTGTCCGCAAGCACCCTGTCTCCTTTAATTCCAAAGTATAGACACCTATTCCATAAATAAAAGCGCATAAAACCATATATACCCACCAGGGTATGAAATCTTTTTCACTTTCTATATTTTGAAAATTTAATAGAAACATAATCATAGGCAATAAAATTGCCCAAATAAAAGAAATTTTATCTTTTAATAAGGATTTTATATTCAAAATTGTATAGGCTAAAATTTTAGGAACCATAGAAGTACCCCTTTCTCAATTTTATACTCCATATCCTACACCATGCCCCGTTTTTTTGTCTCATAAATTTCAGTAAGTGGTCAGAATTTCAAGGCAAAATACAAAATTTCATATCCAAAAATCCTGGTCTAAGAGTAAAATGGGTGGTTTTCTATCTTCCTCCTGATTCCACCTACTTTTCTCTGTCTTTTTATAGGTCACAAGACCAGATTTTGAACTTCCCACCTATTTTGCTCTGTTTTTCATAGGCCATCGAACTAACTTTTGTATTTCCTACTTATTTACTTCTCCCTACGCTCTAAATCCATGCATAAAATTATACATTTTTTATAATATTCTCATTGAAATTTACAGACTATTATTGTATAATAAACAAAAATGAAACAATAATTCAGTCAGGAGGTGCCATTATGAGAGAAAAACTCATCCCTATTCTTAAAGTCAGCATTGCATTTTTTGTTGTCTTGTACACGATTTTCATTTACCAGGTAACCCAGAGTATTAGTCTGGTAACTCTCTTCATTCTCCTGGCAGGTCTTGCACCTGTGCTACATATGGCCTGGACCTACCTGCAGATTAAGTTTGACGAATATCAGGATGTGCGTTACATGCATTATATGAAGAGATAAATCTTTTCTTTTTTCATATGTGTTTCTCCTTTCATAGAAAACGCTGCTTCGGAAGAATTGCTTCCGGTTGCAGCGTTTCTTGTATATATACTTTGAAACGCATCTCTGGTATAATAGAAACAGCATTTTAGAAAGGTTGGTTTATGATATGATTGATTCTTACGGGAGAGACATTAATTATCTCCGTATTTCCGTGACAGACCGTTGTAATCTCCGCTGTCAGTATTGTATGCCTGAATCTTTGCCTTCTATTGACCATGAAGAAATCTTCCGTTTTGAAGAAATCCTGCAAATCTGTGAATCTATGGGCGCGCTTGGCATTCACAGGTTTAAAGTTACAGGAGGGGAGCCCTTTGTACGAAAAGGCTGCATGGATTTCCTGCGACAGTTAAAAGCCCTGCCTTGCACAGAACAGGTAACCATTACAACCAATGGCATTCTTCTTGGTAAATTTCTTCCTGAATTAAAAGAAATTGGCATTGATGGCATTAATATCAGCCTGGACACTTTACAGCCTGAGGTCTTTCAGCAAATCACAGGACACACCGGTCTGGAAAGTGTATTGGAAAATATCGTAAAAAGTCAGGAGATGGGCATACGAACCAAAGTCAACACAGTTCTTTTAAAGAGTATCAATGACAAGGAATTTCCGGATTTGCTCCATCTTGCCAGAGATTATGCAGTGGATGTGCGTTTTATTGAAATTATGCCTATTGGATTTGGCAAAAACTATGAAGGCTATAGCCGGGAAAAACTGTTACCCAAGATAGCAGAATTGTATCCCAATTACCAGATTACTACGAAGCAGCGTGGAAACGGTCCTGCCAACTACATAAAGATTCCTGGATTTCGTGGCTGTATCGGCTTTATTGATGCTGTTCACGGTAAATTCTGCCATCAGTGTAACCGGATTCGTCTGACTTCTGATGGCATGTTAAAGCTCTGTCTTTATTATGAAAATGGACTGAATCTGAAAAAACTTCTCAGAAATGGAGCTGCACCGGCAGAAATACGCTCTGCTATTGAAAGTGCTATACTGCAGAAGCCTTCTGAACACCGCTTTTATTTATCTGCTCTGGAAGGTGAACCGGAGCACCGCAAAATGTCACAAATCGGAGGATAAAACTTATGGGAATTGTAAAAGCAATCTGTATCAGTGAAAAAAAAGGGACCCAAAAACACAGGGTAGAAGAGGCCGTTTTTGTAGAAGACTGGGGCATTGAAAAGGACGCCCATGCCGGAAAATGGCACCGCCAGGTAAGCCTTCTCTCTTATGACAAAATCGAAGATTTCAAAAAAAGAGGGGCAGAGATTATAGACGGGGCTTTTGGGGAAAATCTGGTGGTAGAAGGATTTGATTTCAGGAATCTTCCTGTTGGAACTGTTTTCCAGTGTAACGACGTAATTCTGGAAATGACCCAGATTGGAAAGCAATGTCACTCCCACTGTGAGATTTATAAAATTATGGGTGAGTGCATTATGCCAAAAGAAGGAGTTTTTGCAAAGGTGATACAGGGCGGTACCATCCGAACCGGAGATGAACTGACAATCATCGGTGAGAGAAACCGTTTCCGCACTGCTGTCCTGACCCTTAGCGATAAAGGAGCTGTGGGAGAACGGGAGGACAAAAGCGGGCCTCTGATTCGTGAAATCATAGAACAAGATAATTATCTGGTGATTGACCAGCGTATCCTGCCAGATGAGCAGAAAACCATTGAAGAGACCCTCATCCATCTTTGTGACCGCTTGAAAGTGGATTTGATACTCACCACAGGAGGCACAGGATTTTCTCTTCGTGACCGCACCCCGGAAGCCACTCTTGCTGTTTCTGACCGCCTGGCTCCCGGTATTTCAGAAGCTATCCGGGCATATTCCATGCAGATTACAAACCGTGCTATGTTAAGCCGGGGCGTTTCTGTACTGCGGGGACAAACTCTGATTATTAATCTTCCTGGCAGTCCAAAAGCTGTGAAGGAAAGTCTGGATTGTATTCTTCCTGCTCTTGGCCACGGTCTGGAAATTTTAAAGGGCAGTGCCTCTGAGTGCGCCCGCCCTTAAATACAACTTATTTCTGGGAGGAAAAGTGGAAATCCCCGCTTTTTCCTCCTGTTTTTTCTACCAAATGAATATCCCGAATCACCATTTTCTTGTCTATAGCTTTACACATATCATAAATGGTGAGAAGGGCAGCGCTGACTCCATGGAGAGCTTCCATTTCTACGCCGGTTTTTCCTTCTGTTTTTACAGTACAAACAGCCTGAATAGCCTGTTCTCCCAAAAGCACCTGAAAGTCTACGGAACATTTCTGAATCATCAGGGGATGACACATGGGAATAATGGAGGAGGTCTGTTTTACTGCCATGATTCCTGCCACTCTGGCCACTCCCAGTACATCTCCTTTTTTCACCTTTTGTTCTAAAACCGCTTGTAAAATCTCCTCTGATACCAGTATTTTTCCCTGGGCAACTGCGGTTCTGTAGGTTGGCTCTTTTCCTGACACATCTACCATCACTGCGTTTCCATTTTTGTCAAAATGATTGAATTCACCCATCTTCTCATACCTCCTGTTTCTGTAACTCTACAAGGTGAAAGGGAATCCCCATGCTCTCTAAAGCCTGTATTTCCCTTTTATGACAACTAAAAATAAGCACCTGGGAATAATGCTCATAAATCCACCTTAGTGTACTGAAAAGCCGCTTATCATCGTACATGGCAAAGGTTTCGTCCAGCACCAGGGGCAATTCTTCCTCCTGGCAGAGAATTCCCCCGCATGCAAGACGCAAAGCAAGATAAACCTGTTCTATAGTACCAAAGCTCACCTGATGCAAAGCCAGCAGTTTCCCACCCTGATTCAAATGAATATGAAAATCTTCATCCAGAATAACCTGCTGATATTTACCCTTAGTAAGACTGCAAAAAATCTGAGACAGCTTCTTCTGGAGGGTTCCTCCTGTCTTTTTCTGCATTCTGGCTGCTGCCTCCCTGATTCTCTGCTCTGCTTCTAAAAGACTTTGAATCTCCTTTCTGGCAACCAGGATTTCTCCTCGATTCTCTCTGGCTTCCTCATATTCCTCCTGAAGATTCTCCAGCTTTCTCTGACGCTCTCTCAGATTTTCCTCCAACATGCTAAGTCGTTCCTGAATCTTTACCCTGCCTGTATGGTTCTGCTGTGCTTTATCTTTTGCAGAACTCTTTGCTGTGCCGGGCAAGAACAACGGAAGCAAACATACTACTGCCAGAAAGACCGCGCATAGCAGCGCAATATACCAGGGTGTCTTACCAAAGATGGATAACAGGGAAAATACCAGAAAACCTGCTATCGCCAGAAGGAGCAGCCCCTTCCTGCCCGGTATTTCTCTTGGCATTTGACATTCTTCCCTTGCAAGGTTTGCTGCCTGATGCTGAAGCTCTTGCTGTTTTTGCTTCAGATTGAGGATTTCTTCCTGTTCATGGCTGATTTCATATGCCAGCCGCTCCTCTTCTTTTTCTTTTTTCCTGGTTGCAGATTCCTGCTGCTTTTCCTGGTATTTTCTCTTTTGTTTTAGAATTTCCACCGCTTTTTCCGGGTCAAAGCTCATATCTCCGGAACCCTGAAATTCTGCCAGATAATCCCGCAGTTCCTTATAAAGTCCCTCCTGTGTGGTGCTTTTTGCCTGTCCCACCGATACAGTATTACAATACACAACTTCCAAAATATTTCCAAGAAGCATATCCAGATCCCCGTCTTTTACAGACAACAATTCTCCGTCTGTCTCACAGAATAAGGTAGCCTCTTCTCTGTTCTTCTGGAAATTCCGTTCCAGTCGAAAACGCTTTTCCCCACAGGAAAAGGTCATAGCTCCCTCATACCATCCGGCATGTTCCCAAGGGGCATATTTATTGTAGGTATCTGTTCTGGAAGCACGTCCACGCAGACGTTTCATACCAAAAAGCATACTCTGCAAGAAGCTGTGAATGGTAGATTTTCCACTTTCATTCTCCCCGTAAATCACATTGATTCCCTGTTTTAGAATCAGCTCTTCATTTTGAAATCTGCCGAAATTTTTAAGGTTCAACTTATTAATAATCATAGCAGTTCCTCCCCTGATTCTAACAATGCCTCTATACCAAGACGGAGAATCTTCTCCTCCTCTTCTGTAAGATGTTCAATATCAAAAGACCGAATATACTCTTCCAGTACACTGCCCTCATACTCTTCTAAAAGCTGACTAATGGAATAAGCTCTGTGAGTGTGGTCCTCCAGGCTTACAAGATTTCCCAGCCTTTTCAAGCTTTCCGGCAGAAACTCCGTATGCTTCCCACGTATTCCTTCCAGAAAAATGGTGTAAATATGATGCCTTCCATGCTCCTCCAGAATTCTTTCTATCCCATTTTCCAGAGCTACCTGGGTGGTTCTTTCTGTGACCTGCAGCTTAAATCTTTTATACTCCCGCACAGAATAAGGCACAAAGGCAATTCTTGTGCCATCTTTGCTACATTCTCCTTTGATAAATCCATGATGTCCTGTTTCGTTTTTGTCCAGAGGTTCCAGAGACCCCGGATACGCCAGATAATTTTCTTCCAGAATCTGCGGCTTATGAATGTGACCCAGAGCAATATAGTCAAAACCAGACCTGCGAAAAGTATCTGCACTCATAGGAATATGCTTTTCATCCCCTCCATGAGCCAGGAGAATGTTCCATGGCATGGGACTGTCTTTTGGCACCTTTATTCCATCATAAAGAGGACTGGAAATTTCCCGGCTGTAATAGCTAAATCCCCAGACTCTGGTTTTCAGTTCCGGGAAATCCACATAGGCAAGCTTTTCTTCTTCCAGCCAATGCACATTGGGCGCCCACGCAATTCGCCTGGAAGGTAACTCTCCTTTGATACAATCATGATTTCCTGCAATCAGAACAATCTGCACCTTTGGAATGGACGCAAAGAGAGCGTTTACTTCTTTTAATTCTCTGGTAAGGGGCTGTCTGTGGAATAAATCTCCTGCAATGAGAAACAGGCTGGCATTTTCTCTGCCAGCCTGCTGTATCACTTTCTTGAAGCTTTCCCAGATTTCCCGGCTTCTGTCCTCACTCCAGGGACAGCCTTTGTCCGGCTGCATGCCCAAATGAACATCTGCAATATGGAAAAATCTCATGGTACTCCTTTTCTCTCTTATAATTCACAATTGTTTACAGTTCTTGGGAATGGAATTACGTCACGAATATTCTGCATACCTGTCAGATACATTACGCAGCGCTCAAAGCCCAGACCAAAACCTGCATGACGGGTAGAACCGTATTTACGCAGGTCTAAATAGAAGTCATAGTCCTCTTTTTTCAATCCCAGCTCATCCATTCTTGCACAAAGCTTCTCATAAGAATCCTCTCTCTGGCTTCCTCCGATGATTTCTCCAATTCCAGGAACCAGACAGTCCATAGCTGCAACTGTCTTGTTATCCTCATTGAGCTTCATATAAAAGGCTTTGATTTCCTTTGGATAGTCTGTAACAAAAACAGGACGTTTGTATACCTGCTCAGTCAGGTATCTCTCATGCTCTGTCTGTAAATCACAGCCCCAATATACCTTGTAGTCAAACTTATCGTTTGCTTTTTCCAGAATTTCAATGGCTTCTGTGTAAGTGACATGGCCAAATTCAGAGTTTAACACATGGTTTAATCTGTCCAGAAGTCCTTTATCAATGAAAGAGTTAAAGAAGTTCATTTCTTCCGGCGCATGTTCCAGCACATAGCGGATGACATATTTCAGCATATTTTCTGCTAGCGCCATGTTGTCATCTAAGTCTGCAAAGGCCATTTCCGGCTCAATCATCCAGAACTCTGCTGCATGACGGGTTGTATTGGAGTTTTCTGCCCGGAAGGTTGGTCCGAAGGTATAAATGTTACGGAATGCCTGCGCGTAAGTTTCACCATTTAACTGACCGCTTACGGTAAGGTTGGTTGGCTTTCTGAAGAAATCCTGTGTGAAATCCACTTTTCCTTCTTCTGTTTTCGGAATATCATTTAAGTCCATGGTGGTTACCTGGAACATTTCTCCTGCGCCTTCGCAGTCACTTCCTGTAATCAGTGGAGTGTGGACATATACAAAGCCTCTCTCCTGGAAGAACTGATGAATGGCAAAAGCAATCAGGGAGCGCACCCGGAACACTGCCTGGAAGGTATTGGTTCTTGGTCTTAAATGAGAAATAGTTCTCAAATATTCCATGGAATGGCGTTTCTTCTGCAAAGGATAATCTGCTGCAGAATCTCCCTCAACAAAAATCTCTGTTGCCTGGATTTCAAAAGGCTGTTTTGCCTGAGGTGTTGGAACCAGAGTTCCTTTTACAATAATTGCTGCCCCTACATTTAATTTAGAAATCTCCTGAAAATTTTCCATGGTATCATGGTAAACCACCTGGAGAGTTTCAAAAAAACTTCCGTCATGAAGTACAATGAATCCGAAGGTCTTAGAATCCCGGACGCTTCTCACCCAGCCGCCTACAGTGATTTCCTTGTCCAGATACTGCTCTGTGTCTTTGTAAATCTCTTTTACTGTTGTTAACTGCATATGTCTGTCTCCTTCTTTGTATTTTATCAGCACAAATGCTGAGATTTATTGCCATTTCTGGTGCTGCGCACCAATTTCCTTATAGTATATCTCATTGCCCTGTTCAGTGCAAGGATAAAGTGCTGATTTCACACAGGTCTTCTGTTTTACATTAAATTCTCCGGATTCAATCCCTCTAACTCCGGCACCACAAACCGTCCGTCCTTGCGCACCAGAACATCATCAAAGTACATTTCTCCACCGCCGTATTCCGGTCTTTGAATCAGCACCAAATCCCAGTGAATAGCTGAATGGTTTCCGTTTGGCGCCTCGTTTTCATAGCATCTGCCCGGAGTGATATGGATAGAGCCCTGGATTTTCTCATCAAATAAAGTATCCTTCATAGGGTACAGCACATTTGGATTTACACCAATGGCAAACTCTCCAATATAACGGGCTCCTTCATCAATATCCAGCACTTTGTTGATTCTCTCTGTATCATTGGCTGTAGCTTTCACAATCTTTCCGTCCTTAAATTCAAAGGAAATATTTTCATAGGTAAAGCCCTGGAATGCAGATGGAGTGTTATAAGTCAGGATTCCATTTATGGAATCTCTTACTGGCGCTGTGAAGATTTCTCCATCTGGAATATTACATTCGCCGCTGCATGGAATCACCGGAATGTCTTTGATGGAAAACGTAAGGTCTGTGTCAGGTCCTGTGATTCTTACTTTGTCTGTGCGCTCCATATATTTCACCAATGGTTCCATAGCCTTTGCCATTTTTTCGTAATCTACCGTACACACATCAAAATAAAAGTCTTCAAACGCTTCCACACTGGTATTGGAAAGCTGTGCCATGGATGCGTTTGGATATCTCAAAACCACCCATTTTGTTTTTGGCACGCGGATATTCCCATGAACCGGTGTGCTGTAATAGGTTTCATACAGATTCAGTTTTTCTGCAGGCACATCTGCTTTTTCAGATACATTGTCGCCACCGCGGATTCCAATATAGCAGTCCATCTTAGCCATTTCTGCACCATCAATTTCTGCCATAAGCTGTAGCTGTTCTTTAGTACAGCCCAGCAGCATTTCTCTGTCCATCTGCGGGTCTGTGAAATGTGGAAATGGAATTCCCCCTGCCTCATAAATTTCTTTCATTAACTGTCTTGCCAGAGGTTTGGTATCCTGTCCTACATAATTAAGATATACTTTTTCCCCTTTCTGCACTCTACAGGAATGATGCACCAATATTTTTGCCAGTTTTTTAATTCTTTCGTCCATGTTAAAAATCTCCTTTCTGTTTTACCTTACTCTTTATTCCACATCTTCCATATAACAAAGAAAGACGTTTCCATTTTCTTCAAAGGTTTTCTTACTGTCTTTTAAGCCCATGGGTTCGGTTTTCTGGGTCTGGGGATCATACAAATACGTATTATACAGGTCAAATCCCACAATCACCCTGGCCTGTCCGTCCTTACTTCTGGTAATGACCGGCCTCTGATAACTGATTTCATATAAAATCTGATCCAGCGTACATCCTGTAAGGTCTGCCACTGTTCCCATATTTCTTATCTCTTCTTTTAGCGCATCCGGGTCTAAATGCGCTACTTTTACTGCTTCCGGAACATCACTCAGGGAAATATCCCCCTGATCCTTTGCATTGCCCCTCTCCCAGATATACTGCTGCTTCTGATTTAATACAACACCCATATTTTCGTCTGCCGCCTGTACTGCTTTGGCTGCATTTTCATAAATCCCCCATAGTTTTCCCATGGCATATACATAATATACTTCTTCTGAGGTTTCCTTTTGCTCCATATTCAGCACCTTATCTCTGGCGCTTTCCATAACTTTTGCTTCTGTAGTCAATGGTTCCTGAACATCTGTCTTGGCAAATTGAATTCCCGTAATATTAGCCTGACGCTCTGTAGTCAGCATCACTACGGAAAAAGTTTCATCCTTTTTATCCCGGACATTATTCAAAATCTGCTCACTGCCTGCGGACGTATAGGAATCGCCTTCTTTCCTTCCCCGCTCCAACTGGATCAGATTATCCTGGAAAAGTACATTCATAATATAATATCCGTCCCGGCTGTAGCTTTTCTTCACCTCGCCCTGGCTGTTCTGAATACGGATTTCATACATGGCAAACTGGGTCTCGTCGCCATTTCTCCTGATATCCTCTTCTTTTGCCAGGCCATAAACCATATCGTTATTAATAAAACCAAATAATCGGATTTTTGTTCCGCCATCAGCGCTGATTTCCTGCTGTTTTCCTGTTTCCAAATCCAGCAGCACAATCTTATCTGTATTATATGGGTCCATTCCCTCCATCCAGGCTGCATATCTGCTGTTTTCTGATACATAGAAGCAGTCTTTTTTCATACCTTCCTGCAAAGCCTTGTAGCTCCTGTCTTCCATCTGGAACTGATAAAGCGTATCAGAAAGAAGAAGATACAGTTTTCCATCTTTGCTAACATATGCAAAATCCTCAATATCCTGCTTCAGAAATTCAAAGGCTTTTGTGCTGGACAGGAAAAATTTTTCTTCAATGACATTCTGGTCTGCATTATAATGATAAACAGCAGTTCCTACCTCACCTTCGTGGTCTCCGCGGTTCATGTAACCGTACAAAATAAAGTCCACATCCCCGTTTTTACTCACCCGGACGATTTTCACATCATGCTGCGCATGATCATTTCGTTCATCATTACTTCCTGTATCCCGAAAACTGAAAATACGAACCAGCTTATTGGTTTTCACATTATAAGACCACAAATCCCCCTGCTGGACAAAAGCCACCAGATTCCCGCTGGAATCTGCCTTGTACTGGATATTATTATCCGTAACCCCAAGATTCAGCCTTCCTCCGGCTACAATAGTCTGATCCATGGTAAGAATCTGCTTTGCAGAACGGTGAAAATCTAACAGACGCACCCGCGTCTGATCATAACGCATCCTGAAAAACTCCTCTACCTGATACCGCTCAATTTCTCCTTCTCCATTCTCTGCTGTAATATAATAGGTAATGGACAGGCTTCCTGTATTTTCATTAATATCCTTAATAGAAGGAATACCCGGTCTGCTGATTTCCGGTGCCAAATCTCCCCAGGATACCATGTTCAGCCCTGCGTGAATGTTCAAATCATAAAAACTGTTATTTCCAGGAGAATCATCTGACTCCAGATAGGTGCTTAAATCGCCTTTTTCATCCTGGCTCACTGCTTTCTGATAAAAACTGTTTACAAAATCAATGTATTTTTCTGTACTAAGCCCTGCTCTTTGAATCACTCTGGTATAATAATTCCAGCTCCCTGCATCTGTATTCAAGGTAAACATCAGGGTGTATTCCTGATTCATAAGAATAGATTTCTTCAAGGTAAACTCCGCTGTGAGTGTTCCGTCCTCCTGCTCCTGGAATCTTTTAATTTTATTATTTTCAATTACCTTGCTGCCATCTGAAGATTTGATTTCATATACCAGACTTTCGATTTCTCTTCCGTATGGGGTAATACTGACAGCCAATGTTTTATCTGTTCCCAGTGGCGTCAGAGTATCTCTCATGTAATCCGTCTCCATATTTCTGGCATAGCCATACATACGGTTCACCTCTGTGTCCCCAAGAAGCATAGCCATACAGGGAATTTCCGAAGTCTCAAAATCGGTTCTGTTATCTGTATTCTCGCTGTTCATAAGACAGCTAAATCCTGCCACTCCTCCTATAAAAATCAGGAAGAGTACAATTATTCTGCGTATTATCTTCTTCATCTGCACCCTTCCTTATCTGTTTCAAAAAGTAATTTCTCAAGAGACGGCTGCACATGAAAGGCCTGTACACAGTCTTTCCATGCTTTCTGCTGCTGCAAATCCTGTTTTCCCTGGGGCTTCTTCACAGCCCGAATAAGCAGATTCTTGGGCGTATGTTCCATATCAATAAATTCCAGAATCTGTGTGTCATAACCGGCTGTGGTAAGCATTTGCGCCCGCAGTCCGTCTGTAAGAAGAGCTGCAAAACGCTCTTTCAAAATGCCATATTCCAGGATGGGCGCTAACATTTCATTCTCTACCTGTCTATTCAGCTCATGCTGGCAACATGGTACGGACAAAATGACAGAAGCATTCCACTTCACTGCCTTTGCCAGGGCATAATCTGTGGCAGTGTCACAGGCATGCAGAGTTACCACCATATCCACCTGGTCTGTGCCCTCATAAGAAGCAATATCTCCCTGTAAAAATTCCAGCTTATCATACCCGTATTTTTCTGCCAGATGACTGCAATGTTCAATAACATCCTCCTTCAGATCCAGCCCTGTCACCCGGATATCATAATGGTTCAGCACCTTTAAATAGTAATACATGGCAAAGGTCAGGTAAGATTTCCCACAGCCAAAGTCAATAATGCGTATCTCTCTGTCTTTAGGAAGCTTTGGCAGGATATCCCGGATAAATTCCAGGAAACGGTTAAGCTGCTTAAATTTATCGTATCTGGAATGCTTTACCTTGCCATCCTGGCTCATAACCCCCAGGTCAACCAGCCAAGGAACAGGAACCCCTTCCTGTAAAAGATATTGCTTGCTACGGTTATGGGAAAGCATAGGGATAAAATCTTCCCTGCTCTTTCCCTGAGCATTCTGCACTTTTGTTTTTATGCTCATTCTGCCTTTTTTGCTCACCAGAACTGTTCCCCGTACTTTTACACTCTCCAACTGAAGCTGACGGAAATTTTCCTCCATTTCTGTACAAAGACAGGAAATCAGTACTTCTTTTCCATAATTTTTGTGAATCTCTTTTGTTCCCTCTGTGCGGGTCACCTGATACCACAGTTGTCCTTTCAACAGTACAGGACGTACCTGCAATTTCGATGCCCCTTCTTTTTTTCTGGCATTACTAATGAGAATCCTCTGAAAACCTTCTTCTATATTTTTTTCTAAAAATTCCTTTAATTCGGTCATATTTCTCCCTTGTATTCTATATTTCCCCTTGATTTACAGGCAACGCCCGCAGTTCAGTTCTATTGTAAAAGTTTTACTCAAAAACCGCAAGCCCTAAAAAAATCTTCTGCACCGATTTCTCCTGCATCTCCTGCAATGCATTTCCTGGCAAAATAAGGTACTTACCAGTTCTCCTAAAAAATCCCAATCCATAGAATCTCTTCTTCTCTCAGACGTCTGCATTTGTCTGTTCGCCTCTATTTTTTCGCAGATTCCCCGGCACACCCGTTCAATCTCCTGTTTATCCGGATATTCATCATAAATAAAACTGCCTTCATAGTCCAGACGGTCACAGGCATCTTCCACATAAGACTGCACCATAGCAGCCTTGTGGGGATAATAGGAATGCATCAGAATTTTATCCTCTGTTATCGGCGCTTCCTGGGTATAGAGCTGGCCTTTTCCTGCTGTCTGATAAAAAAAATCTTCTTTTCTATATGTCATATATCACGATTTCCTTTCTGTCCTAAATTTACACTAATACTCATATCTCTTAACAATATATGCTTCTATGAAGAAATGGTTCACTGATAACAACAGGACAATGGCACCATAGCAAAAGAGCATATCACCTGAACCTCTTAATGGTTTGTGATATGCTCCTGAACTTTATAGAATTATTTATCTGTACTTTCTTCCTTTAATTTTTGCACAGTTTCCAAAGGAAGTCCGATACGTTCTGCAATGACTTCCACAGTCAAAATATCCAGAAGATTTTTGGCATTTTCTAATTTTGCCTTTTCTGCGCCAATACTTTCCCCTTCTTCAACTCCGTTTTGAAACAATTTCTGCCCTAATCTGGTCATTTTCATCATCTCCTCAATTTCTTCCATTTCTACAGATTCCAAAAACTTATCTGCCATTGCATAAATCACCGCCTCTAATTTACTTTTCTCTTCTGTTTTTAAACACGCAGATTCCGAAACAATGTGATACGCAGACTTAATGCGTTCTTTCAGTACTGACTCCCCACCCATTAGTGGAGTCAATACCAGACGCACCAATTCTTCTCTGGTAATTTCCGCCCCGGTTTTGAGCTTTTCCTGCAGTTCCTGAAGCAGAATATCTGCATTGTCATTCTGCATAATAATAGGAACCACCCTATAGGTATTTACACCTTCTGAAAATTCTGTTACCGGATTCTTAATCTTACCGGAATACAGCACATAAGTAGTAACATCTGCTTGAAACTGCTGGCTTACGGAAGCCTCATAAAGCCGGAAACGTTTCAATCCCGGTACACCTTCATTGGAACTCTGAAATTCAAAATGTTTCCAGCTTCCATCTTCCATAATCAGATTCATATCCTGATACCCTTTTCGGATTTCAAGATGCACAGACTCTGTGGGCGCAATAGATTTTACCTTTCCATGAATTCCCCAGTAAGGAAGCAAATCTTCCGCAAAATATTGCATAACTACTTTCATTGCCGCATCTTCATGTTGAGCTGCCTGTTTCTTTGTCTTTTGTACGCACTTTTTTCTCTCATTTCCCATCCGTTTTCCTTTCCGCAGGATTTTAAGAGAATGCTTTCCTTATACTATACCAAAAACCTATAACACAGACAATGTATTCCTGCTTATTTTATTACTCTGCTTTTATTTCTAAGGATTCTTTGACGAACTGTCTTTTGAAAATTATATTTTAGATATTGAAGTCTCACATTTCTGTGAAACAAGAATAGATATTTTGTCTCTGATACAACTTTGAACCGGATTGCTTTTCTCTTTGCACATTTTCTGTGTAAATTCAGTTTAATCTGCTTTTCCAGCTCTGTCAACAAATTTTCAACGAAAAAGCAGCCACCACTCTGCATATATGCTTTGAGCAGGACTGCCTTCTCTGTATTACAAATATTTTTTTATTTCTCTTCTGCCGCCGCCTGTAATTTCTGGATAAGCTCCTGAATCTCCTCTGTACTCATACCCATAAAGCTTCTCATGGAACGCAAAGGTGCGTTTTCCATCATTTTCAGAGACATTTCCGGTGTAATAGCTTCGGAGGCTGCATTTCCTTCTTCTGCCTCCTGGGAACCTCCCATGTGTTCCATAAGGCTGGAGGACATATCTTCTATAATCGGCTTTGTCTTTGGATTTTCCAGCAATTCACTAATGGTAGTGTTCATGGTTACATGTATAGGCAGTTCTGTAGTAGAAACCACATTCACAGCTTTGGCAAGACGAATATCTCGTGAAGAAGCCGCTACCAGGATTTCATACTTTCCTGTTGCTGCATACCAGTCCTGAATCTGTGTGTTGTACCATGCAAAGCTTCTCTTATCCAACTGCATCTGCACGATTTTCTCTTCTCCTGGCTGTAATTCCACTTTTACAAAATTCTTCAGTTCCTTCACCGGACGGCTGACTGCTCCTGTTTTATCAGCCACATAAAGCTGAACAATCTCCTTTCCTGCCATGTTTCCTGTGTTTTTCACTTTCAAAGATACCGTTAAAGTATCTGTATCTCTGATTTCCTCTGCTGAAAGTTGTAAATCACTATATTCAAATGTAGTATAGCTCAATCCATACCCAAAAGGATAGCGCACTGGCATTTCCTTGGTATCGTAATAACGATATCCCACAAATACACCTTCCCGGTATTCTACCGTTCTTCCGTCTCCTGGGAAGAAGAGATAAGAAGGATTATCTGACAACTGGTATGGAATAGTCTCCGCCAGCTTACCACATGGATTTGCTTTTCCAAACAGCAGGTCTACCTCTGCCTGTCCCACTGCTTCTCCGCAGAGATATGCTTCCAGAATTCCTTTTACTTCATCCGCCCATGGCATTTCAATGGGCGAACCATTGTGAAGCACCACTACAACATTCTCCTGAACCTGGGCAATACGGGAAATCAAGGTATTCTGGCAATCTGGCATTCTCATATGGCTTCTGTCGTAGCCTTCGGATTCAAAAGCATCTGGCAGTCCGGCAAAAATCACTGCCACATCTGCCTCTTTCGCTGTCTGCACAGCTTCTGCAAGCAAAGCTTCATCAATTTTATCCTCTTTCACATCATATCCCTGTGCATAAGTCACTTCCGCAACTTCTTTCACAGCATCCAATGCGCTGGTGACTTTGAAAGAATTAATATGAGAGCTTCCGCCTCCCTGGAATCTTGGTTTCTCTGCAAATTTACCAATAAAGGCAATCTTCTGTCCCTGTGCTTTCAAAGGCAGAATTCCTTCATTTTTCAGAAGCACCATAGATTCTGCTGCGATTTTTCCTGCCAGCTTATGATCTTCTTCTCTGTCAAATTTTCCCTCCTGGCGGTTATCAGCAAATTTAAATACAATATTTAAAATCCGCTCCACAGCAGTATCCAGAATCTCCTCATCCAGTGTACCATTTTTCACTGCTTCCACAATTTCCTTGTCTGTGCTTCCATTACCTCCCGGCATTTCCAGTTCCAGTCCGGCTTTTAGTCCTTTCACTCTGTCATTCACAGCGCCCCAGTCTGACATGACATAACCTTCATATCCCCATTCATCCCGCAGAATTTCCGTCAGCAGTCTATGATTTTCAGAAGCAAATTCTCCGTTGATTTTATTGTAGGAACACATAACCGTATCTGGTTTTGCTTCTTTAATAGCAGTTTCAAAGGCTCCAAGATAAATTTCCCTGAAAGTTCGTTCATCAATTTCTGAAGAACAGGACATTCTGCGGTATTCCTGATTGTTAGCTGCAAAATGTTTAATGGAAGTTCCCACATTCTTAGACTGTACACCTTTAATATGGGCTGCCGCCATCTGGGATGCCAGGTAAGGGTCTTCTGAAAAATATTCAAAGTTTCTTCCACACAGAGGGGAACGTTTGATATTCACTGCAGGTCCCAAAATCACAGAAACATCCTCAGCCTGACATTCATCTCCCAGAGTCTCCCCCATTTTCTCTAAAAGCTCCCTGTCAAAAGAACAGGCAGTCGCGCAGGCTGTTGGGAAACAAACTGCCTTGATACTTTCATTTAACCCCAAATGGTCGGCCTCTGCCGCCTGTTTTCTCAGTCCATGAGGGCCGTCGCTTACCATAACCTCTGGAATTCCCAGGCGCTCCACTCCTTTTAAATGCCAGAAATCCTTGCCGGAACACATACCGGCTTTTTCCTCCAGAGTCATTTGTTTTACCAGTTCTTTTACGTTTCGGTTCATAATGTTTTACTCCTTTACCGCAATATTTTGATATAAAAATATTACCACGCTTCCGTAATTACTTCAATCCAATCCTGACCGTTCCAGTTGGAAGGAGGCACAAATATCTTTTCATGAACCTTTAATTTCTTCATTTTTTCTTCCCAACACCATATATATAGCTTCCTTCCACCCTTGATATTTTTTCTCTACGCCTTCCTTACTCATCTTAGGTAAAAAGTTCTGTCGTTCCATTCTGGAAAACAGTTTTTGCTTTTCATAAATTCCAAGACCAATCCCCGCCGCATAAGCTGCTCCAATTCCTGACAATTCCTCCGCCTTTGGTATCAGTACAGGTTTTTCAGCTATATCACTCTGGAATTCCATAAGATACTGATTCTTTGTAGGACCGCCATCTACTCTTAATTCTTGTATAGGAATGCCAGAATCGCCCTCCATTACTTTAACAATATCTGTAATTTGATATGCAATACACTCTAATGCAGCACGCACTACTTCTGTCTTTCCCGTAGTTCTGCTCATTCCACATAAAACAGCTTTTGCGTTGCTTTCCCAATAAGGAGCGCCAAGACCGGTAAACGCTGGTATCAGATAAGTACTATCCTCCACAGAAGCCTGTCTGGCCAACTCTTCTGTTTCTTTTGGAGACTGAATCAGTTTTAAGTCCTTACACAACCATGTAATTACTGCACCGGTATAATTAATATTCCCTTCCAGTACATAAGTCACTTTGCCATCCATGCCCCAGGCTAACGAAGACACAACTCCATGCTTGCTAAATACTGGTTTTTCTCCTACATTCATCATCACAGAAGACCCTGTTCCATAAGTAGCTTTCGTCATTCCCTTTTCCAAACACCCCTGCCCGAACAAAGCGCCATGGGAATCTCCTAGCACTCCATGAATAGGGACTTTATATGGAAGGTATCCTTCAAAATCTGTCATTCCAAAATCTCCATTGGAATCCTCCACTTTTGCCAGATTCTGAATTGGTATGCCAAAGATGTCACATATTTCCGAATCCCAGGAAAGAGTTCTAATATTAAAAAGCTGTGTTCTGGAAGCATTAGAATAATCTGTCTTATAGACTTCTCCTTTTGTCAAACGGTATATCAGAAAGCTATCCACAGTTCCATAACACAAATTTCCTTCTTGTGCCTTTTCTCTTGCTCCTTTTACGTGTTCAAGAATCCAGGCAATTTTAGCTGCTGAAAAGTAAGGGGAAAGCGGAAGCCCTGTGCGTTCCTGTATTATTTCTTTTTTATCCACAATTTTCTCACAGATTTCCTGACCTCTTGCACATTGCCATACAATGGCATTATATACAGGACGTCCATTTCTCTCCCAGGCAAGTGCAGTCTCTCTTTGATTACTGATTCCTACGCCCACAATCTCTTCTTTTAAAATTCCCGCTTTTTCCACAGTCTCTTTGACCGCCTGTATTACATTTGCATAAAACTCCTCCGGATCATGTTCTACCCAGCCTTTGTCATTAATAATCTGTCTATGAGACTTATCTGCTCTTGTGAGCAATGTTCCCTGCTCATCAAAGATCAGGGCCTTTGTTCCCTGGGTACTCTGGTCTATGCCAATAATATATTTTCCCATTTATACCAGCTCCATTGCTTTCTTTGCAATCCCTTCCGCATTTAATCCATAGTAATCAAATACTTCCTTTGAAGTCCCTGTAATGACCGGTGCGTCAGGAAGCGCTAAATTCACTACTTTTTTCGGACAATTCTCTCCCACTACCTGGCTTACCATAGAGCCAATTCCACCAAAAGGTGAATGCTCTTCCACAGTAATTACAGCCTTCACATCCTTTACTGCTTTTAAAATTCCTTCTACATCCAGAGGTTTTACACAATACATATCCAGTACACAGGCATGAATACCTTTTTCTTTCAGAAGTCTTGCCGCCTCATAAGATGGTTTCACCATTTCGCCACAGGCAATAATAGCAACATCATCTCCCTCTGTAAGAACCGTAGCTTTATCCATTTCAAAAGGACAATTTTCCTCTGTGTAAATGTCTTCCACAGGATTTCTTCCGACTCTCACATAAGCCGGTTTGTCATCTTGTAAGAGAGATTCTATCAGACATTTAGTCTGGTGTCTGTCACTTGGCAGATAAACTCTCATATTCGGAATTGCAGACATGGCTGCAATATCCTGAGCAGAGTGATGGCTCATACCCAATGCTCCATAGCTTACCCCTCCGCTGATACCAATTAAGGTTACATTTGTATTGGAATATGCCACATCAATTTTCGCCTGTTCATAGCTTCTGGTAGATAAAAAACAGGCCGGAGAAGCAGCAAATGGTTTTTTACCACATTTTGCCAAACCCGCAGAAATACTCACCAGATTCTGTTCTGCAATACCAGTTTCTATAAACTGCTCTGGAAATGCCTCTGCAAAAGGCGCCAAAGATGCGGAGCCTCTGGAATCACTGCACAAAACCACAATATCTTTATCTTCTTTTGCTTTCTCCATTAACACATTGCAAATAGCTTGTCTATTTGGAATTTTATTCATAAAGAAGAGCCTCCTTCCTTGCTTCAAAATCTGCTATAATCTGTTGATATTCTTCTTGTGTAGGTACTTTATGATGCCAGTTTGCCTTATTTTCCATCACAGAAGAACCGCAGCCTTTTACTGTATTAGCAATAATCGCAGTGGGCTTTCCTTTTACAGTTTTAGCTTCTTCAAAAGCTGCATTTAACTCATCAATATTATTTCCGTCTTTCACATCAATGACATGCCATCCAAAAGAAGCAATGCGCTGTACTAAATCATCATGTCCCATAACATCTTCCGTATTTCCTGAAATCTGGAGACGGTTTCTGTCTACAACTGCACAGAGATTATCCAGTTTATACTGATGAGCCGCCATAAACCCTTCCCAAACAGATCCTTCTGCCAGCTCACCGTCACCCATAACAGTATATACACGATAGTTTTTCTTATCTTTTTTTCCTGCCAATGCCATCCCTACACAAACCGGAAGTCCATGCCCCAGAGAGCCTGAGTTCATTTCAATTCCGGGAAGCTTATTATTGGGATGTCCAATATATTTAGAACCAAATTTTGAAAAATTTGCGATTACATCCTGGATATCCAGAAATCCTCTGGCAGCCAACACCGCATAATAGGCTTCCACTGAATGTCCTTTACTTAAAACAAACCTGTCTCTGTCTTCATCCTGGGGATTTTCAGGTGAAACTTTCATTTGCTTGAAATACAAGGTTACAAGGATTTCCATAACACTCATATCACCGCCAATGTGACCACCTTTTCCTGCAAGAATCATATCTACTACATCTTTTCGTAAGTCATAAGCCTTTACCTTTAAATTTTCCATAATCATTCACCTCTTAAATATGCTTTGACTTCTTCTTCAATAGGGTCATATAAATCTGGTGTCACTCCTATGTATTTACAGGCTTCATAGAGAACCGGCACAACATCTTTGTGAATACCAACACAGTGATGAATGTATGGACCTTCCACCAGCTTTGCTTCCAGACGTTTCAGGTTTTCCACCTCTACCCACACATAGGTTCCTTTTGTATAAGGCCCCTCTACTCCTTTTGCATGTCCTAAAAGCAGAGAATATTCTCCGTTATCCCCATCAAACCTACACAATGTCATATCCCCATGTTTGGCTTCCGCCTCTACAGCTCCTGGATGATCAAAAGCCAGCGGATAACCAATGGTTGGTTTTTCCTTTGCTACGGAGATTGGCCATGGGCCACAGTGTTGTAATAGTTCTCCATTTTCATTATCCGGATGACGCACAGTCCAATCAGCAAAAAATGTTCTGGTTTCATCCATACCTGCTGCCTCTGCCATCACTGCTGTAATAGCTCCATGAATGTCTGTTTCGCAGACTACTGGAATTCCCTCTTCATTCAACAGAGAATTTGCTGCGCAAGGCATGATACCAATTTCGCCTTGCAGAGCATTCCAGCATTGGATAGCAATGGCATTACAACCATATTTCTCTGCCAGAGTTTTCATGGCTACTTTTAATGCCGCTACATTCTCCAGCTCCTGCTCTTTAATCTTAATACACATATTATCCTTGCAATATTTAATAACTTTGGAAACCTCTGTTCCCTCTTCTTTTACTTTTTTCATCTGGGCAGTAAGTTCAGGAATCGGAATGGGAGAAAGCTGAATATTAAATTTTTCTAAGAGTTCTCCTTCATTACACATGGTACTCCAAAAATCAAAAGGTCTTGGGCCAATCTGAAGAATTCTGGTATTTCTAAAGACTTTTACCACATTACATACTGCCAGAAAGTCTTTGATTCCTCTTTCAAACTCCGCATCTTCTAAATTACAGTTAGTCAGATAAGTAAATGGCACCTGAAACCTTCTCAGTACTTTTCCGGTTGCAAAAAGCCCACACTGGCTGTCTCTTAAACGAACCCCGTTTTCATCCGGTCTTTCATCTCTTGGTCCCCAGAGAAGAACCGGAAGATTTAATTCTTTCGCAAGTCTGGCACATTCATACTCTGTGCCAAAATTACCATGAGGGAGGAACAAGCCATCTACCTTTTCTGCTTTAAATTTCTCCGCAATCCTGATTCTATCACCTTCGTCATACAGAAGCCCTTCTTTATTAATATCTTTGATGTCTACATATTCAATGCCTAATTCATCCAATCTCTTTCTGGTTAAATCTGCATATTCCACTGCAGCCGGCGCACTGAAAATGCTTCTTCTGGTAGGTGCAAATCCCAGTTTGATTTTTTTCATTCTCTCATTCCTCCTTCTAAATTTCTCTTGCATCTTTTGTATCATTCAAATCTCGCACGCTGTCACGTTCCATAAATTCTGTACAAATCTGTATCTTAGTTTTAGTAGTATTCTTCCCCTGAATCATATCTACAATTTCTCTCACTGCCAGCCTTCCCATATCCTGTTTTGGCACCCTCAAACTGGTAAGTCTGGGTACTGCAATTTCACAAAAGGGTAAATCATCAAATCCAATAATGGAAATATCACCAGGGATAGAAAACCCTCGCTCCTTCAATGCCTGCATAGCCCCTAACGCCAGATTATCATTATCTGCAAAAAAGGCTGTTGGAAGCTTCGGGTTTCTATCCAGGTATTTCAACATTTGCTGATAAGCATCCTCCATAGTTACCGGCAAAGTTACAATATACTCTGGCTTCAACCTTAAATTATGCTTTTTCATAGCAATCTGCAGCCCTACTGATCTTGAACCAAAAGCTTTAATTCTGTATGAACCTTTTAGATATCCAATTTCCGTATGCCCTCTTTTTATCAGATATTCTCCTGCCATCCTTGCAGCGTCTGCATTGTTGATAAATACGCCATTAAAGGACATATCGTGATTCCAGTAATCCAAAATCAGAAATGGTGTCCTGGCCTTTTTAAAAATTGCCGCCTCTTCATCCGTCAACTCTGAGCCATACAATACAATCGCTGTAGATTGATCTAACAATAAATTTTCTACTTGTTTTTCATAATCTTCTGCCTGACGGTCCAGGTTCAGCAGAGCCATTTCATATCCTGCCTCTCTGCAAGCCTTCTCGAACCCATCTACAACCAATGAGAAAAAGGGATTATCGCCTACTATCAGACCTCTATCCCGGTAAATTACCAACTTAATTTTCGTAATTCCCGCTTCTGTCACATATCCCATTTCCTTGGCTGTTTTCAGAATTTCTGCTGCCGTATCCTTATTCACACCTCTTTTATGATTTAAGGCATTTGACACCGTTGCAGGTGAGAAACCTGTTCTCTCAGAAATTTTTCTGATATTTACCTTCACCGTCTCACCTCAATTCTTACTGAATTTTCTTAATCTGAATAGCCATATATGGCTTTCCCGGAAGTTCTACCTTAAATTTTCCTTTGAATACTCCTCTGTCTTCCACAGTCATGTTCCAGGTATCGATTACTTTTACCTGAAATTGTGTCTCATCATCAAAATAATATTCTCTAAAAGACGGCCTCATAAAGCTAAAATAAATCAGATAGTAGTCTTTCACCTTTTTCATTTTCTGTGTAGTCTCTTCCGGTACTGCACATACTTCATCCCATCCGCTATTTTCATAAGGACGCAATCCGATTCCCGGAGTTTCACACATAATGTCATGAAGCAATTTAAATCTCTTATAACTCTCTCCATGAAGTGTACCCCCATGAGACCACCAAAGAATGGCCTTATCATTCATATAGGTTTCGCCATGTCCCGGATATCCTCCTCTGCAAGCTGCTTCCCAAAAACGTCTGGTAAGTTCTTCACCACTGATATTTCCCCATCCATGCTGTATATTTCCTTCATAGGCAATTTCATCTAATACTACCGGTTTTTGATATTTTTCTCTCCACTCGTTTACCAGTTCTGAAGATTTGTATAAATCCTGTCTCTGAATACTACAATGAGTAATCCATGGACGATTATGGTCATAAAATGCATGACAGTTATGAATAGAACGCAAATGATGATATGGGTCTTTTTCACAAATAATTTTTGCATAACCTTCCCAATCCTCCACTGCCTTGTGGTCAAATAAGTCATATTCATTTGCCAGAGACCACCACATATTGCGATACGCAGAAAATCTGGCCAGCACATATTTCCAATATAAAGCATCCTGTTCTTTCGTCATCTGAGCAAATCCCCAGCGGTCATAAGGATGCATAACAATCAAATCTGCTTCAATCCCCATATCCCGAAGTCTCAAGATACATTTTTCAATATGTTGGAAATGTTTCGGATTAAATCTGGTAAAATCCCAGTGATTTCCCTCTGTTTTTCCTGTATATTCTAAGAAGTTTTCCTTTGTTAATACACTGGAATCCATAGGTGTTCCTTCATATGGATAAGAGCGCGGTTCACCCAAATTGTAATCATAATGTTTTGGGAATACGCAGAAGCGTATTTTATTAAATGCGCTATTCTTCAGTGTCTCAAAAGTCTGCTCAATCAGTTCATCTGACTGAAGGTTCCACACATAACAGGTGGTTCCAATAGAATAATAGGGAGTACCATCTTCATAGGCAAAATGATAGGTATTTGCCACCCGCACTGGTCCATGGTTGCCTTTTGAAGGAGCTGTTACTGTAAAACCGCCCTCATACTCTTCTTCTAAAAAGCTTCCAGTCACTTTAAAGCTATATTCTCCTTCAAAAGATGGCATAAACCGCACTCTATAAATGCCATCACCGTCATAAAAACCGTCAACCGTAACAGTCTCATTCTTTCCTGTAAAAACACCCTGAATTTCATAATCTGTAAAAGGATTACCTTCTGCTTTTCCCTGTATTTCTATTTCAAATACATCCCATTTTTCCACTTGTGCCGCATATTTCAATTTGTCCATTCTTTCTTATACCTCCCAAACTTTTCAATCAGCTCTTAACTGCTCCTGCCATACCTTCTACGAAATGGCGCTGGAAAATCAGATATACAATCAGAACCGGAATAACGGAAAGCAGAACTCCTGCACATAAGTATCCGTAATCTGTTCCATGTTCTCCTACAAAAGTCATAATACCTACAGGTACTGTTTTCATAGTATTGTCATTGATAATAACACTTGCCAGCAAATATTCGTTCCATGTAGACAGGAAGTCTGTAATAACCAGTGTGGCCACCGCTGGTTTTGCTACCGGAAGAATAATTTTCCAGAATAACTGCCATTTATTACATCCGTCTATATAAGCAGCTTCGTCAATATCCTTTGGAATTCCGTTGAAAAATCCTCTTAAAATCAAAATACCAAAAGAAATACCAAAACCTACATACACATAAAACAATCCGAAATAAGTGTTTAATAGCCCCAGGTTACTGTAAACCACATTAATTGGCACCAATGCGGTCTGCATAGGAAGCATCATACCAATAAGAAAGAAAACAAATAATCCCGTCTTATGTCTCACCTGAAGCCTGGTAAGAGCAAAAGCTGCCAATGCTTCAATAAAGATACCCAATGGCACCTTCAAGCAGGACACAATCAGGTCATTTTTCATATAGGTCAATAGTCTTCCCTGGGTAATGGCATTTACAAAATTATCCCACGCTATGCTCTCCGGCATACTGAATAAACTGATACCACTATAGAAATCTCCTTTACTTTTAATAGCTGTGGCTACTAATGTAAACATAGGAATAACCCATATTATAGCCAGGAGAATTAAAATCACATATAATATTACTTTTTTGGTAATCTTCTTTGCCTTTCCTTCCATGACTTTTCCTCCTGTTTAATCTTCTTTTGCTGTAAATGATACATAAGGTACAATAACTACCATCATTAAAAGAACCATTATGCAGGCAACTGCGGTACCATATCCCACATTATTGTATTGGAATACCTGAGAATACATATAGGTAGAAAGCATCTGAGTAGAATCATTTGGTCCTCCACCAGTCAATCCCTGTACTACATCATATACTTTCATGGCTGCTACAATCAGGGTCGCGATAACAATAACAAAAGTATCTTTTAATAAAGGTACTGTGATAAAGAAAAATTTTTTCACTCCATTCGCGCCATCAATGGTAGCCGCTTCTAACACATCAGGAGAAATAGCCTGAAGTCCCGCTAAAAACAGAATCATAGGCTGTCCGATAGCCTGCCACAAAGCTGCTACAAAGACTGCATACAGACTAACTTTGGGGTCTGAAATCCACTGCTGGGAATAATCCACTCCTATTGCCTGAAAAAATTGATTGATAAATCCTACATTGGGGTTAAAAATCCATCTCCAAATAATTGCTACTGCAATAGGTGCGATAACACATGGGAAATAGAAAAATCCTCTGAAAAATGTTCTTCCCTTAAATTGCTTATTTAAGATAACAGCAAAAGCCAGAGAAATTGTCATAGTAACAAAAATAGTAAGGACAATCCAAATCAGGTTATTAACAATTGCTGTATGAAAAGTTTTGTCCTGAGAAAACAGGTTTATATAGTTCTGGATACCCACAAACTCTTTTTCTCCAATCCCATTCCACTTAAAAAGACTGATAAAAAAGGAATAGAATACTGGTATTACAATAACGGACAAGTAAATAACTGCTGCGGGAAGCAGGAAAAACCATGCCGCTTTATCAGTTTTTATGTATCTCTTATTTTTGTTCTTCATTCTTTCACTCCTGTCCTGGTGAATATAAAGGGGCGGTAAATCCCGCCCCCACCTTTTATAACTTCTTACTGTTATTTACTGTTGTAAGAATCAATAGCCTCCTGAATCTTAGCTCCAACTTCATCAGGCTGCATTTCTCCATTGGCTACAGCATCCTGACAGTTAAATAATACATCTGCTACTTCTGTTGGGAATGCCTGGTCTGTAATAGTAAATGTTCCATTTGTCTCACCAGTCTCAATCATAACCGGTACATTTGGCTGTCCTTCCGGCATCTTGGGATCTGCTGTAGGAAGTGGCAGATTATAATATTCAGAATATTTATCTGCGTTTTCCTGAGAATAACAGAAATCCATAAACTCTACACATGCAGCCAGTTCTTCATCTGTGTTGTCTGCGTTAAACTGTGTCATCTCTGCAAAAGAAGACATACGGTTTGTATCACCACTTGGAAACGCAAAGACACCATAATTGTTTACATCCAGTTCATTCTGGATAATATTTCCATCATACCACTGTCCCTGCACATCCATCGCACACTGCCCATTAGCTACAGCAATTAATGTATCATTCGGGTCCTGAGTCAAAAATCCATCTGGAAAATATCCTTTATCAACAAACTCTTTATATTTTTCAAATGCCTTCGTAACTGCATCATTATCCCAGGTCTCATCAAAAGTATTCATAGCATCATGCTGCTCAGCACCGGCATAATGTTCAATCAAAAGTTCAATAAATCTCATGGTATGCCATCCGTAAAGACCGGCTGTAGAAATCGGTGTTACATCATTTTCTTTTAATGTCGCACATACCTGTTCAAACTCTTCAAAAGTTGTTGGTACTTCAAGATTATACTGTTCAAAAATATCTTTTCTGTAATAAAAACCTAAAACATTATAGCTTGTTGGATATCCTGAAATCTTTCCATCATATGTACACAAATTTAACGCATTTGAATTGAATTTATCTGCCCATCCGTTTTCTTCCGCATAGGAGGTCAAATCATAAGTTAAACCATTATCTACATAGAACCCTCCTAAACTTCCTCCCCAGTTAAACCACATATTGGGAAGTGTTTTTGAAGATGCGGCAACTTTACATGCATCCTTGATACCATCGGTGTCATAATAGGAAGCTGTAACTTTAATATCGTCATGTGTGGAATTAAACTCCTCAATCATAGGTTCAAAAGCTTCCTGTCTGGTGCTTAACTGCCAGAATGTCACCTCTGTAACTCCGTCCTTGCTTCCTCCATCTCCTGAACCTTTCCCTTCTTCTCCGCCTTTTCCACCACATCCGGTAAGTACTGTAGCTAAAACCATAATAGATGCCATTGCCAGTGCTGTAATTCTCTTTGCTTTCATCATCAAATCCTCCTTTAAATTTTTTATGATTCTCTTTGAAATCTTTTAGCAAAAATTTTATTCACGCCCATATTGCAACTAAATATTTTTGCTTTGATTTAAATTTATTTTATCATTCATTTATATTTAATTCAAGCTATAATTATATTTTTATCCTATTTTCCCATTTTTACGCTTCATTTTTTGGTCATTATGTACAACTCTTTTGGCGTTTCTATTGCCATTTTCATTTCATAAATAATATTTATATAAATTTTTATATAAACTTTTCTTTTTTATTTTTTAAAAAGGTACTCTTTTCGCTTGCCACTACCTACGTATCAAAAAAGAGATGAGGATAGATATTTTCTTTTATCTACTCTCATCCCTTTTTATCACATATATTTATATGCTATTTACCACTATACTTTTCAATAGCTTCTTGAATCTTACCTCCTACTTCTCCCGGTGCCATCTCTCCACTTGCTACAGCATCTTGACAATTAAATAATACATCAGCTACTTCTGTAGGAAATGCCTGATCAGTAATTGTAAAGGTGCCATTCTCTTCGCCTTTCTTAATTAAAATCGGTACATTAGGTTGTCCTTCTGGCATAGGTGAATCCTTTGTTGGCATAGGCAGGCCATAGCTATCTGTATAATCTAAAACATGTTCAAAATAATAGCTCAAAAATTCGATTCCCGCTCTTGTCTCTTCTTCTGTATTTTCTGCATTAAATTGAATCATGTCTGCAAACGAAGATAAACGATTATTCCCTCCACTTGGAAAGGCAAATGCACCATATTGTTCCATATCTAATTCATTTTTAACGATATTAGAATCTTGCCATTGTCCTTCAATTGTCATTGCACATTCGCCACTAGATAAAGGCATCAATGTATCATTTGCATCCAATGTCACAAATCCTTCTGGAAAATATCCTTTATCCACCCATTCCTTAAATTTTTCAAAAGCCTTGGTAACTGCCTCGTTATCATAACTTTCATCGAAGGTATTCATTGCATCGTGCGCTTCTGCCCCTGCAAAATATTCAATTAAAAGCTCTATATAGCGCATTACATGCCAACCATTTAAACCACCTGCATACATTGGTGTAATTCCATTTTCTTTTAAAGTTTCACATGCCGCCTCGAATTCTTCTAAAGTTTCGGGAACTTCAATAGCATATTTTTCAAACAAATCCTTCCTATAAAATACTCCTAAAATATTATAGCTACTTGGATAGCCGGAAATTACTCCATCATATGTACAAAGTTCAAGAGCATTTTCATTGAATTTATCACTCCAATTATATTCTTTTGCTAAATCATTCAGGTTATATGTAAGTCCATTTTCTACATAAAAGCCTCCAAGACTTCCACCCCAATTAAACCACATATTAGGAAGCGTTTTTGAAGAAGCCGCAACTTTACATGCATCTTTAATTCCATCTGTATCATGATAAGAAATATTTACTTTTATATCTTTGTTCTCTTTATTGAAAGCTTCTACTACAGGTTCATAATTATCTTGCTGTGTACTCATTGCCCAATAAGTAATTTCCGTCACATTACTATCGGATTCTTTTTTATTTTTCTCTATTTCTTTGTCTGCTTCTTTTTCTGTTGAACAACTTGATAAAGTAGCAGATATTGCCGCCACAGACACCAACGCTAATGCTATATATTTTTTCACTTTCATTGCCAAATCCTCCTTTGAACTTTTGGTAGTCTCTTTGAAATCCCTCAGCAAAAATTTTCCCCGCGCGCTTATTGAAACTAAATATTTTTTGCTTCGATTTTAATATATTTTATCAAGAATTTATATTAATTTCAACTTATATTTGCATTTCTATTATATTTTAATATCTTTTTGTTTGCTTTTTTGTATATATCTAACAACATTATCTTTCTCTCATTTCCTTTTATATATCCTAACATAATATTTATATAAATTTTTATGTAAATATTATATTTACTACACAAAAAGAGCCTGAGTATTCATGTTCCCAGACTCCTTCAGACCTTCTTTTGTATTTTTTATATTCCTACTCACTTTTCTTCTTGTCACTTACACTTGCCCGCTCAATAAACGCTGTGCAAACCTGTGTTTTCGTCTTTATTTTTGCATTCCCATTTATAACTTCCACTAATTTCCGAACAGCCAGTCTTCCCATTTCCTGTTTCGGTACTCTTAACGTAGTAAGTGGAGGATTTGAAATTTCACTAAAGGGAAGATCATCAAATCCCACAATCGAAACATCTTCCGGAATTCTATATCCCATTTCCTGTAAAGCCTTCATAGCTCCTAAAGCAATCATATCATTATCTGCAAAAAATGCTGTTGGTAATTTAGGTTTCTGCTTTAAATATTCCAGCATATCTTTATATGCTCCATTCATTGTTGTAGAAAGAGTTACCGCATATTCCTTCTTTACCTCTAAACCACTTTTCTGCAAAGATGTAGCATATCCTACCGCCCTGGACCGAAACGCTTTTATCCTGAAATTGCCTTGTAAATAACCAATTTCCGTATGTCCCTTTTTAATCAGGTATTCCACAGCTACTCTGGCAGAATCAGCATTATTAATCAAAACCCCATTAAAAGACATATCCCAGGCCCAGTAGTCCAGCATCAAAAATGGACAGGATACGCCTTTATAAATTTCTACGTCTTCCTCCATCAACTCTGTGCCAAGCAAAATGATTGCAGAAGAGCTGTCATTAATAATATATTCTACCTGTTCCTTATAATTTTCATCATTTTTATTCAAATAGCAAAGCACCATTTCCATTCCCGCTGCCCTGCATTCTTTCTCAATTCCATCAATCATCAAAGAGAAAAAAGGAGTATCGTCAATGATTAATCCATTTCTCTTAAAAATAACCAGTTTCACCCTCATTATTTTGGATTCACTGATGTACCCCATTTCCTTTGCTACTCGAAATACCTCCGCTGAAGTCTCTTCACTGACGCCCTTTTTATGGTTCAAGGCATTAGAAATGGTGGCTGGCGAAAATCCAGTACGTCTGCTAATATCTTTTATACTCACTTTCATAACCAAAACCATTCCTTCTAAATTTTTTTATAAATATTTATATACATAATAGCAAATTTTTTTCAAAAAAACAATATTTTATTTCCCCTGAACATGCAAAACCACAATTTCGCTGTTACTCCCATTCCTCATGGGCATCTGAAAATATCCTGCTCCGGAAGACACCACACTCTGCGTCTTCTCCTCCTTAAAATATCCATAAAAGCCCTGTTTTCCATAAGCCAGCTTTGTAAAAACATCTGCCGGAAAAAACTGTCCTTTATGCGTATGTCCACATACAATCAAAGCAGCCTCCTGCTCCACTGCTTCTTTAATTCCTGTTGGATTGTGATCAAGAATAATTGCCGGCTTATTTCGATTTTGTTTCTGAAGCAATGTATATAATGGTTTTCTGTCTGGATTTGTGGTGCTGTCATCTCTTCCAACCAACACAAAATCCTCTGTTTCGATGCACCCGTCCAACAAAAATTCTATTCCGGCCTCTTTGTAAAACTTTCTCATTTCTCCGGTTGTTGCTTTAGGATCATGATTTCCCAGCACTGCATAAACCTGTCCTTTTGGCAGCAATTTTTGAAGTTCTGACGCAATTTCCTCTTTCTTACAATAGGCAAAAGCATCCACATCAAATAAATCACCTGCTATCAGAACCATATCTGCCTGAATCTCATTTACCATTTCTATAATTTTTCGTAACTGTTTGATATCTACAAAAGTCCCTACATGAATATCACTTAAAAGTGCGATTTTCTTCTCTTTCTGGAAATGCTCCAGAGGAATGTCATATTCCCTGATATACAATTTTTTTGCATGGCAAAACCCATACCCGGTTATGAGAATTGAACCAACAACAGGAATCATATAACAAGAATCCTTGTTAATCTGAAACAGCACATCTACAAAATCATATACCCACAAAAGCATCACCAGATACAGTAAAAAGCACACAAAAACACTGCACACTTCATACAGATTTCTGGTTTTTTTCTTCTCTTTTTTGCTCTTAATATACACAAGCATATATCCCATAAGCACCAGCAAAGCAGTCAGAATCCACCACTTACTATTACAGGAAAACAGGCTATCCAAAAGTCTTCCCATACGTTCAGACACATAAAAAGCAGAAAGCATGGAAAACAAAGCAAACAAGGCTGCAAATCCTTTTCCCCGTACAAACTTTCCAAAAAATTTCATTTGTATATGCACTTCCTTTATATCAGTATTAATTTTCGGATATATTGTCAGTATAGCACTTCTAAAATCTCCCAACAATAGAAAAATCTAACCCAAAGGCAGGAAAAACTGCTGCAGAAAGTAAAATCCATTGATATTTGCTCTCTACAACAGTTTTCATTGTCTCACTTTATTCATTACCGAACATACCTGTTATGCATACATTAAGCGCCCTTTCGGTTCAGGAATTTTCCTTCCAAGTTGTGTTGCTGTTTCAATCCATTCATCTATTATTTTCTCTACATTTTCCAACGCTTCTGCAGCAGTTGCTCCATCTGCCATACACCCTGGCAATTCTGGCACATCTACAATCCATCTTCCGTCTTCTTCAGACCAGAAAATAATTCTTTCATATTTAGCCATCTTTATACCTCCATTTTATATCGCAAAATTTCTGGCTCACACGACCCACTTATTTCTGTCCTTCAAGAGTTCCTGGGAAATTTGCGCTTCCTTTGTTGCTTCTTCCTTATCATCGTGATGTTCTGTCTTTTTTCCTCCGATTGCCCACAAAAAGATAAGATTCAGGCAATAGATTCCAAAAACCACCCATGCAATCCAGCTATGACTAAGTGGTTTCATAGCAGGAAGGAAGAAAATACCAAGTAGATACAAAATTGCTGCCACGCTCAAAAAATATTTGATAATTTGCAGGTTTTTCTTCATATTTTCACGCCCTTTTTCTTTATCATAACATTTTTAAAGCGCTTTAACAACATTTTTTGTTATGCCGATATTGGCATTTTAAAGCTGTATCTCCCCTTCTTTTCTCACAGTTTCTCCATCTATGAAGTGAAAATTCACTTTAATCCGAATGAAAAAAGTGAATTTTCACCTGTCCGCAATGTTTTTTCACAATGCTCCCTTACAAAATTCGCCATTTCATCAATACAGTCTTCACTCTGAGGATACACACCGATATTATCAATATATGCGTGTCCAAATCCTTTATACAGCACCATTTTTATCTCTACTCCTGCTTTATGCAGTTTCACTCCGTAACCCAGGGTTTCCATTTTCAGAAAATCATGCTCACCTACGGTCAGGAATGTAGGCGGGGTTCCTTCCGGATTTTTTGTATAGGGATTCAGATAATTGTTTTTCACATCCTTTGTTCCCAGAACAGATTCCAGACCTCCGCTCATACCGGCGAACATGCCAAGCATTTTTTTCAGACCTCTTTTCTGCTTTGGCGCCATTTCATACTGTTCTAATTCTGGCTTATAATATTCGTCCTGCACCTGAGCCATATTCAGAGTTGGATAGAGCAAAAGCTGGCCTTTTATCAGATGTTTTCCATCTTCCATATCACGGGTGGTGCAATACTGTGCCAGATTTCCTCCTGCGCTGTCCCCGGATACAAAAATCCGGTATGCGCCTTCGCCAAACAATTCCTTATTTTCTCCAATCCACTGAAGAACGCGATAGCAATCTTTATGACCTGTAGGATAAGGATTTTCCGGTGCCAGGCGGTAATCTACAGACACAGCCACAAGCCCTGTTTTTGCTACAAACATCTTCACTGCTTCTTCTACTACATCTGGAGAACCGCCGAAGAAACCGCCACCGTGTATGTAATAGAACACAGCTTTTGTATCCACTTCTCCAGAAGATTTTTTATAAATGCGGACAGGAATCTGATATTCGTCCTCTGCCTTTACCAGACGATTTTCTATGGTGATTTTCTCTTCTACGCAGGGAACACTTTTTACTCCATTAAACATCTTCCGAAGATTGGCAATGCCTTTTTCTGAAGTGTCCATTTTCATGAGAAAAGAAGGCATCCATGCCATAATTTTCAGATTTTTCTTAGAATCCTCATACAGTCTTGGATCCATGGCTCCTTTTTCATCAGAATCCGGCAGATTTTTTACCAGAAGAGGCACGCCCTGGTATTCTTCCATTTTCTGTCTGTTTTTCAACGCATACAGCAGACTTTCCTCATACTTCTTTCCCATTTAAATCCTCCCGCGTATAACGCCTGGTTCTCTCATCTTTAATAACACCCTGATAATTCAATCCAAACCCAAAATCATAAACATGGCCCTCTGAATCTTTATAGCAGGCCATGTCAAAGGCAACATCTTCCTGCTGTTTTTCTACGGTTTCCATATTTTCCGGCATCTGAATTGGCAACAATCCCTCCGGTGTAAAGGCGCCTGTCAGAACATCTATGACAACCTGGGGTGTTACCCCGTATTCTACCAGGATTGCATCAGAATATGGCTCAATCTCACTCATAACCATAGGATTTTTTACACTGATAACTGTTATTACCGGCTTCTCTCCCATTCGTTTTTTCGTTTCTATCACAGCATCTAAATCTGCTTCATTGGCTGCGGTATTCCATTTCCCCTGATAACTGCGGTTTTTGCTTTCTTCTAACGGGTCACCTCCCGCAATACTCTCTTTGCGTGCGTGTACCGCTTCATAAGGACGATACTGCAAGGTAATGGGCACATAGCCATTTCCGCCATTTTCTCTGTCACTTGGACTGTATCCAACAGAAATAGGAGATTCTGCGTAGCAGACTGCCACATCAGCTTCTTCCGGTGTTTCTACAACGGTGAAGCACTCTGCCAGCAATTTCTTTCCAGCGGGAGTAATGTTTTGCTCTGGTGTCGGGTGGCTCATAAAGTCCAGATAAGAACGGATAAAGCGGTTTGGTACATAAACTTTCAGCTCTTTTCCCTGAGTAAGAGGAAGTGTCTGATTTTTATTTTTCAGCATGGTAATAGAGCGTAGCTGAGAGCGGTATCCTTTTTCCATGAATTCCGGACAGCCAACCACTTTCTCAGAAACTTCCAAATCCAGATACGGATTTTCAAATAAGCCTGTACGGAAAATATTCAGAAGCAAACGGTATGCAGAACGGCGGAATCTGGCAGTGGCAGCCTCTTTGCCATAGGTCTTACAAAGCATCTCATAAGCCTCCAGCACAGGCGCCGCATCATTATTGCCACCGAACTGGTCTACACCTGCTTCCAGCGCCTTATAGTGGCGCTCTGCCTCTGTAAGATGTTCCACACCCCAGCATTTTCCGGCAAAAGTTTCTTCTGTTTCTCCAATGTCATGGGTAATGCCCCAGTCTGTGCAGACAACGCCTTCATATCCCAATTCTTCCCGCAAAAGGTCTTGAATCAGATATTTGCTGTAAGAGTTTCCTACATTTTCTCCGTTTTTCCGGTCTGTGTTATAGGAAATCGTATAATAAGGCATCACTGCGCTGGCTTTTCCTGTTTTTCCGTTCAGGGCAAAGGCTCCTTTTGTAAATGGTTTTAAATGCTCCTGGAAATTCTCTCTCGGATACACTGCATATTTTCCATATCCATAGTGGGCGTCACGTCCGGCTTCTCCGCTGCCGCCTCCCGGAAAATGCTTCACCATGGTATTTACACTGTCTTTTCCCCAGCCATCCTGGCTGTCTCTGGTGGTCTGGAAACCATCACAATATGCTTTTGTCATATCAATAGTCATCTGAGTGTGTTCTCCAAAAGTATCACACAACCGCATCCAGCGTGGCTCTGTGGCTAAATCAATCTGAGGAGAAAGGGCTGTGGTGATTCCCAGCGCCCTGTATTCTGCGGAACCCATTTCACCAAATTCCTTCACTGCCTCCGGGTCAAAAGAAGCAGAAAGACCAATCCCATTCGCCCATTTGGAAATAGGTTCTCCGGTAACACCCATATACTCTGCCATAGAACCGGCTCCATGGCGTGGGTCAGAGCTGTTATTTGCAGGAATTCCAAAACCGGACTGCTCTGCCAGGGCCTGAAGTTTATTATTCCAGCGAACTGCTGCTTCTGTGCTTTCCAGTCCCATAATCAAGACATGGCGTACCTTATCTTTTACAATAAATTCCTTTTGCTGGTCTGTTAATTCCCATGGCTTTACGCCGCTTTCTTCATAGGATTTCCCGTCATAGGTTCCTCCAAAGGCTGCTGCCAAAGGTCCCTTTGCCGGAATCAACTGGTGCGCGCTGTAAAGCATCAGTCCTGCAATATCTTCAATTTCCAGTCGTTCTGCCAAATCTCTGGCACGCTCTTCACTGGTCAGACGCCAATCTTCATAAGGCGCCAGCTCTCCGCTTCTTAAAAAATCTTTAAAAGCATAACCGTCCACCTCCAGAATGGGCACCTCACTGTCTGCTCCGATTCCAAGGCAGACACCGTTTCCATTATCCAGAATCACATATCCGTCTTTCTCAATTTTTTTCCATTTTCTATCCATTGATGTCTAAACCTCCTGTTTTTTTCTGAAAATTAAAGTCCGCAGCACTTCAAAAATGGTAAGGGAAAGTAAAATTCCCACGGTAACGTCGCTGGCAAAATGTGCGCCCATAAATACCCGGCTGATTCCAACCACTGCACACCAGATATAAACAAAAATATGCAAGGCTTTTTCTTTGTCTTTTAATGCCGGGATAATCGGCGGCAAAAGAGTCAGTAAAATGACGCCTGCTGAATTCATGGAATGTCCGGATGGAAAAGATGCATATACATTATCAAATCCTCCTCTTGGAACAATCTGATACCACCTGGTAAATTCTGCAATGGGGTCTGTCATTTCTCGGAAACGCATTCTTCCCCAGGTGCCTTTAAAGAATTCATTATAATCAGCACAAGAATAAAATACAAAAGCGCAACTGCCGCAAACCGCAGTGCCTGGCTTTTGCAGGCTTTCGGAACCTGCATTGCCAGCCAGATTGCTGCTGCTGCCATAAGAATTCCAATGACAGGAATCCAGCTTTTTGAAATCTCTCCCAGATTGTCTGAAAGATAATTCCAGGTCATAAACCCTCCCATATAGGAAAGAAAGAAGAGAAGAAAACCTGCGCCTAAAGCGCTTAAAAGGCTCACTGTTATATTCTTTTTTGACCGAAACCGGATTAGCAAAGCGCAGGCCGTAATGAACAGAATCGTAAAGGGAATTTCGCCAATAACTTCTAAGACTCTGGCCCATCCTGGTTTCGTTGCAACAGCCATAGAAATCTGCAAATCTGTAAATGTAAAAATCAGCAAGCACAAAAGTCCCACAGAAAATACTATTCTTCGTTCTTTTTTTGCCATGAAAATTCCCCCTTTGCTTTAGTGCTGTACATTTGTTTCCGCCATCATTGCCATAAGATTAAACGGAGGCAGAATGCTGTCCACTTTTTCCAGAAGGCAATCATCAAAATTGTTTCGTACTTCACATTCTTTGTCAAAAATCATGGTCGGTTCCTGCTCTTTTGTCACAGAACTCCATTCCGGTAAATCCTGCTGTACTGGCACGCCGGTTTTTGCAAAATTCATAAATGCGCCGAACATCTGAGCTTCCAGTTTTTCTGTCACTCCTGGAATCGCACATACTTCTACCAGTTCAGTATTGTTGAAGAAAAACGGAATATCGGAACAATGCCATGCAATTTTATTCATCATCGGGAACTCCAGGTTAAACTGATACAGATAAGTGCCTGCTTTTTCTCCTGACGCATGAAGGGCTGCCAGTTTCTTGGAAGGCTGACGCATTGCCCGGTCAATATTCAGAAGATCTGTGAAGTCTTTTCCCGGATAGGTTTTTGCAAAAATCTCTTCCATTTCTTCTGTATGCTCACCATAAACTTTTCTTACAATCTCACGGCGTTCCTTATCTGTAAGCGCCTTTTTGTCAAACATCTGCGGTGCAAAAGCAAATTCTCCGTAAACAGAGCCAATCATCATGGGAATGTCATAAGCATGTTCTCTCAGTCCTGACTGCAGAGGATTTCCTTTGTACCAGTCATTTATCTGCGGGCCGTTACCCACATAAGCGCCTGTTGCTGCTACCTGAGGCATAACTTTCATATATGCCTGAACAAGCTGCGGATACGGAATGTTCTCTAAAGTTTCAACCTCTGCTACAGTCAGCCCCAGTTCTTTCAGCATAGCGGTAACAATGGCTTCTCCTGTTCCTGTACATGCCGGAAGAAGTCCTTCGTCTGCAACACCGCTTATAATCAGACCTTTATGGAATAATCCGTCTGCTGCAGGAATCTGCATCAAATCTGCAACCTTCATACCTCCTCCGGACTGTCCGAAAATGGTTACATTCTCTGGATCTCCGCCAAAGAGCGCAATGTTGTCATGTACCCACTGCAAAGCTGCCACCATGTCTGCGTGTCCGGCATTTCCGGAATTATAATATTTCTCTCCAAACGGGGACAAATCCAGATATCCTAAAATATTCAGTCTGTGGTTAATGGAAACCACTACCACATCGCCCTTTACACACATATTGCGTCCGTCATATGCCACCTGTTCAATAGAAGAACCGGCAAAATATCCGCCTCCATGGAGCCATACAACAACTGGTTTTTTCGCATCTTTATCCAATTCTTTTGTCCAAATGTTCAGGTTCTGGCAGTGTTCATCCATTGGCCAGTAACGGTGAGGAACCATAAGTTCTGCGCTTGGGGTATCCTGCATCATCAATGGACATACAAAACCATAAGAGCTGGCGTCCCGGACTCCTTCCCAGTGGGAAGGAACCGGCATCTGAAACCTGTCTGCATAAGCATAAGGAACGCCTTTAAACACATAGCTGCCATTATAAAAATATCCTTTTAATTTTCCGGAGGTTGTTTCTAATACCGGAACCTCATCATACTGAAATGTTTTTAACATAATTCTTCCACTCCTTTTTCTCTCTTTATCTCATCCGCCTTATTGTCTTACTGTTTTCCTGCTTTTTCACGTTTTTCCAAATCTTCCATTACCTGCGGATAAATCTTATCCAGTTTATAGAAACAGTACAGAATTGGAATCGCAATCATAAAGGGAAGCGGTGCATACAGATATAAGCCTGTAATAGCTGACATAGCGCTTTCTGTCTGTACAGCTGCTGTTCCAACATATCTGCTGCTCCCAGGATTCCCATAGATACTGCCATACCTACACCGGCGCCGATTTTGGCACCAAAGGTTGTGCTGGAATACAGCATACCTTCCACTCTCTTTCCGGTTTTCCACTGACCATATTCGATAGTATCTGCAACCATGGCAAATAAAGTTCCTGTAAGAGCTGCAGAACCAACACCTTTTACTACGTTACGTTTTCCGTATTTCTGGCTTAAAGGCGCTACAAATGGCATACAAACCAGTGTAGGAATCAATGCAATAGAGGTCAGGAAACCTGCCAGGTTTTCATTTCCCAAAACATATTTTGCGTAGTATGTACCAACACTCATACCAATTCCCATACTCAATGCTGTAAATACCCAAACACCTACGATTAACAGCCAGTAGTTATTTTTCATAATCAGTTTAAAGGATTCACCAAAGGAAATTTTTTCTTCCTGTTCTGAGCTGATAGTAACACGCTCTTCTGTTTTTGCATAGCAGATGAAGAACAGGGCTGCTGCCAGAATACCGTACATAACAGAAACAATGATCCAGCTCTTCTGCTCAGTAGAACCGCCAACTGCATTAATCAGTGGTAATGTAAATGCGTTAATAATCAAGGAGCCTACCTGTGCCATAAACATACGGAAAATGTTAATAACAGTTCTCTGGTTCTGGTCTCTGGTCATAAGAGAGGTCAGAGCACCATACGGAATGTTAATCATGGTATACAGGAAGGTAGTTACCAGGTTGTAAGTAATGATAACAAAAATATATTTTCCTGTATCACCAATGTTTGGAACCAGGAATACTAATACAGTTGCCAGTGCAATAGGAATTGCCAGCCAGTAAAGCCAGCATCTTGCCTTTCCTCGTTTGGATTTTACCTGGTCCATAACGAATCCCATGAGCATATCACTTACACCATCAAACACACGTGAGAAAAGCATAATCGTACCGATAATTCCTGCATTTAATCCCAATGCGTCTGTGTAGAAAAATGTAACAAAGGTGGATGTGAGGACCAAAATCAGATTACTTGCCAAATCCCCTCCGCCGTATGCAATTTTTTCACCGACTGTAATCTTCTCTGCATAGCGGCTTTCTTTTACTTGTGTACTTTTGTTCATTTATAAGCACCTCCACGTTTTCTTTTGTATAAATTATACAAATCCAAAGGTGCTTTCTCAATCGTATTTCTTTTTCATTTTGCCCCTGTTTCTTGCCATTCTTTTTTTGTCAAAGTTTCTGCATTCTCCAGGCAGGACATGATTTCTATATAAAAAAGACATGATTTCACAATGCTTACCGTGTGCATATGCGAATCAGCCATACATCATGAGGCGAAAGGTTCGATTTAATGGTTAATTCCCCATCTATACATTTCACCTGTTCTGTGTGATATTCCGGATATGCCATACGCCGCAGCAATTCCCGTTCCTCTTCTTTTAATGGGCTGGGCGCTCCCATACGCACCCAGGCATCATAACTGCTGCCTCCCTGTTTCGTAATCCCATAACGACAAATGGTATAATCTTTCTCCGGAAGGTTCTGAAGGCGGATATAAAAGGCTTTGGGATTTCTGTGGACAAATACCTCCTCCCTGTTTGTCTTGCTGATATTAACCATATGTCGGTAACGGTAAAGCAGGTTATAATGGCAGTAATGGTACAAAAACATCTGAATCTCCCCCCGCTTTTCAGACACCAGATATCCCTCTCCCTGTGCCAGCAGTGTATCTCCCATACCTGACAAAAGTTCCATTGCCAGACAGACACTTTTGGGGATATCATTCTGGGTAAATAATCCAAAACCGCCATGAAACGTCTCTGAAGAAGGCGGTACTTTTTCCAAACGATCATTCACAGCAAAATATCCCATGGCATTTAAATGTTGATTGTTTTCCAAAATATTCTTAAACAGATAGGCAGATTTATAGCAGGTATCATTGCACAAATCCCTCTGCCAGATATTATTACTCCACTCCTCCAAAATCAAAGGCGTATTCTCCATTCCGTCCTTGCACAGAATGTTTCTGATTCTTTCGGCTGTATGCGCTACAAAGTCCTCATCCCTGCTTACAGAAAAGGAAAAACTTTCATTGTTTCCAATAAGTTTCATACCTTCTTCCGGCTCATTTACAGCGGCATAGGAGCGAAAAGAAATAATGTCCGGTATACAGTCATGTTCTCTGCACATAGAGAAAAACCATGGCCAGCAAATTTCAAAAGAAACACTTCCCGGTCCTGTCAGTCGTGCATTGGGAACTATCTCTCTGATTATATTTGCAGAAGCTGTGTAAGTACTGATATAACTTTCTCTGTCCATCATTCCCAGGTCAATAAAGTCCGGAGAAATCCATGGTGAAAAAATCCATCGGGAAACCTGTGTTCTCCCATATCGCTTCACCAGATGTTCCATAAAAAGCCGAATCAGATTTTTCCATTTTTCCAAATCAGAAGGAACTGAAATTACTTCCCCCCTCATAGAAAAAAAATCTTTATTTTCTGCCATAATCCCCGGCATTGCACCAAGTTCCAATGCCGGTTTAGCACCAAGAGCAAGAATCAGGTCAATCCCCTCATCTATACAAGCATAATTTAAAATTGTTTTACCATTCATATCAAAACGCAGCAAACACATATCATCATCTAAAACCCCTTTGATTCTGATATATTCAAATCCAATCTTCTTCTGAAGATAGCGAAGTTCCTTCTGAATATTCCCGTCTGACAGACTTTTTGCATATCCAACATTCAACAGCCTTTTCCAGTGACTGGACAGGCGGCCTTTCTTTCTGGATACATCTAATGTTACTTCCTGTACTTTTTCCACTTCCTCTTCCTGTGAAGAAGTATTTTGTGTATACACAGTCAAAGTCTGAAAGGTTTCCTCTCCCTCTGACCATTCAACCATGTTTCCAAAATTTATTTCTTCCTGCTTTTCCATCCTGCGGTATTCACCTGGAGTCATTCCACGATACCGTTTAAATGCCTGAATCATTGCATTTACATTAGCAAATCCACATTCTTCTGCAATGTCTGTAAGATTTCCCTGACCTTTTAAGAGCTGTACCGCCAAAGTCAGACGAAGTAAATCCAGATATGCAGTAAAAGAAACTCCAAAGCATCTGGAAAAACAACGTGAAATATAGGTTTTACTCAAATATGTATGCTTCGCCAGTTCATCCAAAGTTGAATGCTCCTTGTAATGTTCATGAATATAATGAGTCAGCGTCTTCATAGTGGCCTGTATTCCACTATTTTCCAGCAGTTGACTTTTATCCAAAAAATAATGCTCCAAATCCCCAAGGATGGCTGCCACGCTGCCTTTTAAATATACATTTTCTGCTTCCTTCTTATAAAATTCTAAGAAAGCTTTTGCCAAATCTCTGCGCAGCACATTATAAGCTTGCTGCTTTTCTTCTACATGCAAAAAAGACCTGCAGTTAATCCGGTAACGTAACAATTCTGGAGCCACATTCTGTACAAATTCCGGAGAAATCATAAAAGATAAAGCGGTTCCATTATAATCTAATTCAAATTCCTGCACTTCAAAAGCATTTACTACCAAAATATCTTTTTCTTTTAAAGTATAAACCGTCTTTAAATCTGAAAAATAAATCCTTCCCTTTCCCTGTAACAAAAAAATAATTTCTATCTCCGGATGCCAGATTTTTCTCTCACTATCATTTTTAAGCAACTGAAACCAGAAAGAATCAAAATATATGTCTTCCATCTGTTCCATACACCCCTTTCTTTTTTATAATGAAAATCGCTGCGCCCAGTCAGTTTAAAAGGGTACAACGATTGTTTGTTAATCTATCTCCAACTGTTCCTCTGTCACCTTCGCATACGGCAGATACAAATATTTCTGATTCTCAAAGTCCATATCTTCCATCCCGCTTCCTGTTACCAGGGCTTCCACCAGCTTTGCCATGGCTTTGGCCTGACCTTCCTTATCATTATAAACAGTACCAGAAAGGCGGGAATCCCGCACTGCTTCCAGCCCCACCTTGGTTCCATCAATCCCAAAGAACAGAGGCAGCGTAGATTCTGTATAGTTTAATTTCTCATAAGCATCCATAGCGCCAAGGGCCATCTCATCATTGTTCGCCAGAACCAGTTCTATTTTGGTCTGATACTGGCTAATCATCTGGGACATCCGGTTTTCCGCCTGTGCCCTGTTCCAGTTAGCCAGACCATAGCTTAATTTCTCAAGTTCAATTCCTTCGGCTTTCAGAGATTCCACCGCGTTTTCTGTGCGGATAATGGTATCCTGATGCCCTGGTTCTCCTTCCAGCACTACATATTGAATCTTCCCATCTTTATTTCTGTCTACCTGTGGATTGGCTTTGATGGCTTCTGCCGCCATCTCCCCCTGCATGGTTCCTGATTCCTCTGCTTTTGCCCCTACATAATATAATTGCTCCCACTGAGCCATGTCCTCTGCCACTGGCTCCCTGTTAAAGAAAATAATCGGAACCTGTTTTTCCCTTGCCAGGTCAATAATTTCCGAAGGGTCTGTGCGATCCACCAGATTAACACAAAGTACATTACACCCTCCATCTATCAGCTCTTTCACCTGATCGTCCTGTGTTCTCTGAGAGCCACCTGCCCCTTGAATGGTCACACTGATTTTCTTTTCTTCTGACTCCAAATCCTGGATTTCTTTTTTAAAGCAATCCAAAAGCTCATTGAGAAAAATATCACTTTGGTCATAATAGGTGACGCCCACATAAACGTTCTGGGAATTATCGGAATCTGCCTGTCCACAGCCATTAACTCCCAAAATGCACATGCAGCAAAGCATTCCTGCTGCAATCTTTTTTCTTCCCTTCATACCCTACCTCTGCTTTCTACTGACTCATGGTAAAAAGGAGTTCCTGGTTTTCCTTGGAAAACAATGTGTCCTGACGGAGAATGGTATAGGAAATTTCCTTCTCCTGCAACTGATATAAGGACCCCTTCACTTTTTTTGACATTTCAGTTAGACTCTGGTATCCCATGTTAAACTCATCCGGCACCACCAGACACACCACTACACCTGTATCCAGATAATAAACTGCCTCTGTGGATTTTCCAATTCCGTAAATCAGGGCGCCGTGGAGGTTATTGGACGCAGCGGCTTCTCCCGCCTGTACCAGGCTGTTATTATCCAGAGCAATAACAAAATCCACCTTGGGCTGCTGCTGCAAATCTTTGGAACTCTGCCACAAAACCTCTGCCCCGCTTCCCTGAAGGGCATCTGTAAAGCCCAGGACACGTTCTGTGGTTGCCTGAGACCCCATATTTTCTGCAGTAAAAGCATAGGTTTTGCCTGCAATATTTCCATTATAATCTTTTAAAAGCTCCTCTCCCAGAGCCATTCCCATGGCATAGTGGTCAGGCTGTGTAATGGGGATCGATTCCTCCTTGTCTCCTGAAATCCCCTGTTCGATAAGCATCACCGGAACTTTTTTTTCTACTTTTTTCAGCATTTTTCTTGATTTTTCCCCTGGAACCGGCTGCACCAGAATCCCATCTGCACCCTTGTCAATTTCCTGCTCAATCAGGTTTTTCTGCTCTTCTACAGTAAGCCGGTCTCCTGTTCCTGCTACAAACAGTTCTACGCCCTGATCTTCGGCTGCCATTTTCAGCCCATATTGAAATGCAGTCCATTGATTGTCATCTGAATTTTGTATGATTACAGAAATCCGTTCCAAATCTTCCCCGTTTTTCTCGCGTATCATTAAAGAAGCCATGCCAATCACCAGAATGCCTAAAATAATTTCAATCAGGAGAAACACTCTTTTATTATTTTTCATTGCTCTCCCCCTGTACTTCTCTTTTTTCCATCTCTTCTTTGCTGAACAGATAACCTTTCTCCAGAATCTTGCGGTTTTCCTCTGTATACAAAATAGCCGGTATCTGAATGGATACTTTAGTTCCCTCATCTGGTTCACTCTCAATCACCAGACCGTATTCCTTTCCAAATAAAATCTGGAGGCGGTTATGAATATTAATCAGCCCCACGCCTGATCCATGTTTTGGAACCCTGTTATTATCCGTAAGAAGCAGTTCAACCTCTTCCTCAGACATTCCGATCCCATTATCCTCTGCTGAAAGCACCAGCAGCTCCCCTTCTTTTCTCACACAGACCCGGATTTCTCCGCAATCATCCATAGGATCTACGCCATAGTTAATGGCATTTTCCAGAATAGGCTGCAAGGTTAGCTTCACAGCGCAGTATTTTTCCAGTTCCGGCTCTACATCAAAAGTGACTGAAAATGCATCCTTATAACGTACCCGCTGAATATTCATATAGCTCTGGGCATGCTGAAGTTCATCTTTTACGCTGATAATGGTATGTCCCTTAGACAAACTAATGCGGAAAAGCTTTGCCAACTGGGAAATCATAAACGCGGCTTCATCATTTCTCTCACCTTCAATCATCCAGGTAATGGAATCCAGTGCATTGTATAAAAAGTGGGGATTAATCTGACTTTGCAGTGCATCCAGCTCACTTTTTCTCCTTTCGTTCTGCTCCCATACAATCTCCTGCATGAGTTTCTCACTTTTCTCATAAGAGCTTTGAATGGAATATCCCAGATGCCGGATTTCCCAGGAACCTCCAATATAAATCTCCGGTTTTTTCCCCGCCTCATATTCCATAACAGAATGATTTAATTTGCGTATAGGTCTGGAAATCCGCTCTGCAACCACACGGTTAATAATTGTAAGCATCATTGCCATTAAAAGCGTTACCATGGCAATAAAATACCGGATGTTCAGCATCTCATGAGTAAAAATAGAATACGGAATTACACCTACCAGCTTCCAACCTGTATAACTAATGGTGTTTACAATAACTTTTCTCTGGGTTCCCTCAAAGGTTTCATCATATACACCATCTTTATAAGAAGCTGCCTTTATACTGTTTTCTCTGGAAATCCCGTCACTAATCTGAATCTGCCTTGGATGATAAATAATATCTCCGTCACTGTTGCACAGATAATAGTATTGTCCGTTCCCAACTTCATTAATCTGGTTCATCATCCTGGATATACTGGAAAAGTCCATATCAACCAGCAGCACTCCCATTTGAGAATCTCTGTTTTCCGTAAGTTCTACCACGCGGCTGGAGGAAATTACCCAGTAGTACCGAAAGGTACTGTCCTCGAAAAGATTCTGAATATGAGGTGTAGAAAAATGAATATTTTCCATCTCTTCCATAGCACTTTGATACCATTCCTGTCTGGTCACATCCGGATCTTCCTTCTGTGTAGCCACCGGCTCCGCTGCCATGAGGCTGCCATCACTGTTATAAATAGCAATGGTACGGAGTTTATCCCGGTTAGCCTCATACAGAAGGTTCATACCCTTTTGAATTTCTTCTCTGGCATCATGAAAGTCATTTTCTTTTACTACATTGTAATAAACTGCGTCGGAAATCTGCCGCATATTTACCAGATAGTCCTCCATAGTCTCCCCTGTCTGTTCCATCAATTTCCTGGAGCTCTCAATGGTTTCCTGTCTTGACAAGGTTGAAAACCGCATATACATAATAATTCCCATAAGGAACATGGTAACCAGGGAAATACCAGAAACCACCAGCATTAACGTAGTCTGAATTTCTCCTGGTTTCAATTTTTTTAAATATTGGAATAGTTTTCTCTTCACTGCTTTGCATACTCCGTTCTATATTTCGATGGTGATACTCCAAAGCGCCGCTTAAAAACATAGCTAAAATAATTGGCGTCCGTATATCCTACCTGACGGGCTATGATATAACTCTTTTCCTTTGTTTCAATCAGCATGCGTGAAGCCTTTTCCATACGATAATCCGTAAGATACCCGATAAAAGAGGTTCCCTCTTCTTTTTTAAAAATAGTAGAAAAGTAAGAATTTGAAACTCCCAATTCCTGACATACACTGTCCAGAGAAAGATCTTCATCTTTATAATGATTCTTTACATACTCCTTTGCCTGTACAATAAAAGAATTGGTAGACTGATATCTGGCATGAATAATTCGCTCCTGAAACACAAGACTTATCTGTTTCAGCCATTTTCCAAGCATTTCCGGTTCCATTTCCATAAGTTTTCCGTAAAGACTTCCAATATCCCCACAAAGTTCTTCCACCACAATGTCCTGATTTGTCCCGAAACGATACAAAGCGCTAACCAGCTCCATCACTGCCACATGGTGCTGCTGCATGGACCTTTCCGGAGATGAAAGTTTTCTCAAATATGCATCTGCCGCCTCCAAAATATCCTCTCTGGAACTTAAACGAATCATTTTAAACAAATTAGACAGCTCTGTGTCATTGGAAAAATCCTGTCTGGTGATTTCTCTCGGAGCAATTTCCTGCATGTTAATGGCCCTGGAGGCTCCATATAACACCCGGTAGGAAACTGCCTCCCTGGCTCCACTATAGGATTCTGATAATTCGCTGATTTTCTCACACACCGGTCCAATGCCAATGGTGACTACAGCTCCAATAATACGTCCGGCATATTTGCAGAACCGGTCACATTCATCTGTAAGCTCTGAAACTTCCTTGCGGTCTGAAAGCTGTGCCAAAAGTACTGTGTTTCCAAGATAAGAAAAACTTTTGGCCTGCCATTTTTCCTCCAGCCGCTCCTCTGCCTGTTTCTGCACAGAAGTAATAAGAAGCTGCGGACTCATCCCTTCCTCATTTTGAGAGGAAGAGGTGTGAATCACCAGACAGCAATAATACGGTCCTGTAAAAAAAATCTGGTAGTCTGACAAATATTTGGGGATTTCCTCCTCATTAAGCCGCCCTTCAATCAGTGTGGAGTAAAAATTCACCTGAAGAAGAGGCAGTGATTCCATATAATATTTCTGCAAAATTTCAGCATTTCGTTTTTCGCTGATTTCCTGATCCAGCTTGGTCTTCAATTTTTCAAAAATCTCTGTTAATTCCACTGCATTTAAAGGCTTTAAAATATATTCCTCCACCTCCAGATGAATGGCTTCTCTTGCATATTCAAATTCATCAAATCCGGTAAAGAACAAAATCTTAATATCAGGATAACCGGCTTTTATCCTTTTCGCCAGTTCCATACCGTCCATATAGGGCATCTTGATATCTGTGATTACCACGTCCGGCTGATATTCCTCCACCATCTCAAGGGCTTTTACCCCATTATTCGCATGTCCGATTACAGAAAATCCGATTTCTTCCCAGGAAATCTTCTTCATAATAATCTGAACTACTTCTTCCTCATCATCTACCAAAAGTAATGTATACCGCTCCATGATTCCTCTCCATCTCGTCTCTTCATTTGTCTAATCTGATTATAACAAGTGGAGTAACAAAAGTAAATGAACACATAAAAAGAGCTGTCGCACCAGACGCAACAGCTCTTTTTTATTTAAAAGTTTAATTATTTCTTCTGAACGTATTTCAGACAGTCAAGTGTTACTGCTACCAGGATAATGATACCTGAGAATACGAACTGCAGGTTTGTATCAATACCAAGGATAGTAAGAGAATAGGTCAGTGCTGTGAAGATGAATACACCTACTACAACGCCTGAAATCTTACCAATACCACCGGTGAAGGATACACCACCTACTACGCAGGCAGCAATGGCATCCATTTCCCATCCCTGTCCATAAGCTGCGGAACCGGAACCTACCATTCTGATACATTCAAGCCAGGAACCAAATCCGTAAAGGATACCAGCCATTACGAAAGCGCCTACTGTTACAGCAAATACAGAGATACCAGATACTGCTGCTGCTTCCGGGTTTCCACCTACTGCATACAGGTTTTTACCAAAGGTTGTTTTATTCCAGATAAACCATACAATCGCAATCGCTGCTACTGCCCAGAGAATAATGGTCGGGAAACCATTTACTTTAGGAATAATCATATTTGGAATCGTTGGCTCAATGGCACCAAAAGATACACCTTTTGTTGCATAAGTAACCAGACCAAAGATTACCAGCATGTTTGCCATAGTAGAAATAAATGGATGCATTTTAAACTTCGCGGTAAAGAATCCTGCAATGGTAGTAAAGAATGTACACAGTACAATACAAACAACCAGAGCCAGAATAACTCTTCCAACTACAGACATACCTGTAAAGTCAAAGATATGTCCGAACACACCACCAGTATTAATACCCTGATGCATAATAATGGTTGCTGCTGTCATACCCATACCAACCATACGTCCAATAGAAAGGTCGGTACCGGCAAGGAGAATCAACGCTGCAACACCAAGGGCAAGGAACATTCTAGGTGACGCCTGCTGTAATATATTCAATACATTGTTGTAAGTAAGCAGCGGTGTATTTTTTACGATTGGAGTAATAATACACAGCGCTATAAAGATAATGATAATCGCAATATACAATCCGTTCTGCAGTAAGAAAGCTCTGCGGTTAAATGTATATTTGTAGTTTTCCCATTTCTGAGCTCTTGACTCCAGGAAAGTAAATTTAGATAACCGAAGCAGGTCAATCAGATGGAACTTGTGATTGTATGCTGCATGTCTGCGGTCTTTAATCTGCTGCAGATCTTTTTCTAATTCAATCTTAGCATTGGAAAGTCTGTTTTTGTAAACATATTTCTCATCTTTAATTTCCTGATGGTCTGTGAGTTTAGAAAGAATTTCCTGGTGTTCTTTTTCCAGGTCTTTTAATCTCTTCTGGTATCTTTCTTTTGCAGCCACCTTTTCTACCTGGCAGCTTGCCAGTACTGGCTGATAGTAATCTTTGTCAAAATGTTCTTTCAGATAGCTTTCTGCATCTGCAATTAATTTTGAAATTTTATCTTTATTCTTTGCTTCAACTGCTTTTGCTTTTTCTAATTCTGCTTTGCATTTTGCAATTTCTGCTTCTTTCTCTTCCTTAGAAATACTGCGGTCTCTTTTAAGTCCGTCAATTCTGTTCTGAAGAGCAACTACTTTTTCTGTTCCGTCTGCTCTTAAGCCATCAATTTCTTTCTGAATCTTGCCCACATGATCATCTATAGGCTGACGCAGCTTTTCTTCCTGTTCTGCAGTCAGAATCTTGCTATTTTCATTTGCCATATCTCTTACACTCCCTCATTATAGGTATTTTGCACTGAGTCTTAACAGTTCTTCCTGATTGGTTTCTTTGGTATTTACAATACCGGAAAGACGTCCGTTGGACATAACACCGATACGGTTGGTGATACCTAAAATCTCCGGCATTTCAGAAGAAACCACGATAATAGTCTTTCCTTCTTTTGCCATCTTAATAATCAGTTCATAGATTTCATATTTTGCACCAACGTCAATACCTCTGGTAGGTTCATCCATCATAAATACTTTTGGATTTCTTTCCAGCCATTTACCAAAAATAACTTTCTGCTGATTTCCACCGGAAAGGCTGGTAATCATATCATCCGGTCCCATACATTTTGTATGCATGACTTTGATTTCATTGTTTGTAGCTTTTATCATCTTGGAATCAGAAAGCGCAATACCGGACTTATACTGATTTAAGTTCGCAATGGTGGTGTTAAAGGTAAGGTCACTCTTTAAGAAGAGACCATTTGCCTTTCGTTCCTCTGTAATCATGGCAAAACCATGTTCCATAGCTTCCTTGGCACTGTTAAAGTTCATAAGATGGTTATTAAAGTAAACACGTCCCGCCGCTCTGGTTCTTACACCGAAGATAGTCTCCAGAAGCTCTGTACGTCCTGCACCAACCAGACCATACAGTCCAAAAATCTCTCCTTCTCTTACATCAAAGGAAATATCACTTAAATGAGGCTCAAATTTTGTGGAAAGATTCTGAACAGACAAAATCACATCCTTTGGCGTATTATCCACTGGCGGGAATCTGTTTTCCAAAGAACGTCCAACCATAGCTGCAATAAGTTCGTTCATGTTAGTATCTTTTGAACTCTTGGTCATAACCAGGTTACCGTCACGAAGTACGGAAATCTCATCACAAATTTCAAAAATCTCATCCATTTTATGAGAAATGTAAATCAGGGAAATGCCCTGGTCTTTCAACATTCTCATCATTTCAAACAGCTTCTCTACCTCCTGAATATTCAGAGAAGAGGTTGGCTCATCCAAAACAATTACTTTTGAATTATAAGAAATTGCCTTTGCAATTTCACACATCTGGCGCTGGGAAACAGACATGTTTCTCATAGGCTGGGTCAGGTTTACTGTCATGCCTAACTTACGGAAAAGCTCAGAGGCTTCTCTCTTCATTCTGCCCTCATCAATAACCCCCATAGAATTACGCGGGTATCGTCCCAAAAACAGGTTATCAATTACATTTCTCTCCAGACACTGATTCAGCTCCTGGTGTACCATTGCAATACCATTCTCAAGAGCATCCTTGGGTCCGGAAAAACTTACCTCTTTTCCATCAAGGAAAATTTTTCCGTCATCCTTTTGATAAGTACCAAAAAGACATTTCATCATCGTTGACTTACCGGCGCCATTTTCACCCATCAGACCCATAACAGTTCCCTTTTTCACATCCAGGTTGATGTGATCCAGAACACGGTTTCGTCCAAAGGATTTACTCATATCGCGTATCGATAAGACGATATCCTCTTTCTTATCTGCCATATTTTTTACTCCTGTATCTTACTATTTTGAATATCCTTAATCGGTTGTAGGGAGAATTTCTTCTCCCTACAGAACCTCTTTCATGTGATTTGAAATAGACTTACTGATTCAATAAAGCAGTGTAAGAAGCTGCATTATCTGTTTTAACCATGTTGATTGCAAATGCATCATACTGACCTGGATTTCCAAGACGGTTTGTAATGTTGGACTCTGTCTGTCCATCACCACCGATATATTCAACATCCAGATTCAGAAGGTCATCATAGTTCTGAAGCAGTGGCTGATATGTAGAGCTTAAGAAGTTATCAGAAGCATTGTAAATGTTAAGCCATACTTTCTTTTTCGGAGATTTACTTTCATCTAACTGATTGGATACTGCTTCAAATGTCTTAGTAGAATCTGTGAAATCTTTATAGTTATCTGCTGTTACTGCTACGTTTAATGCATAGTAAGAACGTTCTTCTTCACTATATCTGTATTCATTTTCACTCAAAACGTTTCCAGCTTCATCTGCTGTACCAATACCTGTATCAATATCAACACCATCTAATGCATTACGCAGTACACGAAGTGTCAGATAAGCCTGAACGTCTGCATGCTGGCTGATAGTTCCGCCGTAACCTTCTGCAATAGCTGCTACAGCGTCGCTGTTAGCATCGTATCCGAATGTAGGAACTTTGTTATCTTTTGACCATGCATTGAACATAGACATTCCCATACCATCGTTGTTAGAAACAACAACATCAATGTCTTTTCCAAAAGAAGAAGACCATGTACCGATTGCGTTACCTGCTGTAGCAGCATCCCATGTAGCACCTGCAGAGTTCTTCATTTCCTGGGAACCTAACTCACGAACTGTAAATTTCTTTCCGCCTGCTTCTAATGTACCATCCTGAACTGCAGAAGCTTTTCCATCTACGTTTGTTCCAACTGGTTCACTGTTGATATTGCCGTCTTTCTCTACGCCTGTTCCAAGAGCTTTACGAACACCTCTTGTACGTGCAATAGAGTCATTATGTCCGATATCACCAATTGCAAGAACATATCCAATTACACCGTCGCCGTTACGGTCAATAGTATCTGCGTTTTTCTCAATATATTCTTTAACCATCTGACCCTGAAGTTCAGCACCCTGGTTAGCATCGAATCCTACATAATAAGTATCTTTGTTGAAGTTTAAAGCATTCATGTCCAATTCTCCTGTGGAGCTGTTGGATGGCTGACGGTTAAACCATACTAATGGTTTGTCCTTATTTGCTACAGAAGAAGTATCACCCTTTGATGCAGATTCTTCTTTTTTGGTTCCTTCATCTTTTGTTTCTGTTTTTCCAGAATCTCCAGAACCACCACATGCTGTAGCTGAAAATGCTAACAGAGCTGCCATTGTCCATACCACGAATTTTTTCTTCATAATAATCCTCCTTCGGCGCACCTTCTCTAGGTGCCTCTTGTTTATAATGGCAGTATACACAATTATTCCAGGAAAAAATATAGAATATTTTTTTCTATTCATTCAAATTTTTAAGGTTTTTTTCGGTTATATCCAATAAAACTATAGATTTTTTTGTCGAATTCTGCGCACTCTGGACAAAAGAAAAATCCGAACAGAGCCAAAATCAGCTCCATTCGGATTTTTCTTGTATAATTTGTACTAAAAAAATTAAATTTCTTTCCCTTCTTTTACAGCCGGTGCTATAGAAAGTTCCGGTGTATGGTAAGGAATCAATGTTGCCTGGAACGCATGGTATAAATCAGATTTTCCCGGCCATACGGTTCCAATCACTTCATTTTTCTCATTCATCTGGTGGAACCAGGAACCATGTACATGATCCAGAATCTTCTCATCCAGATATTCCATAAATTCTGCATAGTTTTCTGCATATGCTTCTTTTTTTGTCACATGATACAGTACAGCAGAGGTGTTAATAGCTTCTGCCAGAGTCCAGTGCATTCTGTCATGAACCACTGGTTTTCCTTCCCAGTCTGTGGTGTATACAATACCAGGCGCTCCATCTGCATTCCATGCATCTTCTACTGCGCGGTTAAACAGATTTTCAGCCGCCTCGATATATTTTTTTGCACCTTCCTGGTCATTTTTATAAGTAGATAATGCCCACTGGGTAATGAGTCTTGACCACTCAATACCATGTCCTGGTGTTGCGCCGTATGGTTTGAATTGGTCTGCAGGCTGTTCTTTGTTGCATTCTAAGTCTGCTACCCATTCTTTTGTGAAATGTTCCGGAATTCTCCAGTTGTTCTCAGAAGCCCATCCAAGAACATGGTCAATGATTCTTCCTGCGCGGATGCGGTATTTTTCATCTTTGGTTACATCTGCTGCCGCCAGAAATGCTTCTACGGTATGCATGTTGGCATTTAAGCCTCTGTAATCATCCAGAACCGTAAACTCTGTATTCCAGGTATCACAGGAAAGTCCTTCTTCTTCGTTCCAGAAACGCAGGTCATAAAGATTTAAGGCATCTTCTAACAATTCTTTTGCCCCTTCTACACCGGCCAGCACACCGGAAGAAGCAGCTAAAATCACAAATGCATGAGCATAGCACTGTTTATTTGGAAGAATTTCTCCTTCAGCAGTAAGTCCGGCATACCAGCCGCCATTTTTGTCATCATGAAGCTCTTCTCTTAATCCGCGAATGGCTGCTGCTGCCAGTTCCCCACTTCCTTCATGTCCTAAAAAAGTACCAATGCTGTACACATGAGCCATACGGGAAGTAATCCATGTTTCACGGTTTCTGTCTTTCCACGGAGTTCCGTCGTCTCCCAGATAATAAGAGCTTCCCTTTGGTGATGGAAAACCATGTCCAAAGCTTAACAGATTCTCTGTAATTCCCTTTAAAAATTCTCTGTTTTCCTCTGTGTCGATTCTATATTTTCTGTTTTTTTCACCCATTATATTCTTCCTCCTGTAAGATATTCTATATTCCGATTTTATCAGATTTACCCTTGAAAATACAGTGGAAGAATTATAGAAACCTTATCTTTTCCTCACATTCTCATGATTCTATTTTAAATTTTCCACAGCCGCTCTTTCAATAGTCAGTCCAGCCTTGTATCTTACCATAAATTCATTGAAGCCCTGAACATCTCTTGTATCCGGCTGTACTTCTTCACCTTCCTGTCCGGCAAATACTTTGTGGTTCAGATAGTCCTCCAGAGATTCCCCTGCCTCTTTATTCACCAGATAAGACGCCAGCACTGCAATCCCCCAGGCACCGCCTTCTCCTGCTGTTTCCATAACAGAGACCGGTGTATCAATCGCGCCTGCAAGCAAATTCTGTCCAACCCCTTTTGTCTTAAACAAACCGCCATGGCCCAGAATCTTATCCAGCCTTACACCTTCTTCTTTTAAAAGAATGTCCATGCCTGTCTTCAATGCGCCCAAAGAGGTAAAGAGATTTACTCTCATAAAGTTTGCCAGATTAAATTTGCTTTCTGGTGTACGGACAAATAAGGGACGTCCCTCTTCAAACCCTGTAATATGCTCTCCTGAGAAATAATTGTATGCCAAAAGTCCGCCGCAGTCAGTATCTCCTTCCATGGCTTTATGATAAAGAGTCCCAAACAACTGATTCATATCCACCTGTATTCCCATAGCTTCTGCAAACTCTTTAAACAGATTCACCCATGCATTTAAATCTGAGGTGCAGTTGTTGCAGTGTACCATAGCCACCAGATTTCCTGTTGGTGTGGTAACAAGGTCAATTTCCGGATAAACCTTAGATAAGGGCTTTTCCAGAACCACCATAGAAAATACAGAAGTACCGGCAGACACGTTTCCTGTACGTTTTGCAATACTGTTGGTAGCTACCATACCGGTTCCGGCATCACCTTCCGGAGGACAGAATGGGATGCCAGCCTCTAATTCTCCTGTTGTATCCAAAAGCTTTGCGCCTTCCTCTGTCAGTCTGCCTGCTTCTTCGCCTGCCAGAAGAACTTTAGGAAGAATCTCTTCCAGTTTCCACGGAAATCCGTAAGGTGCTGCCAGCTTATCAAAGGCTGCCAGGCATTTAGGGTCATAATTTTTGATTTCCATGTCAATAGGAAACATACCGGAACCTTCACCTACTCCAAGGACTTTCTCTCCTGTGAGTTTCCAGTGTACATACCCCTCTAAAGTTGTCATAAAGGTAATATCCTTCACATGAGGTTCCTGGTTCAGCATGGCCTGATACAAATGGGCAATGCTCCATCTCTGTGGAATATGATACTGAAACAGCTCTGTAAGCTCCTCACTGGCCTTTTCTGTCATAGTATTTCTCCAGGTGCGGAAAGGCACCAGAAGCTCTCCTGCTTCATTAAAAGGCATATAACCATGCATCATAGCGCTGAATCCAATGGCTGCAAGTTTTTTCACCGGAACACCATATTTTTCCTTTACATCTTTTACCATGTCCTGATAGCTTTCCTGAATCCCTGTCCAGATTGCTTCCTCACTGTAAGTCCAGATGTTGTTCACCAACTGATTTTCCCACTCATGACTTCCGGACGCAATGGGCTGGTTCTTTTCATTTACCAGAACTGCCTTGATTCTGGTAGAACCAAGCTCAATACCAAGCACCGCTTTTCCACTTACTATTATACTTTTATTTGCTTCTAAACTCATATGTAGCCTCCTTATATTTTACGAATTCTTCTACCTTCTATTATACCTACTTGTATGGTTGTAATGCTACTTGTTTTTTATAAAAAACCTCTTTCTTTTTGATAACCTGTATGTTAAAATAAAGAAAAATCATTATTTTCTTATTATCTATGGGTTCTGCCAATCTATTTTCAATTCTTATTTCGGAAAATTCATGCTTTCCCAACATAAGAAGCAGGAGATTCCGAAATAACAGGAATCTCCGCAACATCAAATAAAGGAGGTTCTTAATGAGTGAAAAGAAAAAGAAACTACAATGGCATCCTGCTTTTGTTGCAGGCATGCAGATTGAGTTTGGCGAAGAAGCCAGGTTTTTAACCTTTAACCCTGAACATCTGCTTGGGACAAAGCCCATGCAGATTGACATTTTAATCAAAAAGGATTCCGACCATGTATTACATAAAAATATCGGCAGAATCTTCCGGAAACACAATATCATCGAATACAAAGCTCCCGGCGATTATTTAAGCATTGATGATTTTTATAAAGTTTACGGATATACCTGTTTCTACAAATCCAACACCAGAACTGCAGATTCCATAAAATTTCAGGATTTGACCATTACACTGGTAAGCGAATCCTACCCCAGGAAGTTAATCCGGCATTTACGGCAAACACAGCATTATGATATAAAAGAAATGGAAGCTGGAATTTATTATGTCATTGGGGCTCCTCTTCCTATCCAGATAATTGTAACTGCAAAACTCTCAAAAGAAGAAAATTTCTGGCTGGGGAATTTAACGAATCATGTAAAAAATACAAAAGATGTACAGCATTTACTTGCTGAATATAAAAAGCACAAAAAAGATATCCTTTATGAATCCGTCATGGACATTATTGTAAAAGCAAACCCTAAAATGTTTGAAAAGGAAGGTGACGTTATGTGTGAAGCGTTAGAAGAGTTAATGAAAGACGAATTAGAAGCCCAGTTGCAAAAGGGCAAGGAAATCGGACAAAAACTTGGTGAAATGCGTGGTGAACGCCAGGGTGAAAGCCGCGTAAACCAGCTCAACCAGAAGCTCATTGCTCTGGGACGAATGGATGATATGTTGAAATCCGTCTCTGATACTGTATTTCAGCAAAAGCTATTCAAAGAATTCAATCTTTAAAACCAGACAGGCGGAAGTCTATACTTTCGAAAAGCACGTACTTCCGCCTGTTTTACCAATTCTTATCCTATTCTAGTTCTATGATATCTGTCATTAATTTTCTTAATTTCTTCCAAATCGCATTTTGGCTTTCTTTCATACGTTACCAGTCCATTAATTTCCTGCTCTACGTCCGTCAACTGAGTATAGCAATAGCCCCATAAGCCTTTTGAGGCATAGACTGCATCCATGATTCTTCTGTAATCCTCTAAAAATTCCTCCGCTGAATTTACAGACGAATAACCCCATCCTTGCTGAGCAGATACCTTAAACCCTATTCCACCAAACTCTGTCAAAAGAACAGGCGCTCCCTGATGGCTGTAACCTTGGGCATAAATGTCCCAGCAGGTAGGTGGCTGCGTAATGAGATTTTCTGTTGTAGCCAGCATTTCCTTATATTCTTCATACTTTTCTGGCTCGTCTTTTTGTCCATGACTATAATTGTGAATAGCACAAATATCCGTCACAGTCATGTTCCAGCCATCATTAGAAATAACCAAACGGGTATTATCCACTGCATGCAAATAATGATACATGGTTTCAGAAAAACTCTGCTGCTGCTTATCCCTCTGGATATCCGGAACGCCCCAGCTTTCATTAACAGGAACCCAGGTGACAATGCACGGATGATTATAATCCCGCTCCATAATCTCAGACCAGTCTTTCAAAGTGCGATTCACAGCTTTCCGGTCATACATGGTGGCGGCTGCACACTCACCCCATACCAGAAAGCCCAGCTTGTCCGCCCAGTACAAAAATCTGGCTTCTTCTACCTTCTGGTGCTTCCTGCAGCCGTTAAACCCCATTGCCTTGGCAATCTCAATGTCCTTTACCAGCGCTTCATCATCCGGTGCTGTCAAAAGTCCCTGAGGCCAATATCCCTGGTCTAACACCAGCTTCTGGTAATAAGGGCGGTTGTTCAGATACACCATTCCATGTTCTGTATGTACCTTCCGAAACCCAAAATAAGACTGTACCCTGTCAGTAGTCTGCCCATTCTCTTTTCTTACTTCCAGTTCTACATCCAGCAGCACCGGATGCTCTGGTGTCCAGGAAATCCCCGGCTCATGATAATTGGTATTAAAAATTCTTCCATTAATAATATCCACCGAAAAGTTCAGGGTATCCCGAAGCCACACCTGGCTTCCCTCTGCCAGAACCTTATCTTTTAACCGGATTTGATAATGCAGACAATCTCCCTGGCAGATTCCTGTACCTTCACATTGCATCTGAACCTTACCCTGGTCATACAGAGAAGTAACTCTCACACCTTCCAAACGTTTCTTGGGCACCCATTCCAGCCACACAGTCTGCCAGATACCTGTACTGTTGGTATACCAGATACTTCTGGAGTCCCCATCCCAGAACTGCTTTCCTCGCGGAATCAATTCATCAGTATGAGAATCATATACCCGAACTGTAATTTCCTGTTCTCCCTCTACCAGATAAGGAGTCATATTTACAGCAAAAGGTGTATAGCCTCCTGTATGCTTCCCTGCCTGCTGTCCATTTACATACACCACTGCTTCGTAGTCAACTGCCTCAAAATGAAGGAGAAGCTCCTTTCCTTCTTCTGGCTTTTCCACAGAAAATCGCTTTTTATACCAGACAATATCATGAGGTGTCTGGTCATTGATTCCACTAAGCTCACACTGATAGACAAAAGGAACCTGAATCTCTCTGTCCAAATGTTTCCCAGTCTCATACCATTTTTCTTCGATTCCCCTGTCTGCATCATCAAAAGCAAACTCCCAGGTGCCATTGAGATTCTTCCACTGTGATCTTACAAACTGAGGTCTTGGATATTGATTTTTTCTACTCATAATGAATTCTCCTAATACCGATTATGTACCTTCTCTGCAAAGCACATCATATCTTTTACAACAATTTCTTTTCCATCATCCAGCACTGCTTTCCCGCTCATTTTTCCAAAAACCTGATGCTGGTCTGACTCAATAATCAGTGCTGACGTCCTGGCTGCCCGGTCAAGCACAGGCTGGAAATCCATCTCAAATCTTCCGTCATTAGAGGTGAATTTCCATGGTTTCAGATAACTATCCTCTGGGATATGGAAGGTTACCTCATCTAATTTGTGCGCTTTCCCATTATAAAATAGCATATTTTCTGTAGCTGCAGAAGTGTCTCCAAATCCGTAACCAATGTTAAATCCAAAGGGAACTCCATCGATTCTGGTATTTCCGGAGCCCCAGTACCAACAGTTATCATAAGTCCACACGCCCCTGCCCCAGTCCAGCGTACCAAAATCTGTTTCCTTTGAAAAAGTATACGTCTTTCCATCAAACTTCATTTTGCCAGAAGCTGGCATACAGTTAATCTTCTGATTATAATAAAAAGCTGTTTTTTTCTCTTTAAATGGTGTGGCAATCACCATGGTATCCATGTCCGGCTGTTCCAGCCAGATATCACAGGAAAAAGTCTTTCCCTGATAAAAATTCTTGAAATGGCAACGGATTCTTCTCTTTCCGTCTCGTATCTGAAAAGCCATATGAAGTCTCTTATCTTTGTAAATAATATCCCCTTCTTTGGAAGTATTAGGTAGCTTAAATTTCCCCATAGGAAAAGGATTGAGGATGGTTTCTGTGTGTTCCCATCCCTCTTTAAAATTCAGAAGAGAAACTGACTGCAATCCAATATAACCATCATCTGATAGAGTAAAAGCCCCTGCAAAATCTTCGTTCAGAACCAAATAATAATCCCATTCCTTGATACGGAACTTCGGTGCTTTAATCATACTCCGCTCATACTGCTGCACCAGACGCTTAGACCATCCCGGCTCACGCAAACTGCCATCTTCTTTTAATAACATCTGTGGCGTTGTCACTTCATGATTCCCCATATTTCTACCTCCTACGTTATATACTCGTACAATACACTATATATTTACTATAACACAGAAGTCGGAATAAAGCATTGCTGACATTCGTTTTTACGTTTATCAGATAATGTTTTAGGGCATAGAAAAACCACCCCCGGAAACTTTGGCAAGTGAAGAGGTGGTATTTCTATGCTATCCTTTATTGGTCAACCCCTTGTGGGCGGTTGTTCTTTTTTACATTTTCACTATAACACATGAACACTATTTATGCAAGTGTGCGATGTCTCCCTTTCCGATTTCTCAAATTTTAATTTTTGATATATCTCTGATTTCTGCTATTAGGCTTATCAGGAATTGTCCTTCTAATAAGATTTAATTCTATTATTTCTCCTCAAATGAGGTTGGGATTCAAGTCTGCTGGTAGCAGTTATACGTCCAATTTTTTCAGAAATAGATGATACATATGACAAAATTTCATTTGTTATTGTAAAAGGTGGTTTATATCCTTCCATAAGTACACCTCCATCATCTTACGTATTTTCTTTCTCCATTATACAAGTATCCCGGCAATTTTTCAATTCTCTTCTCCCTCAGGTTTTCCTTGTTCTCCTTATAACTGCACTATAAAAATCCTTTCTGGAGCATCCGGCGCGTCCTCCGCCGGCGCAGGCACATGCACAGGCGCAGGCACATCCTCCGCCTCCGCTGTGATGGGTAGTTCCCCGGTTTCCTACATAAAACATGCCAAAACCACGATTTTTCTCATAATCATCCTTCCACTTCCGCTTATTCCGCAGAAGAACCATACCTGGAACCAGACCTACCGGAGCAAAAACACCGCCAAAGGTCAGCATCATTTTAATCGTTCTCTGCTGCTTTGCGTCCGCTCTTGTATCGTAATCATCATGAAACTGATACTGCTTCATAGGATAATCCATAGTCACTGTCACACGCTCACCTTCTCCCAGATTGATATAGGAAGAACTATAGCCTCCCTCTGTTCTGGAAAGCCTCATATTCGTCTCCACGCCCTTATCCCATTCCCAGAAAATCGTAAGATTCTTGATCTCCATTTCATCGAACCATCCGGGAGTAAATTCATACCTGTACATCCCGTCCTCTTCCTGGTACATTCTATGTTGATGAATGGAGAACTCCATTTCTACCACTTCACCTTCTTCGTAATCCCGGTCTAAATCCAGCCTTACATATTCGCCTCCTGAGCCATAATAGCTAATCTTTTCAATGCTGTCGCTTAACGCCTGCATATCCTCTACATAGGCATTGGGAATCCCAATCTTTACCCAGTTTAAAGGTCCCTCGCTGCTACTGTCCAGCACCCTCCACTTAATATCATACCGAATATCCAGAGAACCGTCCTCCCTGGTCTCAATATATATTTTTTCATCCTGAATCTCATCCAAAGGCTTTGCATCCACCCTCAATGGCATTATAAAAAAGAAAGCACACAAAAGAAGCAGTTTTTTCAGCAATGACTTACCCATGATTTTCCTCCTTCCCCAGAGGGCACTCTTGTTTCATCTGCGCCGAAAATTCTCTATACTTTCTGCAATCCGGATGTTCCCATATGTCCTTCCACTTTGCAGTAAGAATGTTGCCAAAATTCTCCCTGTCCAGACAACTCTGGCAGGCAACCACCGTACCATCCGGCGCCACCGCCATATTGCTAAGCGCTGCTCCGCAGGAAGGAACTTCCAGTCCCATTTCGCGCAAATCCTTTTCCTCTATCCATCCCGGTGATGTGAAACTAAGTTCCATTCCATGTTCCCAGCAATATGATGCCGCATCTGCTACCGCTTTTTGAATTTCTTCCTTTGAAAGACGTGTGTTCTGAGAGTCATCCGTCACAGCATTTCCGGCGGGAATCAGCCCGGAACAGGTCACATACGTTACGCCAAGGCTTTTCAAAAATTTCACGGTTTCCACATAGTCTGCATTCCAGGCACACAGGGGTGTATTTACGTTCACGGACAAACCTGCCTCCAGCGCATTTTTAATACCTTCCACCGTTTTATCATACTGCAAGGCTCCTGTCAGCTTATTGTGAATCTCAGCATCCTGAGAGTAAAAGGTAATCTGCACGTTATCAAGCTCTGCCTCTCTTAGTTTCTCACAATATTCCCTTGTCAGCTTTATTCCATTGGTATTCAGGCGTGTGATGAACCATCTGGCCTCTTTTAAAAGCTCAAAAAGATCTTCCCGCATAGTCGGTTCTCCCCCTGTAAAAGTAAGCTGGGGAATCCTGGCTTTTTGGCATTTTTCAATCACTCTTTTCCAGTCTGCTGTTCCAAGCTCCTGTACATTTGAGTAGATCTGTCCGGCAGCATAGCAATGGAGGCAGTGCTGGTTACAGTTCCATCTTTCATTTTTCTCCATGGCGCTTACCATTAAATCCATTCTGTGAGGAGCTGTCATATAAGGCGCATACTCCCCAATGCTCATCTGTCCAATCTCTACCTTGGGTTCCCGCCCTCTGGCAATATCTTCAAACACTTCTGCAATGAGCTCCAAATCCTCCTCAAACTTCTCAGGAGATACGTTAGGAAATATTTTGCGCATTTTAACAGCAGTATTTTCCAGAATTTCCCTTCCCTGCTCCTGGGTCATTTCCCCTTCTCCCCATTGGTTCAGTTCTTTAATAAAAATAGTAAGGAGAATAGCCCAGGATTCATTTAATGGGAGAATCTGGTTGCCATTTAAAATCACCACAGATGGGATAAAACGAAAAAGCCGGAACCTGGGCGGAATCATATGAATCCGTATAACTCCCGGATCTTTGGGATTCCAGGTGGTATGTATCATTTCTTTCCAGTTTTTCCACTCAAATATTTTTTCTCGAATCATCTTGTCTCCTTTCAGAACCAAATCCAAAATGCATTAAGCCCTGCCATCAACACAGCCACCACAATCAGATACAAATAGCTGACTTTTCTGATATGCAGCTTAATCTCTGTGTCTTTTGCGAACCGCTTCTCTATCTTTATCTCTGCCTTTTTTCCAAAATAAACAGCTTTAAAAATATTCCACAGAGCCATATACTGTATGACTATGACAAAGATCCCCATGATAATAGAAGCTGCATCCAGAACCAGGGGAATAAACAACGTAACTCCCAGTGCTGCAATTCCATAATTTCTTCTTTTCTTTCGGTAGTATTCACGCTGATCCATTTCTTCTATGATAATCTTGCTCATATCCGGCAAATTAGGAATTTCGTCCTCAATCTGTTTTTTCAGATACCGGTAGCTGTTCAGAAGATGTCTCTGACGGGTAATATCCAAATCATAATAAAATTTAACAGGACCATCCTTCATAGGAACAATATAAGCATATGGCGTAACCTTCACTGGTTTTTCCCGCAGTTCCTGAATTAATTCCTGATAAGAATATTTCTTCGTGCGTCCCCATTTCTTTTTCCCGATTCCATCCCATTCAAAAGTCCACAGATAGTGATCCAGTATCCATCCAATTCCCTTTTTATGCATAAATATCATACCTGCAAGCATCAAAAGCCAAATCGGTGTGACCTTCCAAAATCCCCAGTCTATTCCTATTAAATAAAGAAGTACACATAACGTCACAGGAATACTCACTGTCAGGAACACTTTTTTCCACACTCTCTCTGAGTAAATCCTCATGGTTCTTGCTTGTCTCCTCTCCATTGTTTATCCCTCTCGCTTTTCTTTTTCTTTTATATTATCAGACGCCTGTAGGCTTTTCAATGTAATTCTCTGCACAACGAAAAACATCCACCTGAAAAGTTAAAATTTCTCAAATGGATGTTTTTATAATCTTTTCTGCGCCTATTTCACAACAGGTTCTTTTTCTTTATAATGATGCGCTTCTTCCAGCATCATGTCTTTTACCTTCATAAGACGAATCTGGGTACTTCTCTCATTTTCGTCTAACTTCATGGTAATATATTTAATGTTCTGTCTGGTCTCCGGAATAATAACGTGTTCCAGAGCATTTACTCTTCGCCTGGTCTTCTCAATCTCAGAAGCCATGAGCTGACAGGATTTCTCCACCTCTGCAAGTTTCAGCATATCCGGCAGAATATCCGCCAGAGATTTCACAGCGCCATCCAAATCCCCGGAAGTAAAGGCAAAACCATAAGAATAAATGTCATTGGCATCTGCGGTTCTTGTACTGGTTTTAAAAACCGGAATATCCACACTCATAACATTTCTCTTATCGGCTTCCAGGAATACTTCCTGCTTGGGAGCCATAAGGGCTGTATTTAAAATCTGTTCTGACATACCTGCTCTTGCAATGACAAAGTTCTTATTGGCTGATAAAATTCCTGCCTCTACTTTTTGGCGAAGGGCCATATTTTCCCGAACCAGGTCTAAAAACTGACGCATTAATTCATCACGTTTATCCTTCAAAAGCTTATGCCCCTTTACAGCAGTCACCAGCTTTTTCTTTAAACGGGTCAGCTCCATTCTGGTAGGTGTTACCTGAGTAGATGCCAAGTTATCACCTCTTTCTTAGTATTTTCCATAATACTCATCTAAGAACTTATCATCAATACGTTTCAGCTCGCTCCTTGGCAGAATGGACAGGAGTTTCCAGCCAATACGGAGAGTCTCTTCAATATCACGGTTGGTATTGTAACCCTGTGATACATATTCCTGCTCAAAGGCATCCGCAAATTTCGCATAAATAAGGTCAATATCAGAAAGCGCTGCCTCACCTAAAATAACCATCAATTCTTTTGCCTCTTTACCACGGGCATAAGCTGCAAAAAGCTGATTCATGGTATTGGAGTGGTCTGCACGTGTCTTTCCTTCTCCGATACCTTTATCTTTCAGACGGGAAAGAGATGGCAGTACATCAATAGGCGGTGTGACACCTTTACGGTACAGTTCACGATTCAGAATAATCTGTCCCTCTGTAATATAACCGGTTAAGTCTGGAATTGGATGGGTCTTATCATCCTCCGGCATGGTCAGAATCGGAATCATGGTAATGCTTCCCTTCTTGCCTTTCTGGCGTCCGGCTCTTTCGTACATGGTTGCAAGGTCTGTATACATGTAACCAGGATAACCACGGCGGCCAGGTACTTCCTTACGGGCTGCAGAAATCTCACGAAGAGCATCTGCATAGTTGGTAATATCTGTAAGAATAACCAGAACGTGCATATCTTTTTCAAATGCTAAATACTCAGCAGCGGTAAGGGCCATCTTTGGTGTGGCAATACGCTCCACCGCAGGGTCATTTGCCAGGTTAATAAACAGAACCGTTCTGTCAATCGCGCCTGTTTCCTTAAAACTCTCAGTAAAGAAGTTTGCCTCTTCAAAGGTAATACCTAAAGCTGCAAATACAACCGCGAAGTTTTCCCCTGAACCGCGTACCTTTGCCTGTCTTGCAATCTGAGCAGCCAGGTTCGCATGTGGCAGACCGGAAGCAGAGAAAATTGGCAGCTTCTGTCCACGAACCAGAGTATTCAGACCATCAATGGCAGAAACACCGGTCTGAATAAACTCTTCCGGATAACTTCTTGCCGCCGGATTCATAGGAAGACCATTAATATCTCTTCTCTCTTCCGGCAGAATTTCCGGTCCATCATCAATGGGGCGGCCCATACCGTCAAATACACGTCCCAGCATATCCTCAGATACACCAAGCTCCATGCTTCGTCCCAGGAAACGAACTTTACTGTCAGACAGGTTGATACCTGTAGAGCTTTCAAAAAGCTGTACCAAAGCATCGCTTCCGTTAATCTCCAGAACCTTGCAGCGGCGTGTTTCACCGCTTGCCAGTTCGATTTCACCTAATTCATCATAATGAACATTTTCAACGCCACGCACCAGCATAAGAGGGCCGGCAACTTCCTGTATGGTTCTATACTCCTTTGGCATTAGAAGTCCTCCTTCCCTAATACATTGGAAATTTCCTTTGCAAGCTGGTCAAGAACAGCTTTATATTCTTTATCCAGATTTTCTTCCAATACATATTTAAAACGTCCGATTTTTTCACGAACTTCCAGATTTACAAGACTCTGAATGGTTGCTCCCTTTTCCAGCGCCTCTTTGCCATGCTCATAATATGCAACAACCAGTTTCATAAGCATATACTGTTTTTTCAGAGAACTGTAGGTATCTACCTCATGGAAAGAGTTCTGATGTAAGAAGTCCTCACGGATAGAACGGGCAGCTTCCATTTTCAGACGGTCTCCCGCTGACAGAGCATCCATACCTACCATCTTAACGATTTCTTCCAGTTCTGCTTCATCCTGAAGAAGGCTCATCATCTTCTGACGTTCTGCCATCCAGTCTGGAGCAACGGTTTCATTAAACCATTTTTCCATATTGTCCAAATACAGAGAATAACTGGTAAGCCAGTTAATCGCCGGAAAATGTCTCTTATAAGCCAGAGAAGAATCCAATCCCCAGAATACCTTTACAATACGGAGGGTTGCCTGGGATACTGGTTCAGAAATATCACCACCTGGAGGAGATACCGCACCAATAACAGAAAGGGCGCCTTCTCTCTTATCCTTACCAAGAGAAACCACATGTCCGGCTCTTTCATAGAACTGTGCCAGACGGGAGCCCAGGTATGCAGGATAACCTTCCTCACCAGGCATTTCTTCCAGACGTCCTGACATTTCACGAAGCGCCTCAGCCCAACGGGAAGTAGAGTCTGCCATAAGGGCTACAGAATAGCCCATATCGCGGAAATACTCTGCAATGGTAATACCAGTGTAAATAGATGCCTCACGTGCAGCAACCGGCATATCGGAAGTATTGGCAATGAGTACGGTTCTTTCCATCAAAGACTGGCCTGTCTTCGGGTCTTTCAGCTCCGGGAACTCATTTAAAACGTCTGTCATTTCGTTTCCACGTTCCCCGCATCCGATGTAAACCACAATGTCTGCTTCTGCCCATTTAGCCAACTGATGCTGGATAACGGTTTTACCGCTTCCGAACGGTCCCGGTACTGCTGCAACACCGCCTTTGGCAATAGGGAAAAAGGTATCAACCACACGCTGTCCTGTTACCAGCGGCATTTCCGGCGGTAATTTCTTCAGATAAGGACGTCCTTTACGAACCGGCCATTTCTGCATCATGGTAAGTTCTTTGTCACCGGAATCTGTAGTGATAACTGCCACTACCTCTTCTACTGTAAATTCTCCGGCTTTAATTTCTTTTACTGTACCTTTGATACCATAGGGAACCATAATCTTGTGATTTACCACAATGGTCTCCTGTACTGTACCGATAACATCTCCGGCTTCTACTTCATCCCCTGCTTTCACAGCAGGAACAAAGTTCCATTTTAAATTTCTCTTTAGGGAAGGAACCTCAACACCACGTTTTAAGTTAGTTCCTGAAATTTTCATAATATCGTCCAGAGGACGCTGAATACCATCATAAATACTGGTAATAAGACCTGGTCCTAATTCTACAGAAAGTGGTGCTTCTGTAGATTCTACGGGCTCACCCGGTCCAAGTCCTGAAGTTTCCTCATATACCTGAATGGAAGCCTCGTCTCCATGCATTTCGATGATTTCACCAATCAGTCGCTGGTTACTAACACGAACCACGTCGAACATATTGGCGTCACGCATGCCCTCTGCAATAACCAGAGGACCTGCTACCTTTTTAATCGTACCTTTGCTCATTGGAACGAATCACCTGCTTTCTAATTATTACTGAACAGAATATCAGAACCTACTGCCTGCTCCACAGAGTTTTTCACACCCTGTACTCCATTTCCGGTGTTGCCTGACACACCTGGAATCTGAATAATTGCCGGCAGAATTCTTTCCTGAAGTTTTTCTATCAGCTGTCCACACTCTGCTGCTGCCGCTTCTGTAATATAGATAATTCCATATCCATGCTCAGCCAGAGCTGTGAGTTTTGCTTCTATTTCTTTACGATCCACTGCCGGGAAAATGTCAAGACCCAGTGCGGCAAATCCGTAAATACTATCATAATCACCTATCACTGCAATCTTATACATACATTTCCCTTACCCTTTCTCGAATTGCCTCTTCCGAAAAACCGTTTTGTTTTCCTGAAAGAATGATCCGCACTGTTTTAATCTCATTCTCTCTTGCCAGCAAATAAGCCACTAACGGCCCAACAGAAAAAGTTTCATATTTCTGAGGCTGCATAGTATGAATGATACGGTTATCACACCAGCGTTCAAATGCAGAAGGAGATTCAGCAATGGCTGCTGCTCCATTGGCATAAACCGTACTTTCCAGATATTCCACAATAGCTCCCATTCCTTGAACTGCTGCTTTTGCAAGCCTGTCAATACTCAAAGATTTACAGGGTACCATTGCCCGCTTCATAAATTCTATGGTTTTCGCAGTTTTCTGTGAACGCACAGCAATTTTAATATCTGCAATTGCCACCATAGATTCTGCATATTCTTTTATAATGCGATCCTTTGCCCTCTCTCCAGCCTGATAAACAGCCTCAAGAGCTGCTTTGTCCACGATTACATCACATAACTGTCCATCACCTGTATGGAGCAGGGTTTCATAAGCTTCCTTAGCAGCCGCCGACATATACTCTGGAAGTCTGGAAAAATCCTTACTTCTAATAATGTCCAGCATTTCTTCCGGTGGAATCACGGTATCTTCATAATAGATTTTCATGGTTCTTCCATCTTTAGAAGTACATGCATCCTTAATGGCTGCTTTGAGATTATGGAACAAGTTCGGATAGGAAAACACATCAAACACTGACATATCTACCTTCATATCTCGGATGGTTTCCCAGGTTTTTTCCTGTTCTCTATCCAAGATTGCCTCTGCATTTACCGGTGTATCTGTATCACCCCAGCCCTTTTCCTGCAAAAGCTGCAAACACTGCTTTTCAGTGCTGCATGCCAAAAGCTGTTCAATAACGGAAGAAGTAAACAACGCTGTCTCCAACGCTCGGATTCGTGCAACCGCATAGGTATATTTCGTACTAGACAAGTCCATTCCTCCTTTTTGCGGTTATACTTATAAAAATAAGAAACTGTGAACCTTATCCAACAGTTCATCTCGTTTGGAATTGAACATTGCCTCAAAAGTACAATTTTCCTCAATTCCCCCATATATCAGGACAAAGCCGCCGCATACTTTCCTGCTTTCCCTAGACAGCTTCAATACGCCGCCTTTTTCTTTTGCAATTGCCTGAATCTCCTCTTCAAATCCCTTTGGAAACCTCTTCAAATCAGCTTCAGAAAAACAGATTTCCCCGTCCTGAGCCAGCACAAACTTGTGCAGCATTTTCCGGAGCATTTCAAAATATTCTGCATCTGCTGCATGAATCATAGATTCATATGCAGTGTTAAGAACCTCTGAAATCATTTCCTGTTTCGCCGCAAGAAGGGCTTTTCTTCTCTGCAAATCGCAGGAAGAAGCAGCACGCTCCTCAATTGCCTTTACCTCTGCTTCCAATTTCCGGGAGATTTGTCTGCATTCATTTTCTGCTTCTTCTTTCGCAGAAGCTAATACAGCATCTGCCTGCTTATTAGCTTCTGCTAAAAGTTCTCTTACAGAAGTTTCTGCATCTTCAAGAATCTGGCTTTTCATTTTTTCTAATCCAGTCATTCTCTTGCTCTCCTTTTCTAAATTTCGTCAGCTCGACTTCACTTCTAAATATTTAAATTAGAATGGAAGGTTTGTAACAGCCAAAATAGAAACTAACAGAGCAAGGATTGCATAGGTCTCAACCATAGCAGGGAAAAGCATTGCTTTACCAAACTGTTCTGGTTTTTTTGCTACGATACCAATAGCAGCTGCAGAAGTTTTTCCCTGATAATAAGCAGAAATCAAACCTACAATACCGATTGGAAGGCATGCACATAATACAAGAAGACCATCAGCCTTTGACAGATCCAATAATCCGCCTCCTAACAGACCAATTTTAGACAATGTGATAAATCCAACTAACAGACCATAAATACCCTGTGTACCAGGAAGCAGCTGCATAATCAAAACTTTTGCGAATTTGCTTGGATCTTCTGTAACAACTCCAGAAGCAGCCTGACCTGCAATACCAACACCAATAGCAGAACCCATACCTGCTAAAATAACTGCTAATGCTGCACCTAATAATGCATAAACGTTTCCACTCATAAATTTGTTTCCTCCTTAACATCTACATACTTTGTGTTTAATTTAAACGGATTAAAAGGCTTTCCGCCGCCCTCATAAAACTTACCGAAAAATTCTACAAACTGCAAACGGTTTGTATGAACATATGCGCCTAATATATTAATGGCCATATTCAGTGTATGTCCAATAATAAAGACTACAATAAAGACAATGGCACCAAAAATTCCGTCCCCTACCATGCTTCCCATCTGGTTAATAACAGATGCAATAACACCGGTAGCTAGCCCAAGAGCCAGAAGACGGGAATAGGATAATACATCACTAAGCCATCCTGTTACATTATAAAGGTCATAAGCTCCAAGAGCCAGACGCAGTCCAAAGTTCTTATTCGCCCGACCTGACATAAATAACAGTCCCAATGCACCCACAATAGTCAGTACCTTTCCAGAAGCTCCCACAAACGGTGGGAAAATGCTTGGATCTACCTGGGCAATGGATGCAAAAATACTACTTGGAAGCAGCATCAGCAACAATCCAATGAGGAATACATACCACAATACCACATCACAGAAAAAGTCAACGACTTTTTTCTGTTTCAACAGCATGTATCCTTTCATCCCAAGACCTGTAAATAGGTGAATCAGACCAAATCCCATGGAATACATCAACATACGCATAGGGTCATTTAAAGGAACAAACCACAACGCTTTCACTAGACCACCTTCCGGCACCTCTACATGGAAGAAAGTTCTGGCAACTACGTCAATAGCGTCTCCGAAATAGCCTCCAAACAATACACCCCATACTAATGTGGAAATCCCACAATACATAAACATCTTAATTGCTTTTTTCAAAGATGCCTCCATGCGTGGGAATTTTTTCAGCACAATAAAGCATCCAAGGAACATAATCAAACCATATGCTGCATCTGACAGCATCAGTCCGAATAAGAAAACATAGAAGAAGGACATCACTGTTGTTGGGTCCACTTCTCCTTTTTTGGGAAGCCCATAGGATTCCAAAACGCCTTCTACAGATTCTGAAAAACCATTGTTGCTTAAAAGTACCGGCATTTCTTCATCCTCAGGTACCTCTTCACTTTCAAAGCTTAATACAAAATTGTCATTCAAAGCTTTCTCAAGAGCCGGCAATGCTTTTTGGGGTACATAACCGGTAATTAAAAATGTTTTCTGCGACTGTGGAATCTGTCCTAACACATGATACTTTTCTGCCCTTGCCCGGAAATAATCAGCCGCAAGCCTGATATCCATTCTTTGCGAAGCACATTTTTTAATGTTGTTCTGGCAGGTTCCAATTTCCTCCTGCAGTTTCTGAATCTGCTTCTCCAGACTCTCTGCCTCTTTTACAGGTACTTGTGCAATAATCTGAGATGGTTTCGCAAAACCACCCTGTCTTAGGGCTTCCTCTACCATTACAGCATCCTTCCTAAGGCAGACTACTGCAAGATAAACAGCATCTCTTTCAGAAGACAGGATTGTAACGTCTGCCCCAGAAACCTCTGGTGCGTGTTCCAGAATCAGTCCATAGATTTCTTCTAAGGTCATAACCCCTGGAATTGTTCCTACCAGAAGAACCGAAGATTTCGTTCCCCTAAAGGCCATGGATACATCCAAACTCATCCAAGGCATAAGAGCTTCTATCTGATTCTCCAATTTCTGGATGCTTGCCCGATATTCAGCAATCTTTTTCTGATTACTGTGGATTCCAGATACAACACTCATAATCTCATCTTTTCTGTCCGCTGCCTGTTGGAAATTTTCTCTCTCTACCAACTTTTTGCCTTCTAAACTGGACAGCATGGAGGTTTTCTCCGGAACATATTCCTGAAGGATTTCTAATGCCCCGTCTGCAGAAGCTGCATTTCTTTCAAATCTCGCTCTTGCATCCTGAGTGTCCATTTTCTCAAGTCCGGTTTCATCTTCCAGCATCTTAGAAATTTCCATAACACCCATAGCCTGTATTTTCTCCAGAATCGCTTTCCTATCCTTTTTCAGTGCGCAGATACTGACTTTTTGCATCTGCAATACTGCCATATTCACATCCCTCCTTTATAACTCATTTTCTTTTTCCGGTTCATAACCATCATCCTATTATTATATCAGATTCTGGATAATTCTCTGAACCGCTTCCTTTTCTTTGGATTTTGCAGTCTGTTTTAATTCTGCAATTTCCTGGTCTGCCGCTTTAAGAACTGCTCCCAGCCGTTCCTCACCGGCACGCTGCGCAGCGTCTCTGGCTTTCTCTGCCTTTTCCTGCGCTTCCCCAATCATCCCGGATTTCAGTGTTACAGCTTCCTGTTTTGCATTTTCCAGAATCTGTGTACTTTTCATCTTTGCATTAGAAATTATTTCCTCTGCTTTCTGCTCTGTTTCCCGGATTTCTTTGATTGTTTTTTCTACCAAAGTATCACCACCTTCACATAAATTGATATTACTATGGATTATACATTTTGTCAATTTCTTAACAGTATTTTATATTTTTTTCTCTATTATTATGTGTCAACCCTATTTTTTTCAAACAAAAAAGAGAGATTGTATGCTATTTGTACAATCTCTCTCCTCATTCTCTATTAATTCTGCCGGATTCCCGTTTCTTTTACTTATATAGATAATTTTTGTATTCCGGCAATTCAATACTGGTACTGTCAATCCACTGATAGCCCGTATTAATAAAAGCATCATTCTCCAATCCCTGGTCTGCTCTCACACCTGCCACAATGGTAGCATACCCCATACCATAAGGATTCTGTGCAAACATTCCCAGTTCAACACCGTCTTTCACTGCTTTTATCTGTTTTTCACCGGAGTCGAAACCAATCACTTTCACTTCCTTATCAGAAGTATTTACAATATCCAGCACATTATTCGTTGCTATCTCATTGGTACAGTAATATCCTTTCACCTCAGGATATAACTTTAGCACCGCCTCTGCCAGTTCTGACATACTGGTTTCTTCATTTTCATAAGAAATATTGACAATCTCTATTTCCGGATGATTTTTCATCTCATCTGTAAAACCTGCAACCCTCTTCTGGCTGCTCTCTGAGGTTTCTACATGAGCCATAATAGCTACCTGGCCTTTTTCCCCCAGTGCCTCTGCCATCTTCTTCGCTGCTTCTGTACCAGCCGCATAATTATCAGTAGCACAAATTGCATTTACCTGTTCACTTTGCACTCCTGAATCCAGCACAACAACCGGAATGCCATTCAAAGTTGCCTCTTCTACCTGAGGCTGGCAGGATTCCATATCAATGGCTGCCAGACACAAAATCGAAGGATTCTCAGAAAGTACAGCGTCAATAATATTAATCTGACTTTCTACATCTGTTTCATTTCCGGGTCCTTCAAAGGAAATTTTAATTTTATCCTCCCCTTTGTATCCCATTTTTTCATTCAAATCCTCTACTGCATCATCCATGCCTTTTTTTACATTTTTCCAGAAGCCTGTTTTAGTGTTCTTAACTACCACAGCAATACGGGTTCCCGGTTCCGGATTTAATTCTTCTAAAGATGTATAATCATAAGTACCTGCCTGTTCTTTTAAAACCTTCATAGTCAGGTCCTCACTCATATTTTCCGCTGTTTTGCTGCCTTCTTCCTCTGAGGTCTTGTTCCCATTCGCATCTGTCTCTTTACCTGTCTCTTGATTTGTTTCTTCTGTTTTCTTATCTTCCTCTTTGGTTTCTGATTCAGCCTGCTCCTTTTCGCTCTTGTCTACCTTCTCTGCTGTATTCTTCTGGCTTTCCTCAGGTTCTGTTTTTTTGCTTCCGCATCCCACCACAGTCCCGGTGGCCAGCATAAGACAAATTAACCCGATTATTGCTTTTTTCATGACTTTACCTGCCCTTTACACGTTTTTGTCTTAGAATTTAACTACGTTTTCATTATACACGAAACCCCTGATTAGTCCAGTCCCATTAAGATTGTTTATAAATTTTTTTGAAAGTTTTCATACATTCCTTATCTCTTAAATATCCCAAGACTGGTATAAATTCCATAGAGCAGCAACGCTGAAAAAGGTCCTAACACAAACCCGAAGCCTCCATAGAGAATCACGCCCAGGTACACACTGAAAAGAACAAGAAGAGGTGATACACCTACATGGCTACCAATCAGTCTTGGCTCCATAAACTGTCTTACCATAGCAGTCAGTAGATATAACAGGAAAAATCCCACCCCAGGCGCCACTTTCCCCTGAAACAGAAAGAAAAATCCCGCCGGAACGAAAAACAGTCCTGTTCCCAAAACCGGAAATGCATCCAAAACTCCTACCAGCAAACCTAAAGCAAAAAAATGTTTCACCTTCAAAATACCCAGTCCAGCAATGCAAACCATGCAAATCACTGCCATAATCTTAATTTGTGCTTTCCAGTACTCCTTCACAGTTCTGCGAAATTGTTCCGCCAGTTCCATAAGGTTCTTATAAAATCTCCTCTGCTCTAAAAAAGCTTTTACTTTTCCGCGTTCCTGTAAGAACAAAATTGCAGACACAACAGAAAGCATTACCATCCCAATCCCCAGCACACAGGCATAAACAGAATGAATGGCAGTCTCCACACCTGACTCCTGCTGCCACATATAAGCACACAATGCTTCTAACTGCTGATAAATATAGCTGCTGCTTTTCTCTGCCGGAATTCCAACCATACGTTCCACACCCTTACAACAGTGCTCAATCATCTCCTCCGCTTCATTGCGCAGCAAGGGAATATACTGAATACAATCTCCTGCTTTCTCTGTTACAAACTCTGCTCCCAGGAAAAGAACTGCAAAAATCAGAAGGGTAAACATTAAAATCAAAACACTTCCTATGGCACACTCTGAAACATGAAATTTCTTGCTTAACTTCCTGTTTTCTAAACGGTAAGCAACAGGATGAACGGCTTCTGACAGTAAAAAACCCACAAAAAACGGAAGCATCACAGGAAGGACATACTTTACGCCCAAAAATACACCTGCTGCCGCTCCCACTATGATTCCCGCCTTTTTCCAATCCATCCTCTGTTCCCCCATACTCTAAGCTTTCAACTTCACTACGGTTTCTCTACTCATAGTATGGGAAAACAAAATTTTCTTATACTATAGGAAAATTTCCAACTGGCTTTATCTGAAATTCCATTTTCTTCTTCGTTCTTGGATGATAAAATGATAGTCTATAAGAACACAGGGAAAGCAGCTGTTGTCTTTGTGAATCAGGATTATACTTTGTATCTCCCAAAATAGGCATTCCCGCATGAGCCAACTGCACTCTGATTTGATGATGTCTTCCGGTTTCCAGCTTAATCTCCAAAAGTGTCCCTTTTTCTGTTTCCTTCACTTTTTTATAAAAAAGCTTTGCACTTTTACTTCCTGGTGTTTTTCCCTCTACCACCCTGGAGCAATTATTTTTGCTGTCTTTTTCCAGTTCATCCACCAGGCATCCTTCTTCTTTCTTTGGGAAGCCCTCTACATATGCTAAATATCGCTTTTCAAATTTCCCCTGCTGTATCTGCTTACTCAGGTTTCCGGCGCTCTCCTGATTTTTTGCAAACACCAAAAGTCCCTGTACCGGCTGATCCAGACGATGCACTACACCAATATACGATTTCTCACCCTTTCTTGCTCTGTAAGTTTTCAAGGCGCTCTCCATATCCATGCTTCCAATCCTTTTACTCTGAACCGGAAAGCCTTCCGGTTTTCGGCACACAATCAAATCTTTGTCCTCAAATAAAATCATTTCTTCTATATTAATAGCATTCATATATTCCTGATTTCCTCTTATCTTCCTCTTTTTTCCCCACAGTATAGCACGAAAAATGAACAACCGCTATATCTATCTTCTGAATGGATATAACGGTTGTTCTAATGTTCTGCGTTATTCAATTTTTTTATTCCTTTCTTTTTAACCTCTAAATTGACATTTATTAGTTAAATTATCTTCAGTTTACGCTTCCTTTCTAAGTATTTTTTATAAATATAATATATTGGTTGCTTAGAAACGATATTCAATTTTTTATTATTTTATAAAACATATCTCATATGTTTTTGTATCTTCTTTCGTCCCTTTTTTATAAATTCTTATGGTCTGCCTTCGGAATTTATTGAAAGTTTTCATATCAATCTATATGGAATAATAAAAAGTTTCTAACAAATAGTTCCGTCTATCTTGTTTTCCAGATATTTCTTTATACCATTCTCTGAAATATAACGAATCTTTTCAGATTCTCGAATACAACAGGCCTATTTCACGAATACAACTCATCATACTATTTATGTTATATTTAAAAGTATGTATAAATACTCTATCTTTTTAAAATATATTTCTTTGCATATATTTTAAAATCTTTCTATTATGTTTGTGGTAATGATTCAATATGAGGACATTTTCGATATGAACCTAAAGCTTATCTTATTTGTTTTTCGGAATTCTTCCGTTCTCAGGTAGTTTAGGCCTTTCTGAGGGGCTTATGCCTTACCACTCTCATATTGATAATTTGATTCATCCGTTCCCATTGGACTGTACCTCCTTATCAAGTTCAACACAACACCTTTTTTACTTTCTTATAGGTTCCTTTGTAATTTTTAAAATAAAAGAATAATTAAAATTAACCGGCTTCTATAATTTTATTTTCATTACATTATCCTTGGTACTTTGGTTTATTATTATTTATCTTATTCTGTATTCTCCATACACCTAAAGTATAATAAGTAATAAATCTTTTGTACTTTGTGGCCATCTTCAAAATTGATTTCTCGTCTCAAATTTTGAAATGGATGTGAGAGTAATGTTTTTCTTTGTAAAAGGTGTTTTGTTTTTTGTTAAGATTATAATACTACCACCTCTTTAATTTGTCAATATCTTTTTCAAAAAAAGTTATATTTTTTTATTATAATATTTTTATCTTTATTTAACCTGTGAATTATATTTATTTTTATTAAATTTTCCGACAATTATAACATTTCCGGCAAATCCATCAATTCCACTTTGACACAACTGGCTTCAAAGTGAGCGCGACTACGCCGGAAATGTATAACCAATCTATATGAGCACTTCTTTCTATCTTCCTGCCCTGTAATAATTAATCAGGCATCCATCCAGGATAATCTGTCTTTCATCTGCTGTCATTTCTCCCAGATGTAAAGTAAATTCTTTCAGTGATTCTCCCACTACATAAGCCTTTACTTCTCTGGCACTGTTTTCAATGGCTCTCTTGATTCCAGGAACAAAGAGGTACTCTCCGTTTTTAAAGGGAAGTTCTCCGTTTTGAATCAAAAATGGCAGCATTCCCCAGTTCATTAAGTTGGAGCGGTATCTCTTCGTTGCATATTCATTTGCAATATTAGCCCAGCCTCCTAAAACCTTCTGGCAAGAAGCCGCCTGTTCTCTTGCTGATCCGTCTCCTGGTTTTACAGCAAAAATCGTACTTCCGATTCCTGTGTTTTCATTATTCACATCTGGATAAACAGTCCTTACCTGTTCCAGTACCTTTCCGACTTCTGCTACTACTTCACCTGGACATTTTCCTTCTTCTCTGGCTATTTCCGCTTCCTGCACTTCTTTTGCTTTTCCCACATAAGCAGGATCTTTTCTGGACAGGGCAAACTCAGCCAGTCGCAATGGATTGGAACGGAAAGAGGATGTTTCACCAGAAGGAATGAGTTCATCTGTGGTAGTAACCGGATCGTGAATTTCTGACACTACCTTCAGAAGAAGATTTTCCGTAAGCGCCGGCATTTGCGGCCAGTCTTTAATATTAGGACCAAACTGCACTTCCACCGTTTCATCTGCCACACCTTTACTATCAAATACGCGGTTTGCATAAATAGTACTGTCAAAATAATATTTTGGCTTTCTGTATTCGCCTGCATACTCTGTTGCTGGTGTGAGGAATCCTTTATTTGCTGCTGTAGCCGCAATGGAACGGGCATCCATAAGGGCCACCGAAGAAATCTGTCCTTCCTGAATCTTAGATCCTTCACGATTGGGGAAGTTTCTGGTAGAATGGCGAATGCTCAGAGCATTGTTTGCAGGTGTATCACCCGCCCCAAAGCAAGGACCGCAGAATGCTGTTTTTACCACTGCTCCTGTCTGAATCAAATCAGCCAGAACTCCATTCTTAGCCAGTTCCATATAAATCGGTGTGCTGGCAGGATAAATGCTCAGTGTAAAGGCATCTGCTCCTATACTGCTGCCTTTGAGGATATCCGCTGCATCGCAGATATTCTCAAATCCGCCTCCAGCGCAGCCTGCAATAATTCCCTGCTCCACATACAGCTTTCCGTCTCTTACCTTGTCCTTTAAGGTATATGGTATCTTTCCATCCAGACTTATCTGTGCCTTTCTCTCCACATCATCCAGAATATCCATTAAATTCTCATTGAGTTCCTCAATGGTATAGGTATTGCTTGGATGGAAAGGCATGGCAATCATAGGACGAATCTGCCCAAGATCCACATGAACCAGACCATCATAATAAGTCACCGCACCAGGCTGAAGTTCCCGGTAGGCCTCTTTTCTTCCATGAATTTCATAAAAATCTTTCACAATGGAGTCTGTTTTCCAAATGGAAGAAAGGCAGGTAGTTTCTGTTGTCATAACGTCCACACCGATTCTGAAATCAGCGCTTAAATTCTCCACACCGGGACCTATAAATTCCATAACTTTATTTTTCACATAACCATTGGCAAACACAGCCCCGATAATCGCCAGGGCAACGTCCTGAGGGCCTACTCCCGGAATTGGCTTTCCTGTAAGATAAATGCCTACCACTTCCGGACGTTTAATATCATAAGTCCTTCCCAAAAGCTGCTTCACAAGCTCAGGACCGCCTTCTCCCATAGCCATGGTTCCCAAAGCTCCATAGCGGGTATGGCTGTCAGAACCCAGAATCATCTTGCCACCTTCTGCCAGCATTTCTCTGGCAAACTGATGAATGACTGCCTGATGGGGCGGTACATAAACACCGCCATAACGCTTTGCACAGGTGAGACCAAACATGTGGTCATCCTCATTAATGGTACCGCCTACTGCGCACAGGGAATTATGGCAGTTGGTAAGCACATAGGGAATGGGGAATTTCTCCAGTCCTGATGCCCTGGCGGTCTGAATGATTCCCACAAAGGTAATATCATGAGAAGTTAATTTATCAAATTTAATCTTCAAATTATCCATATTGCCAGAGGTATTATGCTCAGCAAGAATAGAATACGCAATGGTATTTTTCGCTGCCTCTTCTTTCCTGGGAGCATTTTTCCCTGTCAGAGAATGAATCCATGCTTCCGCCTCCGGTCCATCCTCCATCAGCTCCGTCCCATTGATTAACCATGCACCTTTTTTATATAAATTTATCATACCGCTCCTCCATCTCTTTTTTTCATCTGGTCTCTATTATAGATTTTATTATAGTAAAATGCAAGCATTTTAGCGCATTAAATTAATTGTATACAATTTATATGTAAAAATAAGGACTGTTCCATTAAGCTATATCACTGCTATTTCAGATATTCACTTAATAAAGCCAGTCCTATATTTCTTATCCTTGTCTTAATCCTGTTTCCTCATAAATTCCATATAGCTGGAAACCATAAGAGCAATTTTAAAAGTCAGGGCATCGTCAAACACACGGATGTCCAGTCCTGTACTCTTCTGGATTTTCTCCAGTCTGTATACCAGCGTATTTCTGTGAAGGAATAACTGTCTGGAAGTCTCAGAAATATTCAGGTTGTTGTCAAAGAATTTGTTAATGGTATTTAATGTCTCATCGTCCAATGACTCAGGCAGTCTTCCGCCAAACACTTCTTTCATAAACATTTCGCAAAGAGGCATTGGAAGCTGGTAAATCAGACGTCCGATTCCCAGATTATTATATCCTACAATACTCTTCTCCACATAGAAAATTTTTCCTACATCAAGAGCCATTTTCGCTTCTTTGTAAGAGCGTGACACGTCCTTGATTTCATTGATAATATTTCCATAGGAAACACGTACCTGTGACATTGCCTCAGCGTTTAACATGTCCACAATCATCTTGGCAATTCCTTCGATTTCCTCATAACCGTCATTTTCTTCCAGACTGCGGACAATAATAATATTCTTCTCATCAATAGCTGTAATAAAATCATTGTTCCTGGAAATGAACAGATTCTTGAGAATTTCCATAGAATCCTGGTCTTTTTCATTCTTTGTTTCAATGAGAAGTACCACACGTTTTGCTTCTACTGCAATATGAAGTTTTTTGGCTCTGTTATAAACATCTACCAAAAGCAGATTGTCCAGAATCAGGTTCTGGATAAAGTTAGATTTATCAAAGCGTTCCTTATAAGCAACAATCAGGTTCTGAATCTGCGCTACTGCTACACGGCCAATCATATAAGCATCTTCATTGCTTCCTCTTGCTACCAGCACATATTCTACTGTCTGGTTATCATAAATTTTAAAGAAATGGTAGCCCTTAATCACCTGGCTGTCTGCCATGGATTCTGCAAAAGCTCTGATATCGCCAAAATCTTCATTTTCCACAGCAAAGGTGGTAGAATTCACCTTTCCGTCTATATCCATAACACAAAGGTCAATTCTCGTAATGGCTCTTAATTCGTCTAATGTTTTTTGTATTACCTGGCTTGAAATCATAGTTTCTTCTCTCCTTTGGGCGCTATCCCGAGATTTTCTAGGTTAATAATACCTTATTTTTCGACTGTTGGCAACCTGCCTGTTTGGAATTATCCAAATTATTTCTTTCTTTTTTGGGATTTTCGTGTTAAAATAAAGAAAAATCATTATTTTCTTATTATCTGTGGGCTCTGCCAATCTATTTTCAATTCTTATTCCGGAAAATCCATGCTTTCCCAACATAAGAAGCAGGAGATTCCGAAATAGCAGGAATCTCCGTAACATCAATAAAGGAGGTTCTTAATGAGTGAAAAGAAAAAGAAACTACAATGGCATCCTGCTTTTGTTGCAGGCATGCAGATTGAGTTTGGCGAAGAAGCCAGGTTTTTAACCTTTAACCCTGAACATCTGCTTGGGACAAAGCCCATGCAGATTGACATTTTAATCAAAAAGGATTCCGACCATGTATTACATAAAAATATCGGCAGAATCTTCCGGAAACACAATATCATCGAATACAAAGCTCCCGGCGATTATTTAAGCATTGATGATTTTTATAAAGTTTACGGATATACCTGTTTCTACAAATCCAACACCAGAACTGCAGATTCCATAAAATTTCAGGATTTGACCATTACACTGGTAAGCGAATCCTACCCCAGGAAGTTAATCCGGCATTTACGGCAAACACAGCATTATGATATAAAAGAAATGGAAGCTGGAATTTATTATGTCATTGGGGCTCCTCTTCCTATCCAGATAATTGTAACTGCAAAACTCTCAAAAGAAGAAAATTTCTGGCTGGGGAATTTAACCAACCGTGTAAAAAACACAAAGGACGTACAGCATTTACTTGCTGAATATAAAAAGCATAAAAAAGATATCCTTTATGAATCCATCATGGACATTATTGTAAAAGCAAATCCTAAAATGTTCGAAAAGGAAGGTGACATTATGTGTGAAGCATTAGAAGAATTAATGAAAGACGAATTAGAAGCTCAGATGCAGAAGGGTAAAGAAATTGGTCAAAAGATTGGTCAGGAAATCGGTCAAAAAATGGGAATACTTCAGGGTGAACGCCAGGGTGAAACCCGCGTAAACCAGCTCAACCAGAAGCTCATTGCGCTTGGACGAATGGATGATATGTTGAAGTCCGTCTCTGATACTGTATTTCAGCAAAAGTTATTCAAAGAGTTCAATCTTTAATTTAAAAAGAACCTTCTCACAAAGTATTTTCCTGGCTACTCTGTGAGAAGGTTCTTTTTTGTCAAAGGTTTTTCTTAAATATGCAGTCTGAAGGCTGCTTCATTCCACCGAAGCTCATTTTTCAGATTGCGGATAGTAGTATCTTTATCAATATAAACCGCTTCAATTCCCATGGCTGCTGCCCAGTCTCCCATCTGTTCTGCTGTGAGGTCATAAGAAAATGCTGTATGGTGGGCGCCTCCGGCTAAAATCCATGCTTCTGCACCTGTCTGCAAATTGGGCTCTGGTGTCCAGAATGCAGTTGCAACCGGAAGTTTTGGCATAGGCTGTTCCACCTTCTTGCAATTCACATCATTAATAATCAAACGGAATCTGTCTCCCAAATCAATAAGGGATGTTGCAACACCTTTTCCGGTCTTGGAAGTAAAGACCAGTCTTGCCGGGTCTTCCCTGTCCCCCATGGAAAGCGGCTGGCACTTAATGCTAATAGGGCCTTCTGCAATGGTAGGGCAAACTTCCAGCATATGCGCCTCCAGAATACCTTCTTTTCCCGGAACCAGATTGTACGTATAGTCTTCCATAAAGGAAGTACCTTTTGCGTCTTTTTTGCCCTGGGTCATAATCTTCATCAGGCGTACCATGGCTGCTGTTTTCCAGTCGCCTTCACCGCCGAAGCCATAGCCTTTTTCCATTAATCGCTGAATTGCCAGCCCCGGAAGCTGCTGTAAGGAGCCCAAATCCCCGAAGTGGGTAACAATGGCCTGATAATTTTTCTCTTCTAAGAAACGCTCAAATCCAATCTCAATCTGCGCCTGTACTGCAACATGCTTTCTGAATTCTGCTGCGTCTCTTCCTTCCAGAAGAATTTCGTATTTGTCATAATATTCTTCTACCAAAGCATCTGTATCACCCTTGGATACTTCTTTCACCGCTTCTGCGATTTCATTCACCGGATAAGCATCTACTTCCCAGCCAAATTTAATCTGCGCTTCTACCTTATCTCCTTCTGTAACAGCTACATTTCTCATATTATCTGCAATTCTCATAACACGAATATGACTGCTTTCAATTACTCCAATGGCTGTTCTCATCCAGGAAGCAATTCTTTCCTGAACTACTTTATCATCCCAGAAGCCAACAATGACTTTACGCTCAATTTTCATGCGGCTTACAATATGCCCATACTCTCTGTCACCATGAGCCGCCTGGTTTTCATTCATAAAGTCCATATCAATACTGTCATAAGGAATCTCTCTGTTAAACTGTGTATGCAGATGAAGCAGCGGTTTTCTGTATTCCTGTAAACCTAAAATCCAGGATTTTGCAGGGGAAAAGGTGTGCATCCAGGTAATGACTCCCGCACAGGTCTCATCTGCATTTGCCTCATTGAAGGTCTGGCGAATCATAGTGTTGGTAAGAAGTGTTGGCTTCCAAACCACTTCATAAGGAAGAACTCCTGATTGATTCAGACGGTCTACCATAATTCTGGAATGTTCTGCCACATGCTCCAGACATTCATCTCCATATAAATCCTGAGAACCGGTACAAAACCAGAACTTGTAATTTTTCATTTCTAACATAATTTTTTCCTCCGCTTTTCTTGAAACATTCTTGTCTTTCTAAGTGTGAGTATAGTATGAAGAAGAAAAAAAGAAAAGAAATCTATTCTTTATTTATAGACATTTATTATCTTTTTTGTTACAGTAAAAAGAACAGGAGGACTTCGTATGTTAGCAAATTTTGAGAAAAGAGAACATTCTGATAAATCAAACGTCTGGGCTGGAAGCTACCAAAATCTCCACAACCTGCCTCACTGGCATCTGGAATGTGAGTTGATTTATGTAAAAAAAGGGGAAGTAACTGTTTCCTATAATAATACTGCCTACCACCTTCAGGAAGAAGACTGTATTTTTATTAACAGCGGAGAAATCCACTATATTAAGGGCTCTAAGGACAGCATCACCATGATTCTCATGTTTGATACAGCTCTTCTTGGAACTATTTCGTCCAGACATCTCCAACTTCTCTACCCAAGACTCAGACATCCTTATCCTGTGGTGGAATATTTCAACAGCATACAAACAGAGCTTAAAAATAAAAAAGACTTTTACGATATTAAGATTTCCTGTATGATGACCAACCTGATGATAGATATCTTCCGCCAGGAACCTTTGTGTGAACAAAAACACTTAAAAGACAGCAGCTCCATTGAAAATTATAAGAGCCTGCTGTCTGAAATAGAAGAAAAATGCAGTTATATTACTTTTGAAGATGCCTGTCGCTTTATGGGACTTTCCAAGCCTTACTTTTCCCGTTTTTTTAAGAATCTTTCCGGCATGACCTTTTCCCAATACCTGAATATTATCCGCCTGGAAAAAGCCATCCAGATACTGAACCACAATACTGAGCATCTGTCCATTACCCGGATTGCCTCTTCCTGTGGGTTTGATACCATACGTCACTTTAACCGGGTGTTCAAGGAATTTACCGGTCTCTCCCCAAGGCAGCTTCCAAAGGATTATGTGCTTAGCTCACATTCCATCCGCGGGATGAAAAAGAACTTTAATCCTACGCTTCCTTGTTCGGTGCTGCTGGAAGACCTTTTATAAGAATTCTCCATTTTCTCTGATTACTTTTTCATACCAGTAGCCAGAATCTTTTATGATTCTTTCCTGTGTTCTGTAATCCACATAAATCATTCCAAACCGATCTGCATATCCACTGTGCCACTCAAAATTATCCATAAGTGACCAGTGGAAATAACCCCTGATGTCTACACCATTTTCAGAGGCATGTTTCAGTTGTTTTAAATAACCCTCCAAAAAGTCAATCCGGTTCTGATCATGAACTTTTCCGTCTGAAGAGACTGTGTCATGACAGGAAAGTCCGTTTTCTGTAATATAAATAGGGCTTTGGTATCTCTCATACAGGAAATACGGTCCCCAGTATAAACATTCAGGCGTAACCGGCCATCCCAGGGCTGTTTTGGGAAATCCGTCATACCGCTTTACAACTTCCGGCTTTCCATCCTTTCCCATACGAATCCGGTTTCCGTTGTAAATATTTTGTCCGTAGAAATCAATAGGCTGGGAAATCAGCTTCATATCTTCCGGTGTCATATCCGGTAGATAGTCTTTATATAATTTCAGCCCGTCTTCCGGATATTCTCCTCTGAAAATCGGGTCGCTCCACCAGGTTACATTCCAGGTCCAATTCTGCAAATCCGGATTTACCTGCATCAAATGCATACGCGCCGCTTCAATATCTTCCGGACGTTCACTATCTGGATAACTCATAGAACCAGTAGGCGCAATTCCGATTAAAATATCTCTTTTCGCTGCCTGGCGCATCTTCTTCACCGCCATACCATGAGCCATAAGCACATGATGTGCCATTAAAAACGTATCTCTTACAGGGACTTTTAACCCAGGAGCATGTACCCCTGTCATATAGCCAAGCCCAATAAAACACTGGGGCTCATTTACAGTAAAAAAGTGAGTTACTTTATCAGAAAATTCCTTTGCAATAAAAGCCGCATAGTCTGAAAACCACTCCACAATCTCCCTGTTCATCCATCCGCCTTTTTTATAAAGCTCATAAGGAAGTTCCCAGTGATACAGGGTAATATATGGCTCTATATTCGCTGCGCATAACTCATCTACCAGCTCATGATAAAATTTCAATCCTTTTTCGTTCACTGTTCCTGTCCCGTTTGGAAAAACTCTGGACCAGTTAATGGAAAAACGGTATCCCTGAACTCCCATTTTTTTCATCAACGCCACATCTTCCCGAAATCTGTGGTAATGATCACAAGCCACCTCTCCAGAATGTCCTTCAAAAACCTTTCCTTCTTCTTTGCAAAATACATCCCAGATATCCCAGCCTTTTCCATCTTGAAAAGCTGCTCCTTCTATCTGGTATGCAGAGGTTGCCTGCCCCCACACAAAATCATTTCTAAAACTCATAGTTCTGTCCCTTTCCAGTTGGTACTACTTTCTCTTAATATCAGTTCCGTATCAATTAAATACCGCTTTTTATGTGGTTTCTTTCCACTCACCAAATCTAATAAAAGTTCTGCCGCTACCTTTCCAAGCAACTCTTTATTCTGCCTGACTGTAGTTAGCGCCGGTTTAAACACCCTGGCATATTCAATATCATCAAACCCTACAAAAGAAATATCCCGAGGCACCTGATAGCCTGCCTTTACAGCATAATCAATAGCCCCCATGCATAGATAATCTCCTGTAGCCAGAACTGCTGTAGGCTGTACCTGCTCCAACAGCTTTTTCATAATCTCATACCCCTCTTCATAAGAATAATAGGTGCAGTTTTTCACATACTTTTTTGAAAACCGGATTCCATTTTCACTGAGACATTCCCTGTATTCTTTAAACCGCTCTATTCCTGGCTTTTGATTTAATTCTCCTGTAATCATAGCGATTTTTTTGTGACCAAGGCGTATGAGATATTCCATGGCTTTTCGTATTCCCTGTGCATTATTACTTAACACAGAATATTCGTTGACAAAAACTTCATTCAGGGAAACAATGGGAAACTTCTGGAACAACTGGCGGTATGTAATATGAAAATCAGAATCTGTTGAAATCAGCAAGATTCCATCTACCTGTCTTTTCACGCAAAGCTCTTCCAAATCTTCGGGAGGATTCTTTCTGATAAGCAGAATATCATAGCCCAGTTCTCCCAGTGTTTCTCTGACACTGTTTAACACTTCGGAAAAGAATGGATTCTGCAGACCTCTCCAGTCATCGTAAACAACTGCTATTACGCCTTCCCGCACAGATGTCTCATGAAAAAAACGATATTTTGATGTATAACCCGTCTGTTTCGCCGCTTCCATAATCTTATTTCTGGCTTCTTCCCCTACGTCCCTGTAACCCCGGAACACTTTTGAAACTGTAGAGGGGGAATAGCCTGTTAATTTTGCAATGTCATATATGGTTGCCATGAAGTTTTCATCTCCTTAATTCCTTATCCTTTCACCCCTCCTGCTGTCACACCACTGACAATCTGTTTGGAAAACATTAAAAATACAAGAATGACAGGAAACAGAGATAAAGAAATCCCCAGATAAATTGCACCGTAATCTGTTTTATAAATGTCTGATTTTAACAACTGCACTAACATTGGCAGCGTGTATTTTTCCTGCTCTGTTAAAATAATGTAAGGCATCATAAAGTTATTCCAGGTTCCCACAAAAGTCATAATTCCTGTAGTTGCCAATGCCGGTTTCATAAGCGGAAACATAATCCTGTTAAAAATGTAAAACTCCTTTGCACCGTCAATCCTTGCAGCCTCCAAAAGACTTGGAGAAAATACACTGTCCAGATACTGCTTAATGAAAAATACCGTTGCCGGCGCTGCTATAGTAGGAATAATCAGGGGAATATAGGTATTTACAAATCCCAGCATTACCATATATTTGTAGAAACCAATGAAACTAAGCTGAGCCGGAATCATAATCAACAGCAGAATAAGGTTATAAACTTTTTCTTTATATTTAAAATTATAGGCTTTGATTCCATAGGCTGTCAACGCAGAAAAATATACCCCAAGCATGGTAGATAAGCCTGCAATAAAAGCGGAATTCAGGAAACCGCCTGCTAAGTTAAACCCTTTTTCAATAAGTCCTTTGTAATTCTCAACCAGGTGTCCGCCCGGCAGCAAACTTACACCCTGTAAAATCTGATTGGTAGAACGGGTAGCATTTACAAAAGCCAGCCAGATTGGTATTAAGGTAATCACTGTAATAACTCCTGTGATTATGTACAGCATTGTCTTGGAAAGTTTCCGTTTTGTCATGTTCTCACCCCTCTTCTTTCTCTGTCATAGAACGGTACACCAGCATACTGCAAAAGGCAATAATAATAAATAACACTACTGAAATAGCTGCAGAATATCCATAATAGTTCTTACCGGTAAATGCATGATTGTACAACAACATGCTCACAGTATTCAGACTCTCATTCGGCGCGCCTCTTCCGTCTGTAATCATAAATGGTATATCAAAAAGCTGCAGACCGCCCACCAGAGAAGTTACCATCATGTAAATTAAAATCGGCTTCAGAAGCGGAATGGTGATATAACGGAATGTATTCCAGGAAGAAGAACCGTCTACCATGGCCGCCTCATACACCGAAGTATCAATACCAGAAATACCAGCCATCAAAATTAAAATAGAGTTTCCATACCACATCCAGGTCTGAATCCCTGATACAATATAAGAACTTGCCGCTTCACTTCTAAAGAAATTAAAAGTCTCATCTATAATCCCTGTCTGTACAAGGAACTGATTAATCGGTCCCGTAGGGTAAGCAAAGAGCGTAGCCGCCAAAATCGAAATAGAGGCTGCGGTAAGCAGATTCGGCATATACATGGCAGTACGGAAAAATCCCACCCCTTTTAACTTAAACTTCACATTGGTAAACACAACTGCAAAGAACAGAGCCAGCACCATCTGGAAAATAAAATTCACACCCCAGATTCGTACTGTATTCCACAATGCCTGCCAGAAAGCGCTGTCTCCCATAATATGTACATAATTCTGCAGTCCTACAAAGTCTCCCATGTTCCCGCTAAAACCCTTGGTATTTGTCACACTCAGATAGAACGTATAAACAATAGGAAATAAAGAAAATGCAAGAAACACCAGAAAAAACGGAATTACAAAATATACTCCATACCGGTTATAATTTTTTCTCTTCAAAACCCTTCTCCTCCTCTCATTTTAAGTCTGGGAACATTCTTTTCGCTTTTTTTATGATGTTCTCCTTCATCTCATCTATGGTCAGTTTTCCTTCTCTGTAGTTTTCCTTTTCATTTCCGAAAATTTTATTCATTTCCTGGTCATAGGAAGTAATTAGTTTTCCGTTAATGGATTTTGCATCTGCCAAAAAGACTTCATAAGGATTCTGTCCTCCCAGGAAATCATTGCTCACACCGCTGGTAACCGAATCCATGACCTTCTGTGACGCAACATAATCATTGGTTTCCTCTATCCACTGCTTCAGAAATTCTCCGTCTGTGGTAAAATAACGAACCATTTCTTTTGCAGCTTCCTTGTTATCTGAGTCTTCATTCACACCAAGCCATGTTCCTCCCCAATAATAGGAAGACGGCCCCTGAATCACACCCCAGTCTCCACTGGTATCCTGCACACCGTCTGCACTGGCTGCATTTGGCATCAAGGTATTAAAAAGTCCCCATGCTGGAAAGAAATAGCAAAAAATTTCCTTAGGATTTCCCTTGACATCCTTTAGCTGTCCACTCATTCCGGCAAACCAGCCTTCTGACCAGGGCGCCTGCTGTGCCGCATAACCTTTGTCATTCATAGTCTTATAGAAGTCAGCAAATTCTAAAATTTTATCATCCACTACAACCTGCTCATCCTGCACCCATCCGGTTTCTCTTTTACTCATAAAAATATAGGACAAATCATCCGGACTGCAGACAGTATAGCAATTTCCCTGAGACTTCTCTTTGATGATTTCCGCTGTTTCCATAAATTTGCCCATGTCCTGAAAATATTCCTGGACTTTCTGTGGATCATCTGTACCAAGATACTCTTTCGCTAAACTTCTCCTGTAAAACATGGCGCCCGGCGCTGCTTGCCAGGAAACAGCACGTAAGTTCCCATCAAAATCCGTTCCCACATCCAAGGTATAGTCCAGAATTTCCATTTCCTCTAAATCTGGTTTCAAATCTTCTAAATCAGCCATTACCCCTGGCTCTTCCACAAAGCTTCGGACAAATGCTTCTTCAATGGCAAATACATCTGGTGCATTCCCACTTTGAATGGCATTTTTTAATTTGCTTGCATAAACATCTGTAGGAACTAATGTAAATTTAACTTTCACATCTGGATGTGTGGCTTTATACAAATCTAACATTTGTTCCAGCTCATTTGTAAAAGACCAGACTTCAATTACATCTCCCTCTTCCTTCCCTTGTCCTGCACAGCCTGGCAGCGAAAGAGTTCCCATAACTGCTGCCAGCAACAAGGCAATCCATTTTTTCTTCATAAACGTTTTTCCCTCCTTTTTTATTGAAACACATTTCGTAATTCTAATTATATTTACGAAACAGGCCCCGTTCAAGAGTTATGGATTTTTCTACCTTTTTCCTAAAAATACCTGTCATGTTTCTATATACTTTTGAATTTTATTTCGTTATAAACCCCTATAATCATGATATAATCATCCAATATTACGAATTTTATTTCGCAGAATTTTGTGATTTTTTTCTTTTTTTTAAATGCATGTATGCCATCTCTTTTTTCTTTCGCGAAACTATTTTCAAAATATACACATTTTATGTAATGATTCCCACAAAAAAAGAACCCAATCTCAAAAAAGAATGGATTCTTTTACTTACATTTCAAACAGTATGCGGTTAGCCAGGCAAAACTTTCACCCCTCTTTTCTTGCCTGGTCTATGAAAACAATTTTGTATAATCCGTTTGTGTGTCTGCAATATGATACACATAAACCGCATCCTCTATCCAACGGTATATAGAGACAAACCTATCGCATATTACCATACGATATCCCTTTCTGTTCAGCCACTGATCCGGAGTTTGGGAACCAGAATCAGGAAAAACTTCAAGTCTTTCAATACTATCCAAAATATGATCTGTAACCTTCATTGCAGACTCCACACCAAATCGAAGCAAATAATAGTCTTCTATCTTTTTTAAATCCTCCCATGCTGTGGGAAGAATTTCTATCTTATATCGTTTCTGCACGTGCTCTCAATTCCCTTCTTGCTTCAGATATACTTCTGGTTCTTGCTCCACTTAATCTTTCCTCTTCTGCCTGCATAATTTTTGCCCGTAATTCTAATGCCTGTTCGCGCCTTTCAAAAGCATCAATATTCATAAACACGCCATCACCTTCTCCATTTTTGGTTATATAAATAGGTTCTTTTGTTTCTCTTGCTAAACTGGAAATAGAAGCATAATCATTTCTAAGAGTTGCTGAAGCTTTAATAATCATTCTTTCTTTTCACCCTTTCATATGTCTGAAAATGTATCGTTATATTGATATAATTATATCTTGTTTTTTGTATAATATCAATATAAACCATTAACGAAAACCGGAAAGAATCTGTATTAAAAATGGATTCTTTCCGGTTTCTATCCGACAGAGCGAGGGTGCGCCCCATCTTGTTTATGTAATTGTTATTTTAAAACGGTCCATAACCAGTTTGGACAGCAATAGCCAGGAAAATAAAGGCCACAATCCACCAGGCAATAAACAGCGGCAATAAATATTTCATCCACTTCTTAAAGGACACACCTCCGCACATAGCCAGAGCTGCCAGAATTTCTCCTCCGGTTGGCGCCATTACGTTTGTAAAAGCATCTCCTAACTGGAATGCCAGTACAGATGTCTGTCTTGTAATATCCATCATATCAGCTAAAGGTACCATAATAGGCATAACAATGGCAGCTTTTCCTGAACCAGATGGAATCAGTACGTTAAACAAATCAGTTGTAATGAACATACCAAATGCTGTCAGCATTGGAGACAAGCCATTTAATGCACTTGCCAGCAGATGAATAATGGAATCCATCATATTGGACTGTTCCAGTAAAATAATAACAGAATTTGCCAGACCTACCATCAGGCATGGGAAAAGCATATTCACACAGCCCTTTTCAAAATGTTCACAGATTTCTCCCGGACGAAGACCGCCTACTAAACCACCGATAATACCAATAGCCAGGAAAATACCTGCCAGCTCGTCAATATAATATCCCTTCACAATAATACCGTAAACAGTAAACGCAATACCTCCTACGAAAATAACCAGCACAATCTTCTGACGTGTGGTTAAAGGAACAGAATTATCCACATTAAGCGCTACATTTTTCGCGGTAACAAGATCCATTTCATAAGTAGAACTTAACTGAGGGTTCTTTTTCACACGAAGCGCATGCCAGGTTACATAAATAATACTGACCGTCAACAATACCACGAACACTGCAATTCTAAGTCCCATACCAGAGAACATAGGAAGACCGGCAATACTCTGGGCAATACCTGTGGTAAAGGCATTAGTAATCGCTCCCCCATATCCTGCTGCCGCCGCACAGAAAATAATACCAACCGCAGTCAGCGAATCAAATCCCATGGTAAGACAACACGCCAGTACCAATGGAACAAAAGCCAGAAACTCTTCAAAATTGGCACAAAATGCAGAGCCCATGCCAAACACAATCATACAGACCGGAATCATTAAAAATTCCTTGCCCTTCATTGCCCTTACTATATTAGTCATCCCCGCATTAATTGCTCCTGTACCATCCAGAATGGCAAACATTGCTCCGATAATTAACAGGAAAAAGATAATTGCGGATCCTCTCTGCATTCCAAGCGTTACAGAAACCAACAGATTAAACGGTGTAATCGGGCTTCTTTCTACAGAATGATAGCTCTCTGGGTCAACAATCTCCTGTCCATCTACCATGACACGGTCATAAGAACCAACCGGTACAATGTAAGAAGCCACAGTAACAATTAACATAATTGCCACCAAAAACAGCATTGGATTTAGTGCCTTCAGTTCTTTTTTCTTTTTCATCTTTTTTATCTTTTCTTTCATAGGTGTAATTCCCCCTTTTGTCTTTGCTTACTTACAATTTTTTAGAATCCCACATAAAAATGTATAAATCTTCCGGGCGGAAGAAATACTCATTTCTTCTGTTGGAGAATGAAAATTCCAACAATTTGGTCCAATGGCAATAGCGTCTAATTCCGGCTTCTTTTGGGAGAAAAATCCCACTTCCAGACCTGCATGAACCGTAAGATATTTGGGTTCACATCCAAATAGTTCTTCATAAGTCTGACTTGCAACTTCTCTAAAGGATGACTTTGGATGGAAATCCCAGGACGGATAGCCCTTACTGGTATTACAGGTACCACCAAGAACCTTTGCCAGCCGGCCTATACGCTGATAAAGATAGGTTCCAAGACTTGGCCTTGCAGAACGGATTTCAAACACCAGACAAAGTTCCCTTTCTGTAAGATAAATCTCTCCCAGATTATCAGACGTATCCACTAAACCTACCAAAGATTCATTCATCTGATAAATACCATCTGGCGCCAGAAGCGCTGCATTCAACAACAAATCAGGTTCCGTACACCAACGTGGCTGCTTTGCCGCTTCCAGGGTAATAGATAAGTCCCCGCCTGTAGAAGCAAACTCTCCTTTCATTTCTCTTTCCTGTTCTTTTATAATCCCCTCAAATACGCTCCACTGTTCTTTTGGAAAACATACAACTGCTGACGCATCTCTTGGAATTGCCAGTCGGAAGCTTCCTCCATTAACAGGGCCCAGTTTGAATACAGCTTTCTCTTCTATAGCTAATAACACTCTGGCTAACAAAGTACTGGCATTTCCATGTCCTCTATGTATGTCTTCACCAGAATGACCGCCATGAAGCCCGCTTACAGATAAAAGGGCAGATATCCATCCAGCCGGAACAGGTTCGCTTACTACAGGAATCTTAAGTTCTGCAGCCTGCCCTCCACAGCTTCCACATAAAATTTCTGTATCGCAGGCATGATCCAGATTAATGAGCCTTGCAGCCCGCATCCTGGATGCATCAAAATGTTCTGCACCGGATAAGTCTTCTTCCTCTGCTGTGGTAAACAAAACTTCCAGCTCCGGATGTTCAAGACTCTCATCTGTAAGGATTGCCATAGCATAGGCAACGCCAATTCCATCATCTGCTCCCAGTGTAGTGCGTCCGCCTGTGTTAATACGGTCTCCTTCAATCTGCCATGGAATAGAATCACTGTCAAAATCATGTTCTATTTCAGGAGACTTCTCACACACCATATCCATGTGCGCCTGCAACATAATACAAGGAGCATGTTCATAACCAGGAGTTGCCGGTTTTCGAATAAAGACATTCTTTGCCGCATCCTGCTCTGCCTCCAACCCCTGATTTCCTGCCCATTCAAGAAGATACGCGCTGATTTTTTCCTCATGGAAACTAGGACGGGGAATCTGACATAGCTCATGAAAATATTGAAAGATAGGTTCCTGAATTAACTTTTCCTGCTCAGTTGTCATCACATTAACCTCCTGTTATTTTGTAAAAATCATGATTTCTTTATAATCATGATTATATTTTCTTTCGTACAAATTGTCAACTATATTTTTATTTATGCTCTTTTTTTGTTTATTTTGCACTAAAAAAGAGCCAGCTCATTAAGCATATATCCAATGAGACAGCTCTTTTCTCTCTGGCTTTTCCTGCTTATTTTCCAGCAGCCAGCAAATACTCAAACATCCTATTAAATTTCTCTTCATGTGCTTTTGCATCAAATCCTTCTCCACCAAGAGATGCTTCATAGAGAAAATTTTGATGCAGCGCAACAATCAAATCCAGTGTAATTTCCGCCTTGTCAGCCTGAATATCCCCCTCTTGTACCATCCGCTCCATTGTTGCCCTGTCGCGCTCTACCATACTCCCCTGCACCAGCATGGTTCTTGTTTCCTCGCTAAAATTCTCCAGCTCCTTGGGAAACAGCTCATGATAATATAAATGAAGCACCGAAGCCAGCTCTCCGCTGTACTTCCCAAAGAAAATGTTATGATAAATCTCTGGATACCGTAATGCGTTTCGATTAAAGCAATGATAAATCGTTCGGTAGGAATCAATCGCCCGCATTCCCGGTTTTAATTCTTTCTCCAGTTGGGCCACATATTCTCTTAAATAACAAATAGAGCCAAACATTGTAAGCTGCTCCAAATCATTAAAATAATTATAAATGGTGGCGCTATTATACCCTGCTTCTGTGGCAATTTTACGAATAGACAGATTTTCAATTCCATTTTGCCGAATTAGCTTTTCAGCGGCCTCAATAAAATAAATCATAATGCGCTTTCGTTTCAATGTTAAATTGTTGTCCAATGCCTTATCTTCCAAATTTCTCATCTCCTTTTTCAAATATAAAATACCTGTTTAGACTTGACAAGGAAATCCTCCCTCGCTTATAATTATAATCATGATTAGTATATAATCAAGTTTAAATAACTATAGTGTTTAGAAAGGATGATTCTTATATGAAGCGTATTCCTGTTTCCGGAGGGCTTCTGGTCTTTCTGGGCGCCGCTTTTTGGAGTTTAAACTCTCCTCTGGTAAAATACCTTTCTCTTGACTCCGTATTAATCTGCGGCTTGCGCTCACTTATTGCAGCGATTGTACTGGCTGTCACAATACGCCCAAAGCAATTAAAGTGGAACTGGTGGATGGTAATATATATGTGCTCCTATGCCGGTCTCTGTCTCAGCATCATTCTGGCTCTCGGCGCTACTTCTGCCCCTGTTGCTATTGGGATGCAATATACTGCAGCTATCTGGCTTTTCCTCGCCAATTTGCTGAAGACCAGAAAGTTTCATACACGTGCCTTTGTGCCAGTGGCAATCATCTTCATAGGTGTTGTATGCTTTATGTGTTCAGGAGGAGATGCTGCCAGCCAGGCCGGTAATTTCATTGCTTTAAGTGAAGGAATATTTTTCGCGCTTATGACTGTCAGCGCAAAAAAAGTCGCCGGCACCAACCCAATTGGCCTTACCGCTGTAGCAAATCTATTTACAGGAATCGTTGTATTTCTGCTTTTTCCCGGAACGCTGGGGAAGATATCCGTTATGACAAGTATGGACTGGATAATTATGCTGGTATTGGGAATCATACAGATTGGAGCCGGTTATGCCTGCTATAATGTTGGAATTCAGAAAATCAGTGCTCAAAAAGCCTCTGTAATCGCGCTGTGGGAAATGATTCTCGGTCCTGTATGGGTTGCTCTTTTTCTGAAAGAATATCCTACTCCTATGGTTCTTACAGGTTTTATAATTATTTTACTGGGGATGCTATTGGATTCTCTTATGAACAGCGAAACCTCTAAATCCCCGCAAAAACAACTCTCCTAGAACGTGCTTGAAATCCGGAAGGGCTCCTGTAATCAGGATTACTTCCGGATTTTTTGATTTTTATATTAAATAGAACGAGGGTATCGCTCCTCCTCTTACTGAGGATTTTGCGACACCCTTGTAATATAGTCATTTTTAAAACAAATCTTAGTTTGTGATAACCTGCTCTGTTTCTTTATCAAAAATGTGCATTTTTTCAAGATCCAGAGAGAATTTAACAACATCACCTGTTCTTGCTGTTGTACGTGGATTAACTCTTGCTGTCATAGAAGAACCTTCTGCATCAAAGTACAGATATACTTCAGCACCAAGCAATTCGTAAACAGTGATTTTTCCTTCCATTACGCTGTTTGGATTAGCTTTGATGTGTTCTTCATCATCATAAACGTGTTCTGGACGGATACCCATAACAACAGTTTTTCCGTTGTAGCCACCATCAATAAGGGCTTTTGCTTTAGCAGCCGGAACATGAAGTGTTGTGTTTCCAATCTGTAATGTTACATCATTACCTTTTACATTAACAACTGCATCTAAGAAGTTCATCTGAGGAGATCCGATGAATCCTGCAACGAATAAGTTTGCCGGTGCATTGTATAATGTCTGAGGTGTATCTACCTGCTGAACAACACCATCTTTCATAACTACGATTCTGGTACCCAGTGTCATAGCTTCTGTTTGGTCATGTGTTACGTAGATGATAGTAGCTCCTAATCTTTCATGTAATTTGGAAATCTCAGTACGCATCTGAACACGAAGTTTAGCATCCAGGTTTGACAGAGGTTCGTCCATAAGGAATACTTTAGGTTCACGCACAATAGCACGTCCCATAGCAACACGCTGTCTCTGACCACCGGAAAGAGCTTTTGGTTTACGGTCTAACAGCTTTTCAAGGTCAAGGATTTTAGCTGCTTCTTTAACCATTTTATCAATCTGATCTTTTGGAACTTTTCTCAGTTTCAGACCAAATGCCATGTTATCATAAACTGTCATATGTGGATACAGAGCGTAGTTCTGGAATACCATTGCAATATCTCTGTCTTTTGGTTCAACGTCATTTACTACTTTATCGCCGATTTTTAATGTACCGCCTGTGATTTCTTCCAGACCTGCAATCATACGAAGAGTTGTGGATTTACCACATCCTGAAGGACCTACGAAGATGATGAACTCTTTGTCTGCGATTTCAAGGTTGAAATCTTTTACTGCTTCGAAACCGTTTGGATAAGTTTTGTTAATATGCTGTAAAGATAAACTTGCCATTTTTCATTTCCTCCTGAAATATGATACAGTATAAATATGTGATTCTCTTTCTGAACTGTGTTTAGTATACCTCTATCCGCTCTTTTTTTCCATAGGTCAATTGCCCAAAGATTTTTAGGAGACTTTGTAATCCTGGATAATGATGGAGAGTGCCATGTCAATTTGCCATATTTTCGATTTTTTCATATACAATCTGCACAATTTTCCACTTTAGCACTAAAAAACGGGCTTTACACATAATATTTCCTTCTTTATAATGGTGCCATAATTATAATATTTAGAAAGGGTTTTCCTATGTTTCGGTTAATGGGTAATATTTATAAAGATACACATTTATTAAAGAGTACTGTAGTCTGTGACGATACAAAATCTACCAGAACTAAAAAAGTATTTCATTGTCTGGACTGCATCTGCCATGAGTTTGACCTGCCATCTCCAATCTGGCTGGATGCTAATATTAAAGACTTCCAGAAGTTTTCTAAAGTACGGTTTTCACAGGATAATTTTATTGAAGTGCTGGATTTTGACTATTTTGAGCTGCAAATCATTGAAGAAGACTGATAAAATGACTCATAAAAAAGCTGCCGCAGATGTTTCAGAAAAAAATACTGATACCTCTCTGCGGCAGCTCTGCTATTCTTTTATAATCTCTTTAATAATTCTTCTCTTCTCTCTTCAAAGCCTGGTTTTCCAAGCAGTGCAAACATATTCTTCTTATAGCTTTCTACACCTGGCTGGTTAAACGGATTTACCCCTGTAAGATAACCGCTGATACCACATGCAAATTCAAAGAAGTAGAACAACTGTCCTAAGTAAAATTCATTCTGCTGCGGAATCTTCACCATTAAGTTTGGTGTATTTCCATCTGTATGTGCAAGAATGGTTCCGTTCATAGCGCTCTTATTTACGAAATCCATGCCTTTTCCGGCCAGATAATTCAGACCGTCCAAATCATTTTCTGCTTCTTTGATGATAACATCTTCTTTTGGCTCTTCAATGGCTAATACGGTTTCAAACATGATTCTGGATCCATCCTGGATAAACTGTCCCAGAGAATGTAAATCGGTTGTAAAGTCTACAGATGCCGGATAAATTCCTTTCTGATCCTTTCCTTCGCTTTCACCGTAAAGCTGTTTCCACCATTCTGCCACATAATGAAGTGTTGGTTCGTAGTCTGCCAGAATTTCTACGGATTTTCCTTTTTTATGAAGAATGTTACGCACTGCAGCATACTGAAGAGCATCATTTTCTGCGTATGGAGCATTTAATGCCATCTCTCTTCCAGACGCTGCACCTTCCATTAATTTGTCAATGGATACACCGCTTACTGCAATAGGAAGCAGACCTACAGCGGTAAGTACAGAGAAACGTCCGCCTACATCATCCGGAACCACAAAAGTTTCATAGCCCTCTTCTGTTGCCAGAGTTTTCAAAGCTCCCTTTGCTTTATCTGTGGTCGCATAAATTCGTTTTGCTGCTTCTTCTTTTCCGTATTTTTCTTCCATCATTTCTTTAAATACGCGGAATGCAATAGCCGGTTCTGTAGTTGTACCGGATTTGGAAATCACGTTGATGGAGAAATCTCTGTCACCGATTACCTCTGCCAGTCCTTTTACATAGGCGCCGCTGATATTATTTCCTACATAATAGATTTCTGGTGTCTTACGGTTTTCTTTGCTTAAATTGTTATAAAACGGATGGCTTAAAAAATCAATTGCTGCTCTTGCTCCCAGATAAGAACCGCCGATACCGATTACCAGGAGAACATCAGAGTCACTCTGAATCTTCTGTGCAGCTTTCTTAATTCTGTCAAACTCTTCTTTATCATAATCTACAGGCAGGTCAATCCAACCAAGAAAATCATTTCCCAGCCCTGTTCTGGACACCAGAACTTCTTTTGCTGCATCTACCATTTTTTCCATTGCCGCCACTTCTTCTTCGCGAACAACATTTACTGCTTTTGAATAGTCAAATGTTACTTTGTTTCCCATTGTCTCTTCTCCTTTGACTCTTTATTTCCAGACCGGGTTCCAGAAGAATCCATTCCGTCTGTCTTTCTTTAGTTTAGCAAATTCATTTGGGATTATCAAGTTAGAAATTCTTTCACCACATCTTTCACAATCTCACTTTCTTCCTTGCTCAAAAGATGACTGTACCGGCTGTCTGCTGCCGCAGCCTCCAGAATTCCCTGTTCAATCTGGCGCATGGCCTTTTCCCTTTTTCCGGCTCCCCTGACATTTTCCATGGGAATAATTTTAGCAGTCTCCGGTTCCTGATAGGAATTTTCTATATAATCCAAAAGATTGGTTTCGATTTCCTCTTCCTGATAGCCTGTCCCTATGAGAATCCGCACGCCTAGCAGTACAATTCCCATACAGATTCCTGTAATCATAACCGTTGTAAACGCCGGAATCTCTCCACCCGGCACAGGAGCCTTGAAGGTTTTCATATCACTCTGATAAATAAGAAACAAGCTCATTCCGGTCAATAAAAAAGAGAGGACAAAAGTTCCCCAGGAAATACCCTTTAGCTGGCGCACATTCCAGGGTCCTATCTTTCGTCCTCTCATACGTTTGATAACATAAACAGAAGGATTATGTATCTGCGTATTTTCCTCTACATTTTTTTCATGCTCCTGTATAAAGCTTTTCATCCATGGATTTTTTGCTTCTGCCGGATGTCTCAAATCTTTTAATACATTCCGGTTGCTTTTGTAAACTGCCAGCATACTTATGAGGCAAATTGCCCCCATAAGGCAGGCACCATAATAAAGAATCAGGTGCTCCATAAGTTCCTCCTCTTATTCGGCAAACAGACTTCCTGTCCCGCCTTTTCTATGAGACTGCCATACAAACAAACTGCCAGCCTCTATGAAACTATTATATAGCGCCTCATCCTGTTTGAAAACAAAAATCGTCCGACAAATTCTTACTTGATTCTTACAGAGCTTTCATCATATTTTCCACCAGATTTACTGTATGGCGGATTGCTTCCTTCTCAAAAGCAGGATAATCCATATGCGCGCTGTCATCTGCCTTGTCTGAAATAGCGCGGATTACCAGATAAGGAATCCCATTCAGATAAGCCGCCTGTCCAATAGCTGCACCCTCCATCTCTGTACAGTATGCCTGGGTATTGGCAATAATCTTCTCTTTTGTCTCTTTGTCTGCCACAAACTGGTCACCGCTTGCCACTCTTCCCTCAAAAACCTGAATCTCAGGATTTACCTTGCGGCACACCTGCAAAGCTGTTTCTCTCAGCCTGTCATCTGCCGGAAAAGTCCTGGTGTCCATACGTGGAACCTGGCCAATCTCATAACCAAATTCTCTGGCGTCCACATCATGCTGCATGGTATCTGTAGAAAGCACAATATCCCCAATGTTAATTTCCACTTTCAAGGATCCTGCAATACCTGTATTGATGACTGCATTCACCTGAAACACATCTGCCAGAATCTGAGTACAGATACCTGCATTTACCTTTCCAATACCGGAACGAACTACAACTACCTGCTGTCCTCCCAGAATCCCCTTAAAAAACTCCATACCTGCTTTTTCAAGAACCGTTACTTCTGACATTTTTTCTTTTAAAATAGCCACTTCCTCTTCCATGGCTCCGATAATTCCAATGGTGTTCATATTTTTTCCTTTCTGCTGCTTACAGCAAAATAATATTGGTAAAATTCCGCTTCTATTCTACACTGTTTTTGTGGTTCTGGCTACTGGATTTCTTTTTGATTTTAATGTTCTAACAAATAATGCGTTCAAGATATTTTCTACTTTAACACATCCCCCAGACAAGTACCAGCATATGAGATTAGCAGAATAGTGTCCATTTAGACAGTTTCAGCATTTTTCAGAACTATCTTTTGCGTAAAAAAAACGATTAATAAAACAATCCCTGAAAAGCATAAAACCATATTCAAATCAACTATTTTTAGCAAAGCTGTGCATGTTGCAAAAAATATTGTTTGACTTATTTTTATGATTGCATGTTGTTGCGACATCATAGTTGCGCGATTATAATCATCAGCTACTGCATTGATTTCTATAATATTAGCTGTTGCTATTACACCGTAAGTTATTCCCAATATTATGATGACTGCCAAATACATTTTTGCAGCTATTATAAATGTGCAAATACTCATTCCTAATACTGCAAATTTTAGAATTTCGAAATTTGTAAATTTCTTTGAAAAATAATAAAATATTTTACTTCCTATTCCTTCTCCTATTTCCATAAAAATATATATGTACCCTAAGCTTCCAATTGCAAATTCAGTATTTTTTATATTAGCCTGTATAGCATTGGAAATAAACTGATAAATCGGATTAACTAAACATACTATTATTAACAAAAAAACCACGCTTTTATTGGAAAAACTCTTTTTCAAAGCAGATATAAGAATCGCAGACGATTTTCTCTTACATGGCACATTCCCTGGTAAAAGTATTCCAAAACTTATAATTGATATAACGTTGGCAGCCATTGTTAAAAGAAATGGCAACTTGTTATTATATGTAAAACAATTTGAACCTATTATTATCGCAAATATAGGCCAGATTGTCTTCATAGCCATAAAACCGCTAATTTCTTTTTCAAATGTAGAATTAATATTTTCATGAGTGATTAAATCATGCAGACTTGCTATATCAGCACCACTTTTAGCAGCAACACCAAAAGAGATAAAGCATATTGCTAAGGTATAGCTCGGTAACGTTTCTGAAAAAAGAAAGAGCATCTCTGCCATAATCATTGATAAGGATCCTATAATTAATATGCTTTTAGAACCTATTCTATCTGCTATTATTCCCGTCACATACTCAAAAATAAATACTGTTACTGCTTGTATCGAAAACAACAATGCAATTTCTGAGTCTGATAATCCTCTGCTTAATAAGTAGACAATAAAAATGGGATATTCAAAATCACTCTTTCCAATTATCATTGCCAGTTCAAATAAAAGAATCTTTATATTTTTTGACATTGTGCCTCCCTCATAGCCATAAGATATTCATATGCAAATTCTGTAATCCCCCCTTACCTTATTTTTCCCTCCAGATGTACCTTCCATATCCAGCGGCTGCCGCAATCAGAATTCCAGCAATACCCAAATATAACATCCTGATATTCCATAACTTCAGCATCTGTCCTACTATCAAGGAACCACCCATTCTAGACAGCAAAATAAAAAATCTTGAGACAGCAAATGTTCTTCCGACACTTTCTGGCTCAGCTTCCATCTGAATCTCCGTTTTGAAACCAAGAGGACAAAATGTCGCAGTGATACCCCCAAGGACAGCTCCTAGAAAATAGACCCATATATTTCCCGAAATCCCAATCACAATCTGGCTCATGGCTGCGCAAATAAGCCCAAGTACAATGACAGTGGATGGCCTCAGCTTTCGGATTTTCCCCAGCACAAAAGCAGAAGCAACCAGCATTCCCATGCCCTCTACTGCATTTCCAATCCCATACCACTGAGAAGGCATCTGCAGTTTCTCCTCAATCATACTGACTTCCAAAGGTGAAGCAAGCCCAATACAAAACATAAAAATATTCCAGAAAAACACTGTTCCCAGAATACGCTTATTTCTGACTAAATTCATATAGACCTTTAACTTTTTATCACCGTCTATATACGAATCCTGCGGTACATGGATAAATGTAATGAAACCGTACGAAAAAGCTGTCACCATATACAATGCACAACTTAAAACAAGATTAATATCCACTCGAAAATATAACGCTAGAACAGAAGCACACAGAGGTGCCGCAATCATGGAAAAAGAATCTACAAAATTTATCACAGAAGCAGCTTTAAACAGATGACCTTTCGCAAAAACATTAGCTATCAGTGCACTTATAGTACTCCCTTCAAATTCCAAAATCAGATTCATCCCAAAGGTAACAGCATAAATACACCAGATATCTCTGTTAATCAAAAGACACGCCATCAGGACTGCCTTTACAATATTACTGATAATCATAAGGACTTTTTTATTATATTTATCAATGATTCCGCCGATAACCAGAATAAGAAATGCTGGCAAAAGCTGAGCAACAAAGAATCCACCAATCACAGTAACTGATTCTGTTTCCTGGAACAAATAAATAACAACTCCAATATCATAAATATAACTTGCAAATCCGGATAAAAATTTTGCCAGAGAAATTAACCCTAAGTTTCTTCCATTTTGATATAATTCTGTATTTTTCATACAAAAAATTCTCCTTTAGAAGATTAAGCATCTGTGCCCTAAACACAGATGCTTATCCTTTTTAATACTCTTTGTACAGACCTAAACTATATACTTCTGTATAGCTTTCAGTCTTAATTCCTGTATGTGCACTTGCTAACAGCATCACTATATACCTCCTTTTTTTATTTTGCATATATATAAAAATATTAATGCCATAAATTCAAATACTCTCCCGCTTTTTCAGCAATTTGAAGATATTTCTGTTTCCCAAGTGAAGGATACTCTGTTAAAATCCAAAATATTTTTTCCATTGCTCTTTTCCATTCATCACAATATGGATAAGGAACAGTTATTTTACCTTTTTCTTGAAAGGTTTCCCCTCGACATCTTCCTCCACAAAAATATTTCATACTACATTCTCTACATTTTTGATTCATATCTATAATATTTAATTGTTGAAACTGTTTTCTCACTGCAGAGTTTTGAAACTGTTCGTTAAAATCAGGAGCAAGAATATTACACATTTCAAATTTTTTATCAAATAAATTCAAACATGGATAAATGCCCCCTTCTGGAGATATTGTCAGCGTTATAACACCTGCTCCACATGAAATCATTTTTTGCGAAAATCTTGCTCCCATTACTAGCCCCATAAAAGATGTCTCATCTAATAGCTCAATAATATCCTCTCTTCTTTTAATCAAAGAATACATTCTATCAACAAATTCATCTAATGGAACTCTTTCCATTTGTCCTACAGCTCTTCCCATATTCATCAAAGAAATCAATCTTACTTTTTTAATATTGTACTTTCTTGCAAAGTCAAAATATTCTTCTATCTTTTCAATATTCCCCCTATGATATACAAAGTTTGTTTGAATATCAACATCATACTCATTCAAAATTTGCAAAGCATTTATTGCCTTATCCCATGTCCCTTTTCCTCGAACATATTCATGACTTGATTCATCAGTTCCATCTAAAGAAATTTGTACGTTTATATTATTTCTTTTTGCTGTTTCTGCAAATTTTGAATCTACTAATACCCCATTTGTAGATAAACCAATCTGATATCCCAAATCAGTAGCATAATCTAATAATTCCAGAAATCTATCTCCACACAAAGGTTCTCCTCCCAAAAAGGAAAGCCCTTTTTTACCCTCATCCATTAGTGTAATACATCTTCTCAAAATTTCTTTCGCTGTTTCTAAAGACATTCCCTTCAAATCCTGTTCTGGCATATCCGCTACACAACAGTGTCTACATCGTAAATTACATCGCATCGTTTGCAAAAAAGTTATTTTATTAGGTTTTAACTCCTTTTTATGATTGTTTGATATTTTCGTATCGTATAAGACATTACTTTCTAATAACGGTGTAAAAAATTTTTTAATTTCTTCTAATGCTTGCGTTTCTCCAGATCCTAAAACTTTTTCAGCAACACGTCTAATACTACCAGTTCTTTTCATTTCTTCTAATGCGGCAAGACCCTGCTTAGAAACTGCAACCCAAAACGGAATTTCAGGAAAAATAACAATACTGTTTTCTCCTCTTGTTGAAAAAATTTCATATGGATCTAGCGTTAATTTTTCAAACGTTTCTCTCATGTATACTACCCTTTCTTGCTACAAAATTGCAACTCATCTTTTACTTACACAAACCCACTCTATTATTTCAAAAGTATCATTGAGCTTTTCTAAAAAGTTACTGTCATTTTAGTTTAAACTTGTCTATAATAAAATGGCGTAATCGGTGATATGAATTTAACCGATTACGTCATTGTCAACGTTCTGAATTCCTTTTACAATAGCTTTCAAAAAAGAAAGAAGGATAATTTTATATGAAAAACAGGATATTTTTAGGTTATTTCATGACAATTGCTTTAATGATATGGGCCAAGCCCCCATCTGGCTTACAGCATTATGAAGAAGCGCCTTACACTATTTGTTATAATACAAACAGTGATGATCTTGAAATTGATGAGGAAGAAGAAAATATACCAACTCCCTATGACTGCGATCTTCCACCTCAAAAATGAATTATTTGATTCTTTTCAAAATATTTCTTAATATGCTCTAAGTTTTCTTTACGTTCTGGGTACAATTCGCAAAGCTCATACGCTTCCCATATGTAGAGAAGTCCGATTTTTCTTAATCTAAGGGATTCTTCTCCGGAAAACCTCTTAGATTTTTCTATATAATTCCATCCAATATTGTAGATAAAATTGTAAAGGCAATTCCCTTTTTCCCATTTCAAAAGCCAGGAGATTCCTTTTCTGCACATTTCGATGCTCTCATCATACTGCTGATGCAGTCCCAGGATATTGGCATAGTTTACCATAAGAAGATAATAAGGCTTATAACCATCCATATAAGACACTTTTTCCATCTGTTGGATGACACTGGAGAATATTCTACAGGCTGTTTCGTATTTCCCTGCTTCTCCATATGCAATTGCAAGGTTATTTAAAATCAGCAGCTCATTCTCTGTGTAAAAGTATTTATTAACAAATTTTTCGCTGTCATAGTCTTTGAAACTCTCTCTTAATAATTTTTCAAGAGATAAAATATAATTAACTAAGTCTAATTTCCCACTATTATTTTCCACTACAAGACGTATCCGATAAAGAAATTGTCTGTTTTCCACGTACATAAGTGGCAACTGGTTTTTGCTGATAATTTCTTCTATTTCATTTTCTGCGCCTTGATAATCCCCTCTTTCAAATAGCCACAATAACCGATTCCTAACTTTTGCAATATTCACATCCTCTGTCTGTAGATTGAAAAGAATGGTCTCTTCTGACATTTCCAGTTTATTCATTATTCTCTGATAATTTTCTTCTGAAGGATTTAAGGTTCCGTTTTCATACCTTGATAATGTATAAGTGTCACATATGCCTTCTGCAAGTTCTTCCTGGGTCATGTTCCTTTGTTTCCGATAATAACGAATTACTGATGCTCTGTTATATTCTGACATTTTTCTCCTCCATATAGGCAAGCATTTCTTTTTCATCTGTACACTTTAACAATTCCAGAGCCATAATTTTGTTTTTGTAATCCTGCTCTTCCTCTGCTGTTAAATGGTTCATTTTTTCTTCCAATGCCATTTTTAACTCCAGCACTTCTTTCATGGATTTAACAAAATAATGTTCTGTCATGCCAGTATATACTTTTTGAAGGGCAGAATACGCATCACCATAATTATATTTCTGATAATTCTGCTCTGCTATTTTATATAAAATGCCATAATAAAGCTGCTTCATTTCTAAAGAAATGCAAGGATGGCTTTCAAGATATGTCTGAATCTCCAAATATATTGCCTGCGCCTCCTGTGTTCTTTGGACTTCCTGATAGCATTCTCCCAACTCTTTGAATACTTTAAGCTCCATAAAAGACAGAAGACCTTGTCCACTTTGTTTGTACGCTTTCTGAACAATGGTTTTTGACAAAGATGTCTCAAAATCAGAGGCAGCCTTTGTATACTCACCCGTATATTTCTTTACAAGCCCTGCATAGTAAAAAACATATTGTTCATGAATTGCTTTTGACGGAGACTTCATTTTTTTATAGTTTCCAATTTCATCCTCAACCTCTGAATATTTTCCCTGTTCAATAAGTTCTTCTATCTTCTTTTGCTGCTGCATTTCATCAAACTCTTCATTGCTGATAATCATTTCATATTGCTGCGCATTGCATCCAAGTCTCTGCAACAGATACTCTAGCAGAAATTTATCTGGAATCCTCATCCCATTCTCATATCTGGATAATGCAGTAACACTACAAAGTCCTCTGCAAACCACAGATTTGGAATATCCTTTTTCTTTTCTCTGTCTTTCCAATAACTCACCTATGGAAATTTCGTACATCTATAATCTCCCCTTTTGTCTCTGATACGCGCTCCTATAATATCATAAAAAAATATGCTTGTTAGCATAAAACTGATACTTTTAAAAAATTTATAAATTCCCCCACTTAGGACTGGCAGTTGCTCCAGAGAATTGGTATAATACTTTGAGAAATCATTTCACAAAGGAGGCTATCAAAATGAACGTATATAAAACAAAAGGCGTATGTTCCCGCTCTATTGAATTTGAACTGGACGGAGATACCATTAAATATGTAAAATTCAACGGAGGCTGCAACGGAAATACCAAAGGCATCGCAAGTCTGGTAGAAGGCATGAAGGTAGATGATGTAATCAATCGCTTAAAAGGCACAGACTGCGGCGGAAGAGGAACTTCCTGTCCGGATCAGCTTGCAAAAGCGCTAGAAGCTGCAAAAGCTCAGTAAATTTTCAAGCAAAAAGAGAAATCTCGTACAAGAGCGTATTTAAAAATGTTTATACAATTCCGGCAGCTCCAGCAGGCACTCTTTGAGACGAAATGTTCAAAGGCAACGCTTGCTTAGCCGGAAATGTATAAATATTCTCATAAAAACTCAAATAAATTCATCTGTTCTGCTTCTTCCCCCGATACTTTTTTCCCTGTTTTTTCTTTTTCTATACAGGATAAAGGCAGTTCTTCTAAAAACATGGAAGGCTGTCCTCCATGAATAATCATAAGCTCTTCTTTTGCTCTGGTCATTCCCACATAAAAAAGTCTTCTCTCTTCTTCTATGTCAGCAGGCTCTTTTCCATTTTCTAAAGGCAGTTTATCTTCTTCTGCACCAGCAAGCAGTACAACCGGAAATTCCAAACCTTTGGATGCATGAAGGGTCATTAACGTAACTACGTCCGCGCGATAAGTTTTCCCTCCACATCGCATCAAATCCCCTTCTTCTCCAAGAGAAAGACTGCTCAAAAATTCTTCTGTATTCTGGTAGCACATAGCCATATGTTCCAAATTGTCCATAGCTTTATTTCCCTTTAAGTTCATGTCCTCCTGCCATTTTTGAAGGAGTTTTCCAGGTTTACTCCGCTTTAGAAGAGGCTGATATTTCGCTTTCATAGTTTCATAAATCTCAGATGTAAGAACATTCTCAGGAAGCTTCCATAAAAGTCTCAGGGCTAAGATTCTTGCAAGGGAATCCTCCGGTTTGGCGATACTTCTGAAGAAGCAAACTGTCCCCCTTACTTCTGGTTCCAGGAGAAAATCCTCCCTGCCGGTAATCACGTAGGGAATCCCCTCTTTTCGAAGACTGTTTTCCAATAATTTAGCCTGTCTGTGGGTGCGGTAGAGAACTCCAATGTCTCCAAAGCTTCTCTGTCTTCTCTCTGATTCTCTCTCAAAACTCTTTTCTGTATCCAGCATATCAATGCCGCCAATCTGCCTGTTAATCTCTTTTGCTACGAAAACCGCCTCTGCCATTTCACTGGATGCTTCTATAACTCTCACTGGTTTTCCATTTCCCAAAGCAGCATGAAGAGTTCTTTCTTCACCAGAATTATGAGAAATCACTGCCATGGCACTTTCTACGATTTTTCCTGTGGAACGGTAGTTCTCTGTAAGACGTATCACCTGTGCCCTGGTATATTCTTTCTGCAAAGTAGCAAAACAGGCTGAATCTGAACCTCGAAAACCATAAATAGACTGGTCCGGATCACCAATCACAAATAATTCTCTTCCCTTGTTGTTCCAAAGCCGGATTAATTCATACTGAACAGGGCTGATATCCTGAAATTCATCTACTAAGAGATAATGAAATTGTGGAAGCTCCAGTTCTTCTTTCTCATGAAGTAATCCTATAGTCTCGATTAAAAGATCATCAAAATCCAGAGCATTCTTTGCTATTAATTGCTGCTGATAATATTGCAGCGCTTCTTCTGGTATCCCGGTTTTTGATACATCTGCATCTTTTTTTGTCTTCCAGAGGGAAATCTCCTTCAAAAACTGAGAAATGCTCAATCCTAACTGGAACTCTTTCACCGTTTCTTCTGCTATTTCTCTGGTAAGCATAGCATCTGCAATGGTAAATTCCATTCCCTGACTTTTCAGCAGTTCCAGACAAATAGAATGGAAGGTTCCTATCTGTATCTGACGCACTGACTGTTTCTTTCCCAATTCCTGCTGTAAACGCTCCTGCATTTCTCTTGCAGCTTTTTTCGTAAAGGTAACTGCAGTAATTTCGGAAGGTTTCACTTTACGGTAATTAAGCAAATGTAAAATTCTGGATACCAGGGTTTTCGTTTTTCCTGTCCCTGGACCTGCAACAACTGCAACTACCGGCTCTATAGATTCTACTGCCTGCTGCTGTTTTGCATTTAATACAGCAACTCTTGGCAACGCTATAGTTTCCTCCGAAATGGCTGTTTTCTTCAGCGTCGGAAGCCTCACGTCTGCTGCTTCCTCCTGTTCTTTAATTCCAAGAGTCTCAAAAAAACTTATCTGACCTTCTGTATCCTCCAGTTCTGAGACGTGAAACAGCTTAATCGTACCATATTCTCCATCAAATCCCGGATGTCTCTGTACTTCGCCTTTTCTTAACCGCCGGATGCCCTCTGCTATCATATAACCAGATTCCTTGCGGATATCTTCCACCGGAATCTCTCTTAAAATCTCAAATTCCGACCCTAATTTAGAAAGCATGTCCTCATACTGCCTCTGCACCTTCACACTGGTAGAAGAATGCCCGGTGGCTTCTGCAATGACCTCTGGCAAAGGCACCAGACTTTCAAAAGCCTTGGCCTGTTCCCGCACATATCCCTGAGATCTGTCTGCCAAGGCTTCTACCCTGTGTTCCACACCAATGGTAATCTTCCTACCGCAAACCGGACATTTCCCCCCATATTCCTTCGTCTGAGCAGGCGTCAGGCAGAGATGGCATTTCCTGTGTCCGTCATAGTGATACTTACCCTCTTCCGGGAAGAATTCTACAGTTCCATGCAGGCCCTCTCCTGTCTGAATGGCCCTTTCCAAATCTTTGTAGGATAACTCTATATCCATGAGATTTGCCTCGCGCCCCAATTTTCCCGGAGAATGGGCGTCCGAATTTGAAATCAACTGATATCCATCCAGGTTTGAAACTCTCCAGTTCATAGGCGGATCTGAAGAAAGCCCTGTTTCTACTGCATGGATGTGCCCTGTTAAATCTCCAAAACATTTCTCAACGGAATCAAAACCTGAAAACGCACCAAACATGGCAAAATGAGGCGTCCAGATATGCGCCGGCACATAAATTCCATCAGGAACACTTTCCAGCATAATTTCCAGCAAGTCCCTGCAGTCAAGCCCAAGAATAGGCCTTCCATCTGAATGAATATTTCCGATAGTCTCCAGTTTCGCTGAAAGCAAATCCGCCTCTTCCATCCCCGGCAAAATCAAAAGACTGTGAACCTTCCTGGTCTTTTCACCTTTTTTATAAATAGAACTGATTTCCCCTGTTACTACAAAACGTGGCTCCATGTCATCTGGAGTTGTTCCGTCCTGAATCCGATATTCTTTTTTCAAACGATAGAGACCGTCTTCTGCCGGCTCCAGCTTCTCCTTCAATTCCTCCCGCCAAATTGGATGGGTAAAATCACCGGTTCCTAAAATATGAATCCCCTTTTTCCTCGCCCACAGCTCCAGATGCTCCGGATCACCTTCCTTGCTGGTAGCACGGGAAAAACGGGAGTGTATATGCAAATCTGATATCAACATGCCAAAATTCCTCCGTAAAACTCAATAAATTAACGCGAATTATCTGCTTTACGGATTATTATACAACAGGCGGAGTGGAAAATATACGGTTATTGTTTACAGATCATTCTCTTTCTTCCTGTTCAAATATTTTTAATCGCTTTACTATTTCCTCTGGTTCCGGTAATATCTTCTTCATATCTTCTGGTAATGTGTTCCTTAGCTGATATGTTGCAACACCAATCGGCGCTCCTGTTTGTCTCAATGCATACTCTACATATGTCTTATCTTTACTCTTACAAATAATAATTCCAATAGATGGATTCTCTTCTGGTAATTTAATCTGCTCATCTAAGACAGATAGATACAATTGCATTTTTCCAGCATATTCAGCTTCAAACTCTCCTATCTTCAATTCTATTGCTACCAGGCTTCTAAGTCGTCTATGAAAAAGCAACAGATCAATATATAAGTCTCTAGTTCCAACAACTAAATGATACTGGTTACCCACAAAGGTAAAATCACCACCCATTTCAACTAAAAACGCTCTAATATTATTTACCAGCTTCATTTCTAACTCGTGTTCTGAATATTCCGGTGACAGTTCAGCAAAATCAAAAGTATATTCATCCTTAACTGCTAATTTAGCTTGTGCCCTTCGTTCTTCTGGTATCATTAAATCAAAATTGGTTTGGTTTAATAAATATTTTTCATATGTCTGCGCTTCAATAAAATTGATTAATACACGTTTTGTCCACCCATAACGTTTCACCATTTGAATGTAAAATTCCCTTTGCAGATCATCTTTACATTTTTCCACAATGATAATGTTATTGCTCCAGCTGATTTCTCGCACCAATGGTGCGAGCTTTTCAGAATCTCGATATGTTAAATAAAAATTACGCATTCTCCAGAGATTTGATGCTGAGTAACCTTTTGATCCAGGAAATTCCTTCTGTAATTCCCTGGACAGCACTCCTACTATAGATTTTCCCCAACCCTTTTCCTTCTGTTGCCTATAAATCTCTTCCCCTATCTCCCAGTATAGATTTATAGTTTCTGAATTAATCATTTGCAGCGCACGATATTGCTTTTTCTGAATTAATTGTTTTAAGTCATTCACTAATGGTTCATATCCTACAATTTTATTCTTTTCCATACACTTCTCCATTTCTCGCACCAGTGGTACGAGATTTGATATCAAAAACATAAATACAATATATACTTGGAAAACACTGTATTATAGCATGCAATTCATAACGCCACTCACCATCATTTCCTTTTCTCTACCAAATAAATCCGATTCATTACCAAATCTCATACTCTGAATCGCTTCCATACATTCTTCATAAGAAAGAACATAGGTTGCGCGATTCCCTTGGGAACGGGTCATATTCTGATGGTCATAAGAATCCAGTAAATCAAGAGCATTACTGTATTTCTCTATTACAGAAAGTACCTGCTTACTGTCCAGTTCATCCTCTGTCCGCTTCATAATCCGTATCACCTCTCCCAGTTGTTTGATACGATTATCATTCACAGCGTAACCTTTTAATATGTATTGTTTTAGCACAGAATTTGCCCATCTGCGAAATTCCACACCACGTTTTGATTTTACACGATAGCCAACGGAGATGATTACGTCCAAGCTATAAAATGCTACCGGCTTATTTGAATTTGCAATATGCAAAAAATGCATATTGCTTTTTTCATCAACCTCATGTTCCTTAAAAACATTTCTAATATGCCTGGAAATTACAGATTGATCTCTACCAAATAATTCAATCATTTGATTTTGATTTAGCCATACAGTTTCATCTTCTACCGTTACAGGTAATTTCACTTCTTTATCTTCCGTTTCAAAAATTACAATTCATTCTTTTCCGACATCCGCTTCCTCCTCCATCTTTTTCATCAATTCCTCATACCTCAATTGATATGAAATCAATCTTGGTATATATTCCGGCGGTCTCCTGCGCCCTGCTTCCCAATCCTCCACTGTTCTCAAAGGAATTCCTATGTGCATTGCGAAATCCTTTCTTGTCATTCCTATTCTTTCCCGAAGTTCTCTGATTTTATCTGCTGTTTCCGTATTCCACCACTCCTCATTGTTTTTTTATTATCATATCACACTTTTTAAAATTTCGCAATGCGTGGTTTTGTTTTTTCAAAAAAATCCCCACTGAAGCTAAGCATCATCTGCCCTTTCCAGTGAGGAATCCTTTATCCTATTCTGCTGTACCTTCTGCACCCTCTGTTTCTTCAGTCTCAGGCTGTTTAATAGTGTATTTATCGTAGTCTGTTAATTCTGCTTTTTTCCACTCTTTTTTATTTACAGTGAATTTAGCATCTTTTTCCCAGCCTTCCAGAAGGTCATTGTATGCTTCCTGTTTCCGTTCTTCTACAATGTTTTCTTTTTCTTCATCTGTAGCTTCCCGGTCTAAAACACTGTCCATACGGACTACAAAGTATGCGCTCTCGCCTTCTACTACTTTTTCATACACCTGACCATCTTCGGTAAGTGTAAGGGCTGCTTCTTTCACTTTCTCATCTAAAACGGTATCTTCCCCGTCAAAGGTTGTATCAAAGGCACTCAATTCTTCATCGATTTCTTTTGCCAGGGCATCCATGTCTGCAGCAGCCGGGTCTGCAGATGCATTCAGTTTGTCCAAAAGCTGCTGCGCCTGATCTTTTTTCGCCTGCTTTTCTTCATCTGTCAGTGGTGTTGTAGTACCATCTTCGTTTTGTTTATCGCTGGTGCTGAATCTGCAATAGGTTATCTTGCTTTGCTGAGCTTCAGAGTCTTCTACATTGGTATCTACCTCTGCTGTCATTGGCTCATACATTTTTTCCTGATAAGTATAGAGTGTCAGCAGATTTTCAATATCATCCTGGGTAACTGCCAGTTTGGTAAGGGTTTCTTCTGTATTTGCCTCTACAAAAGCCTTGGCAGATTCTTCAATCTTTTTCTGTTCGTCTTCTGTAACAGTTACATCATAATCTTTGGCATGCTGTTTTAAAAGCACCATGTTCTTTAGCTGCTGCACAATCATGTCCTTGGTAGATTCCGCATAAGTTGTACCGTCTCCAGCATCCTGTTCCCAGATACCAGCGGTACTACCGCCCATCATTGCATAGTAAGATTCCATCTGTGCCTGATTCATGCGAAGCATGATGTTGCCTGTTCCCATAGTTACCGTATCTTCTCCGCAAGTAAGAAGTGGTTTCGTTCCATCTATGGTCTTGCTGCATCCTGACAGCAGCCCAATTCCAATGACACCTGCCATAGCTGCGCAGGCCAGTTTTTTTGTTACTCTATTCATATGTATGCTCTCCTCCTGAATTTCAAATATTGCCTGATTTTTCTAATTTACAGCATCTTTTACCATTATAGACGGTTTTAGGCGTTGGGGCAAGGAATTTTTCAGGGGAGAGTGTGAAGATATTGTGTCTTTTTATTTACTCCATAATCACCCCTTGAAACTCCTTCAGCACCTGTTCCAGCATCTCCAGCACATCCAGACTTTCTTTCGGTCTCCTGCCTTTTAATGACAACATGAAATACGGTGTTTCTTCCAGCCGCATGGTAAGGTTGTTTTTGAATTTCTCCAAAATAGGCGGAAAGCCTGCCGGGTTTACTTTTGCCCGCTCAAACATGGTGATTTTCACATCCTGTCCGGTCTGTTTGATTTCCTGAATATAGGCCTTGTGAGCCATGGCTTTCAGGTTGGCAATAAAAAGAAGATTCTGTACTGCTTTTGGCGGGTCTCCGAAACGGTCCAGAAGTTCTTCCAGCATATCCTCATATTCTTCCTGTGATTCAATGGCAGCGATTCGCTTGTAAATATCCAGTTTCTGAAATTCATTTGGAATGTATTTCGGCGGAATGAAAGCATTGACTTCTAAATCAATAGTGGTCTCAAAGTCTTCCTGCTGCTTGATTCCTTTTTCTTCCTTCACTGCTTCGTCCAGCATTTTGCAGTAAAGGTCATATCCAACTGCCTGCATATGTCCATGCTGTTCTGCTCCAAGAAGGTTTCCGGCACCGCGGATTTCCAAATCCCGCATGGCAATCTTGAACCCACTTCCTAAATCCGTAAACTCCCGGATTGCGTGAAGGCGTTTCTCTGCCACTTCTTTTAACATTTTGTTTCGTTTGTACATAAGGAAAGCATAAGCTGTCCTGTTGGAACGTCCCACGCGGCCACGAAGCTGGTAGAGCTGAGAGAGTCCCATCTGGTCTGCATCGTGGATAATCATGGTATTGGCATTGGAAATATCCAGTCCGGTTTCAATAATAGTGGTGGAAACCAGCACATCAATTTCCCCGTTAATAAACGCATACATGATTTTTTCCAGCTGCCTCTCCTGCATTTGTCCATGGGCAAAGGCTACATTTGCCTCTGGAACCAGTTTTGCAACCCGGTTTGTAACTTCATCAATATCATTGACACGATTGTATACATAATACACCTGACCGCCTCTGGCCATTTCCCGGCTAATGGCTTCCCGCACCATTTCTTCATTATATTCCATCACATAAGTCTGGATTGGCATACGGTCCATAGGCGCCTCTTCCAGTACGCTCATATCTCTGATTCCAATAAGACTCATGTGAAGAGTTCTTGGAATCGGCGTAGCGGTAAGGGTGAGTACGTCCACGTTTTCCTTCATTTTCTTGATTTTCTCCTTGTGGGTCACACCGAAGCGCTGCTCTTCGTCAATAATCAATAATCCCAAGTCTTTGAACTTGATGTCATCGGAAAGAACTCTGTGTGTTCCAATGAGAATGTCCACCAGGCCTTTTTGCAGGTCTGTAATGGTCTTTTTTTGCTCTGCCGCTGTCTTGAACCGGCACATCAAATCAACCCGCACAGGGAAGTCTTTCATTCGCTGGACAAAGGTATTGTAATGCTGCTGCGCCAGAATAGTAGTGGGCACCAGATACACCACCTGTTTTCCTTCCTGCACTGCTTTGAAGGCAATGCGGATGGCAATTTCTGTTTTTCCATATCCAACATCACCGCAAATCAAGCGGTCCATAATCTTGGTGCTTTCCATATCCTGTTTGGCCGCCTCAATGGCAAGAAGCTGGTCCTCGGTCTCCTCAAAAGGAAACATTTCTTCAAATTCCCGCTGCCAGACCGTATCCGGCTCATACTGGTAACCTGAATTTTCCAGCCTTGCTGCGTAGAGACGCACCAAATCTTTGGCAATGTTTTTTACCGCTTTGCGAACCTTGGTCTTGGTTTTATTCCACTCCTGACCTCCAATTTTATTTAATTTCGGCGCTCTGGCATCTGCTCCCGCATATTTTTGCAGCAAATCAAGCTGGTTTGGCAGGATATAAAGAGTACTGTTTCCTGCATACTCGATTTTAATGTAGTCCTTTGCTACCTTGTCTACGGTAATTTTTTCAATTCCTTTGTAAATACCAAGGCCATGATTTTCATGCACCACATAATCCCCTACACTGAGTTCGCTGAAGCTCTGAATCTGCTTTCCGCTGTATTCTTTTTTCTTCCTCTTCTTCTTTTTTTCCTGTCCAAAAATATCAGACTCTGTAATCATGACGAATTTTATCATGGGATACTCAAACCCACGTTTCATCCGTCCAAAAGCTGTCATAATTTCCCCAGGGGAAACTACCCTGTCCATGTCTTCTGTGTAAAAACTATTCAGGCCCTCGTCTCTTAAGTCTTCTGCCAAACGCGCTGCCCTTGTTCTGGAACCGGACAGCAACAGAACCTGATAACCGTTTTTCTTGTACTGTTTCAAATCTTTTACCAGAAGTTCAAAGCTGTTATTATAGGGACTTACTGATTTTGCAGAAATATGAAAACTGGATTTTATATCCCAGTCCCCTTTTTGCTGCTCTATGGTACATAGAGAAACACAGTGTTTTTTATTCAACTTTGATATTACCTGTTTTTCCCCCATAAGCAAATCTGCCTGTCCCGGAAGCAAATATCCTTTTTCCAGTCTGTGCTCCATGCTCTCTCTGAATTCCTGTTCCACAGCCTGAGCATGCTCGGTAAGGCGGTTGGTTTCATCCAGAATCACCAGAGTATCTTCTGTATCAAAATAGTCCGGCAAGGTCACAGCATCCTTATAAAAATATCTTAAAAACTGCTCTGCCGCATAAAAATCCTGGAATTCTTTCAGATTGTCCATGGTTTCTTCCACGTATTGCTTCAGTCTGCCTCCTTCTTCTGTAAGAAAAGCATCCCGAAACTTCTGCACCACTGCTTTCTTTTCTTTTTCAATGGCTTTCAGACCTTTTTCCAGCACTTCTTTATCCAAAACCATCTCAGATGCCGGATAAATAGTGATTTCCTCCAGATTTTCAATGGAACGCTGGCTTTCCCCATCAAAGCTTCGGATGGAGTCAATTTCATCTCCCCACAATTCAATACGTACTGGATTCTCCTCTGTAAGAGGAAAAATGTCAATAATGCCCCCTCGAAAAGAGAATTGTCCAGGAGTCTCTGCCTGTACATCACGCTCATAGCCCATGCCACGAAGCTGCAACTTCAGCTTTTCCATGTCCAGAGGACTGCCTGTCTTAAAAGACAGGGTGTGCTGCCCCAGCACATCCAGGGGAAGGAGATAATCCATACAGCCGCTCATACTGGTAATCACAGTGATATTTTTCTTTTCCAGCAAGGCTGCAATCACCTGCATCCTCTCCCTGGTCAGAAGATTTCCATGAATATCTGCCTGGAAGAAAATCAAATCCCTGGCAGGATAAAAATACACATCCCGGTTATAAAGACGGTAATCCTCATACAATTCTTTTGCTTTTAAATCGTTTTCTGCAATAATCAAACAGTTGCATCCCTGTTTCCGGTCTTTTTTTAAAGCCTCAAAAAGCCCATACATCATATGGGCTTTTTGGGATTCCACACAACCGGAAACCTGCAGAATACCTCTGTTTTTCACAAGTCTGGACCTGATTTCATCAAATTCGCCCAGTTGTTCCAATGGCTGCATGAATACCTGCATAGTCTTACTCCTGTTGTTCCTGCTTATTTTTTCGGTTATAATGATTCATAGCAGATTCAATGCCATCTCTTAAAATCATTTCCACTGCATCTGCTGCATCACAAATGGCTTTATCCACTGCGATTCTCTCATCCGAAGAAAATCTCCCCAGCACATAATCTGCCAAATCCCATCCCCTGGGCTTTGCTCCCACTCCCACCTTAATGCGGTAAAAGTTCTGTGTGCCAAGCTGGGCAATAATGCTCTTAATGCCATTATGACCGCCTGCGCTGCCCTTTTTCCGAATGCGTATCTGTCCCGGATCCAGATCAATGTCATCATAAATCACAATCATCTCGGTTTCCGGGTCCAGCTTGTAATAATTCACCCATTCTCTCAAGGACTCTCCGCTTAAATTCATATAAGTGAGAGGTTTTACTGCCAAAACCTTCTCCCCTGCAATCATCCCCTTGCCATACATGGCTTTGTGCGCAATGCCTCCCTGGGGAATCCGGTGACGGTCAATCAGCTCGTCTATGGTGTCAAACCCCATATTGTGTCTGGTTTTTTCGTATTGTCTGCCTGGGTTCCCAAGCCCTGCTATTAAAAACATATGCTGCTCCTTAATTAAAGTATACCAATTCCTGTTTCAAAGGTTCTGTGGGCTCAATGGAAATGGCGGTAAGCACAGGTCCTTCCCCATGGTAGGATTCCACATATTCATAATCTACGGAAGCTACCACTTTCACCCATTTTCCTGTTTTCAGAGTTTTTGCCATGGGGCTTTTGCACACATAACCAATAAAGCTGGTATCATCTGCACAGCAGGTCATAGCCATTCTTCCCGGAACAAAAACGTCTCTGGCAAGTTCTCTAGATTTCAGCACCATGGCTGTAAATGCCACTTTTTTGCCTTCGTAAGTTTCTGGATGGTCCATGGCATCAATAAACCAGATTCCATAGTCCTCGTCCATAATGTCAATAATATCTGCATTGACATCAAAGGGCATTTCTTCTGCAAAAATATCCTCAATTTCGCCCTCTTCATCCTCAAAAATAATCTCTGCCCCCTGGTTTACTACCTTCACACTTCTTCTAAAAGATGCAAGAGGCATGTCCATCTGGCAGCGGTTAAACAGAACCATGTCTGCATTTCGCACCATTTCTACAAACAGAGATTTCATGTTGTTCATATAAACCTGGAAAGTGCTTGCATCTACAGTCACAATGTGCTGCACAATGCCCCAGTCTTTTGGAAGCTGCATTTCCTCAAATTTGCTAACCTGCCACATGCCATTATATTCAATAATCACACGCTCCGGGGAATAAAAAGCATCGTAAGCCACCAGGCGCTCTGGGGTCAGTTCTTCCAGACTATTTAAAACCTCCACTGCTGTTCTGCTTTTTCTTAATTTCTTCTCGTCAAATTCTACCTCTCCTTCTTCACAGAGAATGAGAAGGGTTTGACCGTCAATCTGAAAATATTCCTGTTCAATGGTAAAATCCAGAAATGTGGACTTCCCGCTTTCCAGAAATCCAGCCATAAAATATATGGGAACTCTGATTTCGTCTTCCGTCATGAACCTGTTCTTCCTTTCGATTTATTTCTGTAAATTTATCTGCTGCTTTTACAGCCCAAACAGTTCAGCCAGTTTCTCTTCCTTAATCTTAGAACCAATGACACACAGTCTTCCTGTGTAATCCGGAGAACCTGTTCTGATATCTGCCTCTCCCGGAACCATGTCAAAATAAATCCACTGTCCGTCTTTTCCTGCTACCATACCTTTTGCACGAAGAATCATGCCATAGCTGTCATCTGTGGAAAGCGTATTAAGAATCTCCTTGATTTCCTCCTGGGTATAAGCCTTGATGGTTTCCCTTCCCCAGCTTGTAAATACCTCATCTGCATGATGGTGATGATCATGGCCCTCATGGTGGTGGTCATGACCGCAGCCACAGCCCTCGTGGTCGTGATGATGATCATGCTCCTCATGGTGATGGTCATGGCCGCAACCGCATTCTTCATGGTCATGGTGATACTCATGTTCTTCGTGATGGTGGTCATGTCCACAGCCACATTCTTCATGGTCATGGTGATGATGATCATGTCCTTCATGATGGTGACCGCCGCATACCGGGCACACTTCCTCCTCCATCAGTTCTTTTTCCAGGGAACGATTATGCTCCATGGTATCCAGGATTTTCTCTCCTGAAAGCTGTTCAACAGGTGTGGTAATCACTGCTGCATTTTCGTTCAGGGAACGAATGAGTTCTACTGCTGTCTGTACCTTGTCATCGGTTGCTTTCGGAGTATCTGTTCGGCTTAAAATCACAGTGCCGGCATATTCAATCTGATTGCTGAAAAATTCTCCGAAATTCTTCATATACATTTTGCATTTGGTTACATCCACAACTGTGGTAAAACTGTTTAATGTTATGTCAACTTCATTTTCTACTTTCTGAACTGCTTTGATAACATCGGAAAGCTTTCCAACACCTGACGGTTCAATGATAATTCTGTCTGGCTGGTATGTGGTAATCACTTCTTTTAAGGCTTCTCCAAAATCTCCTACCAGAGAACAGCAAATGCATCCTGAATTCATTTCACGGATTTCGATTCCTGCTTCTTTTAAAAATCCGCCATCAATGCCAATTTCTCCAAATTCATTTTCAATTAAAACAACCTGTTCCCCTTTGTAAGCCTCACTGAGTAATTTTTTAATTAATGTGGTTTTTCCTGCTCCCAGGAATCCTGAAAAAATATCTATTTTTGTCATGTTATCTGCTCCTTTCTTTGGAAACTGTGCGCCACAGGCACACACTGGAAAAGGGGACGAAAGTTTTACTTCCGCCCCTCGTACCGTCTAAATTGGAGTATAGCACTGTTCTATGAAGAGTGCAAGGGGGATTTAACAAGCAATCATACATTCCTTTTTTTAATTATTTTTAATTTTCTTTTTCCTAACCATCCTTCTCCATACAAGGAATACCATCAGTCCCAGCAGCACAGCTACAGCAGCAAGAGAACCGTAGAACAGTGGTTTATTCATGTAATACTGAATCACAATATTGGGTGTTACCAAAATACGGAGCGCTATCGGCTCCCCATCTCGCTTCTGCCCAGACTGTCCCAGTACATTTCCTGCTGCATCCTCTGCGATAATTTTAATGCTCTGCCAACGGTTGGCGCTTGCAATAGAGGCTTCAATGACACCATTGTCTTTCATCAGCTCTTCGCCTTCATAAACTGTTTCTATACCATCAATATTGATTGCCACTTTTGTAAGCGCAAGATTGTCCTTGGCATCTACGGTCATGGCTTTCTCTACCAAGCGGTACTGTGCATCATTCTCCACACCAGATACAACAACTGTTGGAGCTGTTTTATCTACTGCGAATTCGATTGGAAGATTCTTGTTGGCTTTCTTCACACTGGTGTTGTTCATGCTGTTCTGCGCTTCATCCTGTGTATTCAGAATAACCGTGTAGTTACCTTCCTTGGCAAAGTTCTCTTTTGCAATGGTGTAATGTGCTTCCTTCCACTGTGCTTCAGAACCGGAGGTTTTTACAGTAAAGTCCGTATTTTCCTTCAAGCTTGCCAATTCACCGTCACAGTTTACTGTAATGCTTCTGGATTCAATATTATCCACATTGATTTCACGGATTCCTACTTCTTTCTCCTCGCGGATGTAAGTATATCCGCCATCTGTCATTAACCAGTCTTTGGTATCATCATCCAGGACGAATACAGAACCATAACGGTTTACAGAGAACATAATTTCTTTTTCTGTCTCATTTCCTGCTTTGTCTACTACTTTTGCAGTAAGTTTATACAAGTCATCCATTTCCTCTGTTCTTGCGAAATCATTGAATTTCATAGACTGTCCATTCTGGATAGCGCTTACAGCGGTTCCTGCCTCTACCTGACCATTGTTGGCGCCTGTCAGGGTAATGGTAACGCCTTTTGCGTCATAGTTTACGTCTTTTGCTTCTACCTTTGGTGAAACCGCATCATTGTTTGCCGATTTATCTTCCACACCTGTAATTTCCAGTTCCGGAGCAGTCAGGTCAATTGTAAAGCTGTCCTGAGTGTAATCTGCTGCTGCGTTTCCTGCCATATCTGTATAGTCAATATCAAAGGTATAATCACCATCTGTGCTGTAGCTTACACTTGCTGTATGTGTATCGCCGCTTCCAGAGAAAGCGCCAATAGACGGAGTGAAAACTCCTTTTCCTTCCAGACTTGCCGTAATGGCTGCGCGCACATCTGCAGCATTGAAGTTATGTTCACGAATGGTTACCGTTGCTGTACGTGCTTCCTTGAAGTAATTTCCGTTTCTTGCGTCATTGTTGTCATAGGAAACGGTCATTTCTGGTAAAGTCTTATCAATGGTAAATTCATCTGTTTGTCCGTATTCACCGCTGTTTCCAGCCAGGTCTGTACATCCCAGTGTAAAGGTGTAATCACCATCTGCCGGGAAAGATACCTGACAGGTGCTGGCAGCGCTGTCGGATACCCCGATATTACTGCTACTACTCCATCCACCAATATTTGCTGATGTTCCATCTGTGTTTGTAATACTGAATCTTACGTTATTCGGGTCAAAATTGCGGTCTGTAACAGTAACGGTTTCTGTTCTGGTGTCCTTATAATATCTTCCCTTTAAAGGATTATTCAAATCCCATAAAACAGAAATCGTAGGATTAGTTACATCAAGCTTCAGTTCTGTTACTTCACTGTCACCCTGGTTGCCTGCAAAGTCTGTGGCAAATGCCTGTACTTTCACATCATTGCTGTTGTAAACATCTGCCGGAATTGTAATGGTTCCTGTAAAAGTTTGATGGCTTTGTATCCGATTGTTACTATTGTTCATAAGCTCAATGGTTTCCCTTACATTTACATTCCCCGTTGCAGAAACGGTATACCATACTTTTTCCAGCCCTGCATAACTGTCATTAACGATTGGATCTTTAACATCAATCTGTAAAGTTACATTCTCATGAAAGATTCCATTCTGTGACTGACTTAAATTTGTAATAGTAACTGCAGGCTCCGGCTTTGTACTATCAACAATAACTCCGTCTGAACTATAATATTTCATATTTCCGGCATAATCTGTTACCCTGGTATATACAATCAATCTTTCATCTGAGTTCACACTAAATTTGGCATATCCAGGTTTTTCTTCAGACGCGGACTGCCAGGCATTGTATGCATCTAACTGTTCTACTGTCTGTGAATCATGAAATCTTGCATACTCCAGTGGATAAATATCACAAATATCATCTTTTGCTTCAATTGACACATCTACAGAAGATTTACTAAATAATTTAAAGAAAATTTCTGCAAACCAGTTCTTCCATGGATTAAAGCTGCCAACTGTAATTGTTGCATTTGCCGGTGTCCAGTCAATAGTAAATGCTGATTTATTACTGATTGTATTATCATAGGCATCTACAAATACAGCATCGTTTCCAGCAAGATCTTTGTATTCCAAGGAATGTGTATAATTTCCCTGTTCTGTAAAATTAAATGTAAACCTCCACTGCTCAGTGTTATTCAAATTACCATTTTCACCCCACTGATTTACATCTTCCATCATGTTATCAGGATTAGATTCTTTTCCCTCATCTGCTTCTTCCGTAATAGTCGTTTTAGAATCTGCCTCAAATGGTAACCCATCTGCTTTAAAATTATGTTCTGCAATATTTACACTATAAAACATTGGCTTTTGAGTATACACTTTTGATTCCATAGAGATTTCCTCTCCGTCAACAGCATATAACTGTGTAACTACCGGTGCAATTTTATCAATTATAAATGTTGTATTCCATTTTTCAGAATTTGTATTTCCCGCCAGATCTTTACATTCATAGTTGACTGTATACTGTTCATTACCATTAAATTCTAACGTAACCGTAGAAACATGAATATCTTCATCCTGCCCTGTCCCTTCATCCATATCAATGGTAACATTTGTAAAAATATTATTACCATAAATGTCTTTCAGATCTTCCAGCGCTTCTATATTTCTTTCATCCAAAATAATATTTTGTTCATACTTTTTATCCTTCAAAGATACTGAAAAAACAGCCTGATTCATGTCTATATTACGATCACTGAATTTAATGGTTGCTGTTCTATTTCCGTTATAATAATTTTCATTATGTACCGTAGTCTCTCCTACATTTTTATAAGTTACTTCAATCTCTGGTCTTGATAAATCGAATCTTAATGGCATTGTATTATAATGCTCATTTCCCGCATTATCTACTGCTGTCACGCGCAAAAACACATCATTCCCATCAAATCTTTCATCAACAGCAAAAGAAACCTCCTCTGTTATTTTAGTAAATGCTGAATCTTCCTTTAGTTCACTGTATCGGTATTCCTCTTTCTCTGATTTATATAAAACAGTATTCTTTGAATACGGAATCAGTTTCCTCACTCCTGCGTCATTTGGGTCAGAATCCTTTGTGCCACCTTTGTATACCTGATAGCTAATCTCTTTAATTGCTGATGATATATCACCATCTTTTTCCCTATCAGATACTTCAATCTCTCCCAATGTAAACAGATCGGAAGATTTTTCCATGTCTTCTAAGTTATAATAATCTTTCGGGTTCTCTTTAAAAACAATTTCCGGTCTATTATCCTCCAATACGAATCCATTGGAAGTATAAATCTTGGAGTTATGAACATTATCATAACTTCTGACTGCAGCAATATAATGACCTTCAAGATACTTTTCATCCATTTCCTCATCAAACTTTCCTATGGGAATACTGGTCTGTCCATCTTTGGCAGTCGTCCACTGGTTATCAGAAATCCTATCCATAGCCTTCTGCAATGAAAATCCATCTGCTTGCATGTCTTCAGTAATGGGCAAAACATAATATTCCCAGGAATTATTTCCCCGTACTCCCGAACCTTCTTCATCACTAAACGAAATATCCATTGCATAATTCTTGTTGCTGTATCTGTTAAAAGTAATTGCGCGGACCAGTTTATCAACCAGATTCGCCTCTCCTGTTACCTTTTCAAAAGAAACAACCGGAGCTTTGGCATCCACATTTACAGTAAGAAGAACGGGTTCTGAACACGCTACTAATTGACCCGCTGCATCCTCTGCCAGTAAAAGCAAATTAACTTTGGCAATCTTCTTTTGTTCCTCAGGTATCACAAATTTAATCTGCACAGTTTCTTTGCTATTTTGTGGCACTATTACATCAACCTCTTCACTTGCCCCCTCTGCTGCTCCTACTACCCTAATTGCATCAAATGGAATTTCTCCCTTTCCATTTAGCCCTAATGTAAGGTCATAATCATAAGCATTATTTTCGTTTTTTACATTACCTCTGACCCAAAGCTCACTTTCCTTGTTCATAAAGATAGAACCGTTTGTGCTAGAATATGCAAGGTAATCATCAGCTTCTACTGTCTTATAAAAAATAATCCGTACAGTTCCATGTAAATTTGTATTTTCTACATATTTATAGTTGTTTATTCCCTTACTATCCGAAATAGAAGCTCCATCTTCTAAATCTGGTCTCAAACGCTTCTCCAAATTATTATCCGGGATGTCCTCACCATCAACAACCTGCCTTTTATCAGAATAATCTTTTACTTCTATGGCTGTAATATTGGCATCGTGATCCATAATTTCTCCCACACTGTCAATATCCGCAACAATGTCTTTCAACTCCTCCCTTGATGCAACCTCAACTTTCGGCATGCCATTTTCATATATTCCCGGCTGACCATACTGTCTCTCCAGGAGTTTACCCTCTTCCCCGGAATCATTTACTTTTAAATACAAGGGTCTTCTTTGGATTTTACACTTTATAGTAGCTACTGCATCATCTGTGCTTCTTTTAATAATGTAATTATCCGCCTTACTTCCTTTCAGTCCCAATGGCTGTCCGCCGTTCTTTGAATCTGTGTTTAGACAATACCCCTCCTCTTCATCAGCATTTACACCCGCCAATTTTAACCCTGTTGTTACAGCCTGTACATCATCTTGATTAAGAATACCATCTAATGTAATTACCCTAACATTAGCGTTCGGTGTACCATCATAAATCTTTTCATCAAAAGCAATACCACTTACTGTTAGTTCCTTCTTTTTGATACTATATATTCCGAATGTTTCCGCATCCTTATAAACCTTTTCCGTAGCATCCTGAGAATACGCAACAGTAATTTCAACATCTCTCGCATATACTGCCTTGAAAGAAATAGTACCTTTTACAACCCACAAATCTGAATTTTCTTTATCTTGTTCTACACTATGAAAGTTGATTTGAGGGTCATATTCATCATTATTTTTATTTGTGTTAATTGTCCAATGTTTCTTTATATCTTTTGCGTCCTCTGCATCCTTTGCAGCAACAAATGCCTGAAAGTTATACGATGCATTCTCTCCATAAGTAAATGCAGCTTTCTCATCAAACTGCTCCAGATCTATCCTCTGACCTTCTTTCCCAGTAACATGAATCTGACTATTTGTAGTTACTTCTACTGTAGTTGTCTCATAGCCATCTTTTTCTTTGGATTCATCTATTGTTTTACCATGAGCTGTAATTTTAGAACGCTGTACTGTTATGGGAATTTTATTAGATTCTATATCTTTATATATTGCCCATACATGAAATGTCCCAGCCTCTTCCAGACCTGATGGAATGGTAACAGAAACTCCATTGCTTGCATCTACTGTTACACCGTTACTTGCCTTCCAAATTACTTTTGCGTCTTGCACTGGTTGTCCATCCTCTGTTACCAAAGCATTAAAGCCGCTAATAATATCTCCCGGCTTACCAGACGTGGCAGTTGGACCTGTAATTGTTACAGTACATGTTTTGGTACTTTCAGGCACCTGTGGCGTATTATTATTTCCGTTTTGACCTGTCCCTTCTTGTATTTTTTGTGGCTCTGCCTGCTGTTCTTCTGCTATTGGAATCTCATCCAGGCTTATTGCCCTGAGCTGGACAGATTGAGTCACCATACCTGATACCATAACTAACGATAAGACCATTGCAAGCAGTTGTTTTAAAATTTTTTGCTTTCCTTTCATAAGTCCTCAGCTCCTTCTCCCTTTTGCTATATCTTGAAATACGGTGCATCATCTACACCACTTCATCTGTATGTATATACATCTCACTCTTCTCAATCCGAAACATGCCATGACTTTCATCTACTTCCTGCTGCGCCATTTCTTTCGTAACCATATCCCCCGTCTTACTCAACACTTCCGTTGTTCCTACATCCAGCTCCTCTGTTGCTGCTCCCTCTGGCGACAGCAATGCCCTATGACTTATCAGAGACGGCTGGATAATGTCTTCTATCCTGGCATTCATCTCTTCTACCTGCTGCACCGTTTTCTTCACTGAGCGACCTGTGCGGGCATTAAAAATATTCATAATATCAAATTTAAAGAAAAAGATAATACTGAGAATCAGGCAGAAGATGCAGATACCCAGACACACATAAAACAGGGTATGAAATAAATTAATCTGCTGCTGTATCTGTTCCACTCTCTACACCTCCCTGACCAGTCGTTCCTTCTATATTTGATGTATTATAAGTTGCCTGCACTGTAATCTGAGCCTGAGCAATGTTTTCCAGCAGGCTGTCCTTCATCTCCTGCTCATAGTCTGCATTTGCAGTTCCGGTTACAATCTCCATACTTGAAATTCTCTCATAAGCATTTTCAAGCTGGGTATTCATTTGCTTATCTGTAATGCCGGCGCCCTTAAACTCTGCGGCCTTTGATGCAATCTGAGCTACCAGTTCTTTATATGCCAACAGGGTATTTACATTGCTTTCCCCATTTTCCGCATCACTCTCTACCATATTCACCAAATCCAGCCAGTAATCCGAATAAGAAACCATGGAATCTCCGGCCTGATTTCGCATGCTCAAGCTCTCATAATAACTGGCAATTTTGTAAAGGTTTTTAGCTCTGCTTATGTTCTTCTCATTAAGCTGCTCTGTGGGGGCAGCCTCCGAAGCAATCTCCAGCCATTTCTTGGAAGCCGCCTTGTTTCCGGTTCCATTATAGGAGTAAAAATACGCAATTCCCAAATCATAGGCAAATTTGTCATATGCCTCTCCATTTACTTTCAGATAATCTTCGTTACTTCTCCTGGAATTTCCTGTGATTCCAAGAACCTTCCGAATTCGCTGCTCTTCCTCATCGGAAAATACACACACTACCTGTCCGCTTCCATCGTTCCCGCTTTCATTATTCTGCCACAGGAAGAAGTTCAGCAGTCCTTCATACGCCTCCCCGCTTCCCGGACTCAGGGTGATTGCATTTTTGTAATATTCCATACACTGCCCCGGGTTCGTGGTCGCCAGATTCTCTGCTTCTGACACATAAGCCTCATAGGTGCTTGCTTTTACAGAATTTTCTGCTATCTTAAACCCAATAGCTCCTGCCCCTGCCAGAACTGTAAGGGAAGCTGTTGCCAGAAAGCTGCGCCATTTCAGGTTTTGTTTCCTTTTATACTCACTATCCAGCTCATTGTAATGCTCCAACGCATAAAGTAGCTCACCACAGGACTGATACCTGTCATCTGGATTCTTCTGGGTACATTTGAGAATAATTTCTTCCAGACCGGAAGATAAGTCAGGATTCCAGTACCGAATGGGATACATCTCATAGGGCGGCTCACTTGGGTTGTGTCCGGTAAGCAAATGGTATAACGTAGCCCCCAGACAATAAATGTCAGTACGGGCATCTGTCTGTCCATGTCCTCCATACTGTTCCGGAGCCGCATAGCCCTGAGTTCCCAAACACGTGGTATCTGCTACACTGCTCTCCTTAAATTCTCTTGCTGTACCAAAGTCAATAAGCATGACTTTTCCATCTGGTCTCAGCATAACATTGGAGGGCTTCATATCCCTGTAAATAATCGGTGGTTTTCTGGAATGAAGATAAGACAATACATCACAAAGCTGTTTTGCCCATTCAATAACATCTGCCTGGTCCTGGGCTCCATATTCCCGGATAACACTTTCCAGATGACGTCCTTCTATGTAGTCCATGACAATCAGGAAGCTTCCGTCTCCGTCAATGACATCGATAATGCTTGGCAAGTTTGGGTGATCCAGTTTTTTCAGCAAATCAGTTTCCACTATAAGGCCCTGTTTTACCACCTCAAAATTCTGAACACCGTCTTTTCGTACCTCTTTAATCGCCCACTGTTTATTGGCTCTTTCATTCATGGCAAGGTAAACCACACTCATACCGCCTTGCCCGATTTTATTTAATATCTTATATTTCCCGTCTACTAATGATCCAATTTCAAGCATGTAGACTCCTCCTAATATGCCCGAATCAAAGCAACCGAAATATTGTCATCTTCTCTTCGGACTTTATTTAACTCTGTAAAATATACAGTCGTTTCTTTCATCTTCTCTTCTGTGACCATGATCTCTGGCCGCATTTTTTCATAGAACTCCTCTGGTGTAATCACATGACGGAATCCGTCTGAACACATCATAAACAGGGAATCACGCTGATATTCCCCCATATAGAAGTCCGGTTCAATCACACTGCTGGCTCCCACACATTGAAGCAGCACATTTCTTCTTGGATGGTTTTTCGCTTCCTCTGGGGTCATGCGCCCCAAATCCATCTCTCTCTGTACATAAGTCTGGTCTAAAGTTATCTGGTGGAATCCGTCTTTTATGTAATATACTCTGGAATCCCCTACGTTTATAATATAGTAGACATTGTCTACTAAAAGCAGCGCTGCCAGGGTAGTCCCCAGGCTCACATTGCATCCTAATCCATAGTTATTGATTTTCTGATTCTGTTCTAAAATTAAATTGGTCCAGCTTTCTTTCAGGGTATTGGCTTCCATACCGCTGTACAGCAGTCTGGGTAATTCCTGATGAAACCATCTGGAAAATGCCTTTACCAACATGGCGCTGGCAACCTCGCCTTTTGCAAGGCCGCCCATACCGTCACAAACTACACTTAACAGAATCTGTCCATAGTCTGTAGCCGCTGTTTCGATTAATACCGAATCTTGATTTCTATCCTTTCTGATTCCCGCATCTGTATGGATAGATGTTAAATAATTCATAAAACGCCTTTCATTTTTTCTATAAACTCATTTCAATTTTACTGTTTTACATTTATATTTATGGGTAAGTAATAGATAAAATAGATTTGAATAACTGTTTACATTTATTATTGTCATTATAACAAACAAATAGAAATTTGACAAGTTTTTTTGCATTAATATAGGGGAATATCCAAACAGATACTCCCCACCAATTTTATTTATTAATCAAATTTCGATGAAAGCACATAATCAATAGCGGCCAGCACAATCAAAACAACAATCCAGGCGCCTAATCCTGTAAATGCCAAAGTCCATGTCTTTTCTGCAATATTTAATAGAATGAACGCCAACAAAAAACTGGAAAACAATAAATCTACCAGGTTCATGAGTACAAGCTTTACAATTACATATCCAATCACCAATCCTGTTGTCACGCTTAACAAAAAGGCGTAAATTCCCACCGCACCTACCAAAGAAATAAGCAAAACCACAAAGGTCATAATCTGTGCCCCCAGCGATTTCAACTGATTAATTTGCTCAAAAGCAAATTGTAGAAGTGGACCAACAAAAATTGCTGCAAGAAATACTGCAACCATATGACTAACACTTTTCTTGATAAATACTGTTACTGCTGATTGTCCTGATAATTCCATAAGGGCATCAAAAATTTTTTCCAGCATACCATATATGGTGGCTGTTAGAAAAAGTCTTCCAAATTCCTGTAAAAATTCTAAAATACCATGTATTTCCTTTGCTCCCGATAAATATGCCTGACTGTCTACTGCAACAGGTACAAATTTAGAAAACAATTCCAATGCCATTTTTCCTATAAAACCACTAAAAGGCATATTTTCAATAAACTCCACCCAAATATTATGAAAGATGCCTGTATCAGCAAAAATATCTACAATAATTCCAATAAATTTATAAAGCATCTCTGTAATAATTTTATACTTTTTTATATATCTACAACATGTGGCAAAATTTGTGGACAGACTTTTTCTTCTAATATTCTTTACTTTTCGACATATTTTTAATAGTCTATTATCATGATTGTATAAAAGGAGTTGTGATATATGTCTGAATTTTCTAATGTGTTATCTTTATTTATTAAAACCCGCGATGTGAATGTCAGCGCGCTCACAGCTTATTGTGAATTGGACCGTTCTACCATGTATAAACTCATCAATGGTAAACGTTCCCCCTCTTCTAAGGCCCTGGTTCAGAAACTGGCCTCTTTTATGAATCTGAATCCTCTGGAAACCCAGGAGCTGATACAGGCTTATCTGCTCTCCAAAGTTGGATGGGAAATCTATTACAGCCGGAAAAATGTTTTGGAATTCCTGTTAAGTTTTGCAGATGTACGAAGCGAAGCCTCTTTTTTCACAGATTCCCCTTCTCCTGCCTTTGATTTCAATTTTGCAGTGGCAGAAAAAGGGACTTCTACACTGTCCAGCCAACTTCAAATTGTGGCTGCTATAAATTCTGTAATTGCCCAGATGCAGACAAAGTCCCAGAGTACCCTTTCCATCCTGGCACAACCGGAGCATTTAGAGGGACTGAACCTTGCTGCTTCTCTTCCAAACCAAAACAGCAATATGCATATCCAACATATTTTGTGCATTAATAACCGCAAGAGCTACATACGTTCTCAGCAAAACTACAATATACAGTGTTTAAAGAAGCTCATTCCCTTTTATGAGAAGCCTGTTATCTACGAACCCTATTATTATTATGACAATGTTAATTCTCATTTTAATAACCTGAACTTTCTTCCCTGTATGTTCCTTACAGATTCAGCAGCAATCCTGTGTTCCAGTGATTTAAAGGAAGGTATTTTAATCCAGGAGCCGGAAACTATTGCTTTATTCCAAAGTCGTTTCCAAAAAATCCTCATGAATACCAGTCCTTTAACTGCTACCTTCCACTCTATCCTGAATCTGCATTTAAAAAATTTTGCCGTGATTTATAAAGACTCTTCAAATGCTTATGGGTTAAGCGCTGAGCCTTGTCTTGTTCCTCTTTTTACCCAGGAACTCATAGACAAATATCTTGAAGAATCTCTGCCATCCAGAGATGTTCTTATGCAAGAACTAATCCAATATACAAGTACTCTCAGCAGAGCCACCACTCACATTTACTTTACTCGTGAAGGCGCTATGCATTTCCTTATGACCGGATATCTCCATGAAATCCCAAGAGGTTTATGCAAACCTTTTGAGTACGAAGACCGGGTTAAGCTGCTGAAAAAATTCTGCGAACAGGCGGAAAATTCCCAGGATATCCGTCTTTTGAAAGGTTCTCTGGAAAAGTTCCCTCTGAACCTGAACATATCCATTACCGTAAACTATGGATATCTTATGTTTTCAGGACAATCCACAGAATTGTCTTATATTCTGTTAAAAGAACAAAATCTTCTGGCTTCTTTCTATGACTTTGCATCATCCCTGGAAGAAAATGAACTGCTGGAAACCAAAGAAGAAACCATACAGTTTTTACAAAATTTAATTCAACATAAAAAATTATAGCTTTTTCTGAATCTTGGTCTGAACCGACCGGATTTGTTAAGAATTGAATCATTATTTTCCAAGTCTGCTGCATGAAACGCATAGGAACATATTATCTTATCCGCTTCATGCAGCTTTATTCTATCTATCTATGCTTTTTTTCTATGGTTCTGTCGTCCTATGGATACTTTAAATGTTTCTATCATCTCTGGTGACAATTCCTCACATTCTTCATCAAAAGCAATAGGATACTTTTTGGCATATTCTACTTCTTGAAACTGTTCCCTTGTTGGACTTTGTCCTGGTTTAATAGTAAAGGTCCTGATCATAGTAAAGCCTCCTCTCTGCGCTTGTGGCAAGCCTCGCTGATATCAATCTTATGGATTCTTTTCTTTCCGTAAAAACAACAAATAATACTTCTCCTACTTTTCCAATAGCAATAAAGCGGTCTTCCTCCATACTATGTTTTGTATCATACAGTTCAATACACTTTGGATCCGCAAATACATACGCTGCTGTTTCAAAGGAAATCTTGTGCTTCGCTTTATTAAGCTGATTTTTCTCTTCGTCCCACTGAAACTTCATACCATTCCCCTTTTATAGTATCATAAAAAATACATTTGTAATACACTTAACATTAAAATTTCTGAATCTTGGTCTGAACCGACCTAATGAATAATGAATTGTTTTTTCCCAGGGAATTTTAGAGAAATCCCCTGGGACTTTTTAGATTTGTTTATGATAATGATTATAGCACAGATGCAAAGAAAAGAGTATTAAATTTTCCTAAATTCCAAATAGATTTTTTGCATTTTTCCTGGTTATGTCAACTACTTCTTCATAGGACACTCCCTTAATTTCTGCAATGGTCTGAGCCACATACCTCAGATAAGCGGAGCAATTTCTCTCACCTCTGTGTGGCTCCGGCGCCAGATAAGGAGAGTCTGTTTCCAGAAGCAGATAATCCAGAGGCGCATACTCTACTACTTCTTTTAGCCTCTTTGCATTTTTAAAAGTAACCACACCGCCTATTCCAAGATAATAGCCCATATTCATATATTCTCTGGCATGTTCCCTGGAATAGGAATAACAGTGAATCACACCTCTTAAGCAGTCTGCCCGCTCAGCCTTCATAAGTTCCAGAGTATCTTTTGCCGCATCTCTGCTGTGGACAATAATAGGAAGGTCTGTTTCTTTGGCAAGGTCCATCTGGCGCACAAACCACTTTTTCTGTGTATCATGGTTCTCCTTATTCCAATAATAATCCAGTCCAATCTCTCCCACTGCAACAGTTTTCGGCAAATGGCAGTACCTGCACAGTATCTCCATTTTTTCTTCATCCAAATCTCCCACTTCGTCTGGATGAATACCAACTGCTCCGTACACAAAAGAATACTGCTCCATCAGCTTTACTGTATCTTCCACACCACGAAAAGATGCGCCTACATTTACAATGGTTTCGATTCCATTCTCCTTCATGGAACAAAGCAGTTCATCTCTGTCCCCATTAAAAGCCTCGTCATCATAATGGGCGTGTGTCTCAAATATCATGGATATTTCTCTCCTTTAGTCTCTTATGTACAAATTCTCTAAACAACGCATAAATCACAGAAGACAATGGAATGAAAATCAACATTCCCACAACTCCCATGAGACTTCCACCTACAGTTACTGCTACCAGCACCCAGATAGAAGGAAGCCCAACAGAGCCTCCTACTACATGAGGATAAATCAGGTTTCCCTCCACCTGCTGTAAAACCAAGAATAAAATAACAAATCCAATGGCCTGCATGGGGTTGGATACCAAAATCAAAAAGGTTCCCAGAACACATCCGATAAAAGCGCCGAAAATAGGAATTAAAGCTGTAAATGCAATTACCACACCAACCAGCAAAGCATAGGGAAATCTCAAAATACTCATGGTTACAAAAAACATGGTTCCTAAGATTACTGCCTCTGTACACTGCCCTGTAACAAAATTAGAAAAGGTCTTATAGCTTAAAGAAGCTACTTCCAATGTTTTCTTCACTGCCTTTTGTGGTAAGAAAGCATACAGCACTTTCTTCACCTGAACAAACAGCTTCTCCTTCTGCAGCAAAATATAGCAGGCAAAAACAAAGGCCACACAGAAATTCATAAGAGAATTAATAACCGTTCTTGCCACTGTAAACGTAGAGCTTAACACGTTGCTTGCCCCGTTTCTCAGGAAATCTACCGCTGTCTGAATAATCTTATCCCAATTAAACTCCAGACTCTGAATCCAGGCCGCCATCTGTTCACTGTCAGGGAAGGTATTCATGGCCCATTCTTGCACATGAGGAAGAAAAGCCTCGATATTTTTGCTGATGCTGGCAAAGGTAGTGGCTACTTCCGGAAGCACCACAAGCAACACAATCTGGATCACAGCCACTACAAAGAAAATGGAAAGTACCAGACACACAGGTCTTACAAATTTCCGTTTCTTTGCCTTGCGAAACAGCCTCTTTTCCAGAAAATGCATGGGAATATTCAGGATAAACGCCATAGCTGCTCCCAAAACAAAAGGCATAATAATACTGTAAAGAAAGGCAAAGCCTGCTGCCAGAATTTCAATTCTCTGCACAACGCCATAAACCAGCACTGCAAAAACTATCAGAAGCATCCAATTCTTCATATTTTTTTTATTTAAATCCATTCATACCTCCCTGGCACTTTTTATTTCCCGATTTTCTTGCGAATCCATTTAATAAACTGAATAATCGGAAGATTGGCAAGAGCCAAACCATACATAATGAACAACTGTGTAATATTTAAAGTCTGTACCTGGAAGATGCTGTGCAGTCCCGGAATCATCATAACTGCTGTAATCAGAAGAAGTCCCAGACCAAAAGCGCCTGCCAGATATTTATTGTTGAAAAATCTCTTTGTAAAGAGTACCGGTGCATCGGATTTACAGTTAAAACCATGTACCAGACGTGAAGTACACAACGTACCAAATGCCAGCGTAGAAGCCAGAAGCGGGCTTTCCTGATAACCAATATAAAATCCTATCATAGTCATAACTGCAATCACAAAACCTTCAATTCCAATCTTGGACAGGAAGTTTTTGGTGAGAATGGATTCATTCATTGGTCTTGGTTTTTCATTCATAACAGCCTTTGTATGCGGTTCCAGACCTAAAGCAATGGCCGGCAAACTGTCAGTCAGCAGGTTAATAAACAACAGGTGAACCGGAGCAAACGGTACCGGCAGATTTGCAATAGATGCATACAAAACAGCCAGGATTCCCGCAAAGTTACCGGACAACAGGAACTGAATGGCGCTTTTAATATTGCGATATACATTACGTCCGTTTTCTACTGCTTTGACAATAGTTGCAAAGTTATCATCTGTCAGAATCATAGATGCTGCATCCTTAGAAACCTCCGTTCCTGTGATTCCCATAGCAACACCGATATCTGCCTGTTTCAGAGCCGGCGCATCATTGACACCGTCACCGGTCATGGAAACAATATTTCCCTTATCCTGCCATGCTTTGACAATTCGGATTTTATGTTCCGGTGAAACTCTGGCATAAACAGAAATGCCTTCCACAAATTTCTGAAGTTCTTCATCTGACATATTTTCAATAACAGCGCCTTCACATGCTTCGGATTCATCCTTTAAAATACCAATTCTCTTGGCAATCGCCGCTGCGGTTACCTTATGGTCACCAGTAATCATAATAGGCTTGATGCCCGCTTTAATACACTCTGCAACAGCATCCTTAGACTCTTCCCTTGGCGGGTCCATCATGGCAATCAGTCCCAGGAAAGTCATATCATTTTCGTCTTCTATACTAAGAGCGGTTCCTTCCGGTACACTCTTATAGGCAAATGCCAGTACACGGAGACCATTTCTGGAAAACTTCTGGTTCTGCTCCTCAATTTCCTGAATGTCCTGCTGAGTAATAGGCTGTGCCACTCCGTCTTTTTGGATGGTGGTTACTCTTCCCAGCAGCACATCCACTGCGCCTTTGGTCACCATGGTGGAAACACCTTTTAAATTGTGCAGAGTCGACATAAGTTTTCTGTCACTGTCAAAAGGAACTTCACTGAATCGCGGATATTTTTCTCTTACTGTTTCTGCCGGAACCCCCAGCTTATCGCCCTGATTAATCAGGGCTGTTTCTGTAGGATCACCGATTTCTTCACCATTTTTATTAGTAGAGTCATTACACAAAATACTGTGGCGCAGAAGCTGTTTCTGAGCTTTATCTCCTAAATCAATAGATTCTGCCGGAATTTCTTTTCCTTCTACATAATAATACTCCACTGTCATTTTGTTCTGTGTCAAAGTACCTGTCTTATCAGAGCAAATGATAGACACGCTTCCCAGACCTTCCACTGCCTGCAGCTTACGGACAATGGCATGTTCTTTTGCCATTTTCTGAGTACCAAAGGACAGCACAATGGTTACAATAGAACTTAATGCTTCCGGGATAGCTGCAACTGCCAATGCCACTGCAAAGAGGAAAGCATCTCCAATAGGCTCTTTTCTCACGAAAACACTGATACCAAACAAAATCGCACAGAATACCAAAATCAAAATAGAAAGTTTCTGTCCAAAGTTATCCAGGTTCATCTGCAGAGGTGTTTTCTTTTCCGATGTACTTTTCAGAAGCTTCGCAATTTTTCCCACTTCTGTTTCCATACCGATTGCTGTTACCAGGAAGGAACCACGTCCATAAGAAACAAAGCTTCCTGAATAAACCATATTGGTTCTGTCTCCAAGAGGTACTTCGCCACTGATTTCTTCCTCTGTCTTATCAACACCAAGGCTTTCTCCTGTAAGAGCGCTCTCATCTACCTTCAGGCTGGCATTTTCCAGAATACGTCCGTCTGCCGGAACATAGTCGCCAGCTTCCAGCATAACAATATCACCAATCGTAACTTCTGAAGATGGTACTTTAATCACATCACCATTTCTAAATACCTTTGCCTCAGGAGCCGACATGGCTTTCAAACTATCCAGGGACTGTTCTGCCTTAATGGTCTGAACCGTACCTAAAATAGCGTTCATGGTAATAACCACTAAAATAACGATTGCGCTTTCTGTCTCTCCAAGAAGCCCTGAAACAATAGCTGCCGCAATCAGGATGATAACCAGAAAATCCTTGTATTGCTCCAGAAAAATCTGAAGTATGGATTTTTTCTTTTCCTCTACTAATGCATTAGGACCATATTTCTCCTGGTTTTTCTTAATCTGGTCCTGGCTAAGAGGATGGGTACTGCCATTTACAGATTTCTGAGCTTCTGTTCTTGACATTTGATAATACTCTTTCATGGTTTTTCCTCCATTCCTTATTTTATTGTGCTTCGTAAAGGTCTTTTTATGTGCAGATAAAAGCAAAAAGCGAGACCCTTACTGCACAGTCTGCTATGCAATAAAAGTCTCGCTATTTCATCACGACACGGATGAGAAAAGTCTCATCGAGATTGACGATGCCGCAAACACCTGCCGGTGCCAGCTACTCCCTTTCATTGAAGAGAATAATATACGATAAGCTGCGTGTTGTCAATAGGGAAATTTTTCTCTAGCAGATTTCTGCCCCCGCCGGCATATCCTTATCGGGTGTCATAAGTGCCAGTTCTCCGTCCAGCCCTTCTGCGCAGAGAATCATTCCTTCTGACAATACCCCAGCCAGTTTCGCAGGCTTCAAGTTCACCAGAACCATCACTTTCTTGCCCACCATGTCTTCCGGTGCGTAGCTCGATTTAATGCCAGACACAATCTGTTTTACCTGGCTTCCGATTTTTACCTGGGAGCAAAGAAGTTTTTTAGATTTCTTCACTGCTTCACAGGCAATGATTTCTCCTACCTGGAACTGCATTTTCATGAAATCATCAAAAGTCACCTCTGGTTTTGCCTCAATATCCACTACAGGAGCTTCTTCTTTTTCTTCCTCCGGCTGATTTTCGGCTGCTTCTTTGGCTCTCATTTCTTCTACTTTTTCCATAACCTCTTTTACATCCAGACGTGCAAAGAGAATTTCTGGTTTTTCAGTTACCTTATTTCCTGACGGATACAGTCCAAAAGTATCCAGTTCTTCGTAGGTTCTCTTATTTGCATTTAACTGTGCCAGAATCTTTTCTGTGGTTTCCGGCATAAAAGATTCCAGAAGAGAGGCGCCAATGCAGATACCTTCTACCAGATTATACAGGACTTCTGCCAGACGGTCTTTCTTGCTCTCATCTTTTGCCAGAGCCCATGGCATAGTTTCATCAATATATTTATTGCAGCGTTTAAACAGGGTAAAGATTTCTGTAATGGCATCTGCCACACGAAGCTCTTCCATCTTAGCCGCTACTTTTGCCTTTGTTCCAAGAACAACTGCCTTTAATTCCTCATCTACAGATTCACATACTCCTGTGCGCTTCACTTCTCCTCCAAAATATTTGTTGGACATAGAAATGGTTCTGTTTACCAGGTTTCCAAGAGTATTTGCCAGTTCAGAATTCAGACGTTCTACCATTAATTCCCAGGTAATAACACCATCGTTTTCAAATGGCATTTCATGGAGAACAAAATAGCGCACTGCATCTACTCCAAAGAAATCTACCAACTGGTCTGCATAAATAACATTTCCTTTGGATTTGCTCATTTTTCCATCACCCTGCAACAGCCATGGATGTCCAAATACCTGTTTTGGCAGTGGCAAATCTAATGCCATAAGGAAAATTGGCCAATAAATAGTATGGAAGCGGATAATATCTTTTCCGATTAAGTGCAGATCAGCAGGCCAGTCTTTCTTAAACTGTTCTGTACTCTCTCCATCACAATCATAACCAATTCCTGTGATATAGTTGGTAAGAGCGTCCAGCCATACATAAACCACATGTTTTGGGTCAAAGTCTACCGGAATTCCCCATTTAAAGGAAGTTCTGGACACACACAGATCCTGCAGCCCCGGAAGTAGAAAGTTATTCATCATTTCATTCTTTCTGGAAACCGGCTGGATAAACTCAGGATGTTCATTAATATGGTCAATAAGTCTCTGTGCGTATTTGCTCATTCTGAAGAAATATGCTTCTTCCTTAGCCGGTGTTACCGGGCGTCCGCAGTCAGGACATTTTCCGTCTACTAACTGGGATTCTGTGAAAAAGGATTCACAGGGAGTGCAGTACATTCCTTCATAATAACCTTTGTAAATATCCCCCTGGTCATAGAGCTTTTTGAAAATTTTCTGCACCTGCTTCTCATGGTCTGCATCGGTAGTACGGATAAATTTGTCATAGGAAGTATTCATTAAATCCCAGATGCTCTTAATCTCTCCGGCAACATTGTCTACAAACTCCTTGCAGGTAACGCCAGCCTCTGCTGCCTTTAATTCGATTTTCTGTCCATGCTCATCTGTTCCTGTCTGGAAAAAGACATCATATCCCTGTTGTCTTTTGAATCTTGCAATACTGTCTGCTAAAACAGCCTCATAAGTATTTCCAATATGAGGCTTGCCCGATGTATAGGCAATAGCTGTGGTAATATAATATTTTTTCTTATCCAATTTTCTTTCCTCCTGTTCTAAGAGAGTATGGCTCACTGCAGTGTAGTTCTTCGGTAAAACAAGAAAGAATCTCGCTTGCGAGATTCTCCGCCTGCGGCGGGTCGCATCAGCGACATAATTCCACTCCGCCGCAGTGCGATCCTCGCGGAGCGTTTTTTGTTTCATAGGACGCACTTTCCTATGAAACAAAAAACCCGCCTTCTCTGTTTCCAAAGAAGACGAGCTATATTTACCCGTGTTACCACTTCTGTTCATCTGTGCCTTGCGGCCCAGACCTCAACAGGTACTTTCATACCTTACCGCTATAACAGGCGGAACCTGTCGCAGCCTTGGTATAATATCATACTTCGGTGCGCCTCTCAAAAGCCATCTTCCACATATTCTCATCCGCTTTCTCTCAGCATACAAAAGCTTCTCTGTAAAACAAGAAATACATGTACTCTCTTTGTCACTGTGTTTACATATATCTATCATGCTAACATATTCAGAAATATTTGTAAAGTCGTGTTTTCTCATTTTTTCAAAAGCCCTTCATGCTCCCGACTCAGCTTCCTGACAATCGGAATCGAAGCCAGAATGGCAATCAGGTTTGGAATCACCATAAGTCCATTAAACATATCCGACATGTTCCAGACCAAATCTACTTTCAGTGTGGAACCAACCAGCACGAACACCACAACCAGCGCTGCATACACTTTAACTGCTTTTTTACCAAAAAGGCTGCGTACATTTACTTCTCCAAAATAGTACCATCCTATAATAGTAGTAAAGGCAAAAAACAGCATACAAATAGCAATGAAAACCTTACCAAAAGAGCCAAACGCTGAATCAAAAGCCACCTGTGCCAGGGCTGAAGCTGTCTCTCCGCTTGACAATGCTCCGGTAGAAAGAATCACAAGGGCTGTCAATGTAAGAATCACAAAAGTATCAATAAACACGCCCATCATAGCAATAATTCCCTGGTCTCCTGGGTGCTTGACGTCTGCAGTTGCATGGGCATGAGGTGTAGAACCCATACCTGCTTCATTGGAAAACAACCCTCTTGCCACACCAAAGCGCATAGCCTTCTGTACCGTAACACCAAGAGCGCCGCCAAGAACTGCCTCCGGGTTAAATGCTGCCACAAAAATATCATGAAAAGCTTTACCAACACCAGCTCCATTCATAAACAGGATTACAAGACATCCTACGATATAAATCAGCGCCATAATAGGCACAATCTTCTCTGTAACTCTCGCAATACGGTTGATACCTCCCAGAAAAATAAACGCTGCGATAACTGCTATTACGATGCCAACGAAAATAGGTTTCACACCAAAAGCATTTTCAAAGGAGCTTCCAATAGAATTTGACTGCACCATATTTCCCATAAATCCCAAAGCCAGAATAATGGCAACAGAGAAAAATCCAGCCAGAAATTTTCCAAATTTCCCTTTGAAAATATACTTGATATAATACACCGGACCACCTACCACAACACCGTTTTCCTTTACTCTGGTGTGCTGCGCCATCACTGCCTCCGCATAAATGGTTGCCATGCCGAAAAACGCGCTGACCCACATCCAGAAAATAGCTCCTGGACCACCGGAAGCAATGGCTGTGGCCGCACCTGCAATATTACCGGTTCCTACCTGCGCTGCAATGGCTGTAGCCAGCGCCTGGAAAGAACTCAGACCATTTTCCGTACTCTTTCCATGCAGAGAAAAATTTCCAAACATTTTCTTCATACCTGCGCCAAATTTCCGTACCTGAATAAACTTCAAACTAAAGGAATAAATAATTCCTGTTCCAAGCAATAACACCAGAAGCGCATAATCCCACAAAAACGTGTTCACAATGTCCACAAATGATGCGACATTTTCCATAATTGATGTCATGATATCCATTTCTCTTCTCTCCTTTTTTTCTGCTCCATTGCACCAAAAAAGCCCATGAGATTTTGTGTTAAAAAATCCCATGGACTTTGATATGTTCAGATTTCCGCTCCTTTTGCACGTTTCAAAATGCAGAATTTCTGCATTTTTCTAAACCTCACTGTCCTTTTGCCTGAGAGATTCACAGATGTTCTTCCATCTGCTTACACCTTCGGCACCCTTTTCGGGATTCTCCAGAGAGCCATCCAGATACAGTCTTGTTCCTTTTGGGAACCCCTGAGAGTATTACTCCTTCGGTGGGCGAATTGCCGCTTTCCTGCACCCTTCTTTTGGCACAATATGCAATTAACGAATTTCATTATAGCACTGTTTTCCCTTTTGTCAATCCTTTTATAGCGGACATTTGTGTTTTTTATAAATACATTTATTCAATTCCGGCTGTTTCAATAATAAATTTCACCTTACCGTTCTCATTTTCGTTCTGTCCGTCAAAGGCCTTGTAAGCGCTGCCTGCATCTGCTACTGCGCTGAGACGGTCTAAAAGATTCTGCATTTCGTCTCCGAAAAGCTCCGTAATTTTCTGAACGCCTTCTTCATCGAATTTCTCCATGCCCTCAGCCAGTTCTGTGGAACCATCTTTTAACTTAACAGTTCCTTCCTTTAACTGCTTTCCACCTGACACAAGCGCCGCGGTTCCATCTTTTAAGGATACTGCGCCATTTGCCAGCTGGGTAATACCGCTGCCTAAAGCCTGGGCTCCTGCGGACAGTGCAGTACCGCCCTGTAAAAGCTGTTCTGTGCCAGAAGATAACTGAGAAGCTCCCTGGTTCAAAGCTCCATTATTGGCATTCAGAGCTTCAGAACCAGTCTTTAACTGTGCAGTTCCTACTGCAAGCTGACCAGAACCTTCTGCCAGTTTACTGATTCCCGCGCTTACCTGCTGGGTTCCACCTGACAGCGAAGCCATACCTTCTGTCAATGAGCTGGTTCCTGCTGCCAGACTTGCAGCTCCCTGATTCAGTTCTTCATTTTTTGCACACAAAGCGCTGCTTCCCTGTCTTAACTGTCCTGTTGCCTTTGCCAGTTCCTCTACCATGCCGGACAAGTCTTTCATGGACTCTGCCGCCTTTGAAAATTCCTGTACGCCTGCGCTTAAACTGTCGGCTCCCTGTACAGCCGCATCACACTGACTGTTCATGGTTCCAAACTGTCCCTGGAGCGCCTGGAGTGTGGAGGTATCAAACTTTGCCTTCTCTGCTTCCATGTTTGCCTTGATTCCATTTAATTCACCTAAAACACTGGTATCAGGCTGTGTTTGTGGTACAGAAAGAGATGCCGAAGTCTGTACCCCTACAGAAATTCCTCCCAGAGCGCTCATAACCTTTGCCTGGTCTTCTGCTGAAATCCCTGCTGCGCTTAAAGCGGCCGCTACATTGCTCTGCTGCTGTGCATTTGCCTGAGCATTCACTGCAGCATTTTCACTGGCGATTGCTGCATTTGCCTGGTTATTCAAATCTTCTACTGATATCTGTGGCTGTCCCTGGCTATTTAAGAAATTTTGAATCACGGCAACTGCCTGATCTGTATAGGAAGCCTCTGCCGCTGCGGCAGCTCCATAAGAACCTACCTGGGCAGCTATGGCCTGGGCAGAGCCCTGAGCCCCGGACACCCCGGCTTTTAAAGCGGCTGCACCCTGAATCAGTTCCTTAGAACCGGCTGTAATAGAATTCATAGCGTCTTTTACTGCTCCAAGCTGTCCTGCACCCTCAGATACTTTTTCATTTAATTGTCCAAGCCCTGTATCTAACTGTTGCACTCCGGCTGTATAAGCGCTGATTCCATCTTGCAGTCCTTTTGCTCCCTCCTGAAGCTGGGCTGCGCCCTGTTCCAGTTTTCCTACACCTTCTGTCAAAGTATCTTTTTTGCTGTTTAACTCCTGTATTCCTTCATTTAATGCAGAAGCGCCCTCTGCTGTCTGTGCAATACCCTCATGTAACTGAGCAGCCCCATCCGTATAAGAAGAAACTCCATTTTGAAGGCTCACAGAACCTAACTGTAAGGCCTTCATGCCTTCTGTCAGTTGTGACACACCACCTAAAAGTTCTCCTTTCTTGCTGTTCATGGTATCAATACCATCTTTTAGAGCTTTTGTTCCATTGTCAGCCTGCTCCAGACCACTGACAAAAGTGTCTGCCGAACTGTCCATGGTTTCAATACCGTCCCTGAGAGCCTGGCTTCCCTCTACCAATGCTTTGGAAGAATCTGTCAGTGTCTCCATTTTTTCCTTTAAATCCTCTGTACTGTCAACATCTGCCAAATCCAAATCCTCCAGGATACCCGTGGTAGCCACTGTAGCAGTCATAGCCAGTGAAAAATCTTTTACATCTGCGGTAAGTTCTGCATAATCCGGAATCTCAAGATCCTGCAATTCCTCCACTTCCTGTAAATGTAAACTGTCCGCCAATCCCGGAAATCCCAGGCCGACTGCAATCTCATTGTTTCCATCTGAAACAATCTGTCCGTTGGTAATTTCCACATTGGTAAACGTATCTGCCGGAAGAATCATAGCAGTCATCATCATAAAAGGCGTACACACCTCTTCCTGTTTCCCCTGAACATCCACTGTCTCTTTTGTCTTATTTTCATAATCAATTCTGATTTTCAGTTTTCCGCTTTTTCCCGCCAGCTCATTAGGGCTGATTTCTTTTCCGTCCAGATAATAGGTCAGCTTCACAGAAACCGGAAGTTCTTCCTTTGACTTTCCCTGATAATAAATATCCTCACCGCCGGCATTCCACACAAGAGTTCCATCCCCCTTCTGCTGAAAGGTTTCATCTCCCTTTACATTGGTAATCTCAGACAGATTGCTCTTATCTGTTAATTCCTGCTCATTCCCCTGGTTTTTCAGCCAGTTACTTACAATGACCTCCTGGGAATTTCCTTTTTCATCTGCATTTACGTAAACTGTCTGTTCCTTTGCCGGAACTGCTGCCCAGACAGAAGACGTAGGCAAAATCACTGCCATCATAGCTGCCATTCCTGCCAAAAGTGCCTGAACCTGTTTTTTCTTCATCTAAAAGACCTCCTATTTTCTCCGAATACCCGGTTTAAAGTTTTTACTTGTTCTGCAAATCAATCCATCCAGCAGCCAAAACATAGCCGGAAGGAACAAAAGAACTGCACACATACTAATCAACGCGCCTCTTGCCATAAGCAGGCAAAGAGAACTAATCATATCAATCTTAGAATACATTCCAACCCCAAAGGTGGCTGCAAAAAAACTAAAGGCAGACACCATAACCGGGCGGATGCTGCTCTCCAGAGCAATACTGATAGATTCTTTCTTTCCTTTTCCACTTCCCCGCTCCTGCTCATATCTGCTGGTCATTAAAATCGCATAATCCACAGTAGCGCCAAGCTGTATGGTTCCAATTACAATAGAAGCAATAAAGGGAAGCTCTGTTCCTGTAAGGTACGGAATACCCATGTTAATAAAAATTGCCCCTTCAATAACCAGCACCAGAATCACCGGCAAGGAAATAGACTTGAATACAAACAAAATAATGAAAAATACAGCTAAAATAGAGACTGCGCTTACCACCTTAAAATCATGGTCTGTAATCTCGATCAAATCCTTGGTACAGGGCGCTTCTCCTACCAGCATTCCAGTCTTGTCATACTTCTTCAGAATCTGGTTCAGTTCACCAAGCTGCTCATTCACTTCATCCGATGCAGTCAAATACTCATTGGTAATGAGCATTAATTCATAATTTTCACTTTCCAGAATTTCCTTCACGTCCTTTGGCACCATGCTCTGTGGAAATGCAGGACCGATAATAGTCTCAAGCCCCAGGATTTCTTTGACCCCATCCACTTTTTCCATCTCAGCAATCATTTTGTGCTTCTCTTTATTGGGAAGATTCTTATCCATCAAAATCATGTGAGCTGCTCCCATGTGGTAATCTTCCTGAAGTTTGGTATTTGCCTGAATGGACTCCAGTTCTTTTGGCAGACTGGCATCCAGATTATAATAAACCTTGGTATTTGCCTGAAAATATGCAAAGGGAACAAACAACAGCACGCATAAGCAGGCAAAGGTTTTATGGTGTTTTACTAAAAATTCTGAAACCTTTGGAAAATCCGGTATGAGCTGTCTGTGTTTTGTCTTTTCCAATACTTTATCAAAAATCATAATCATGGAAGGAAGAATGGTAACACAGCTGATGACACCAAAAACAACGCCTTTTGCCATGCAGATTCCCAAATCCAGCCCAAGAGTAAAACTCATAAAGCACAGAGCCACAAACCCTGCAATGGTGGTAATGGAGCTTCCCACTACAGATTTAATAGTAGCCGCGATTGCCTGAGCCATAGCTTCCTTATGATCGTCTTCAAATCTGCTCCTTTGCTCCTGGTAACTGTGCCAGAGGAAAATGGAATAATCCATAGTAACACCAAGCTGCAGTACTGCACTTAATGCTTTTGTAATATAGGAAATTTCTCCCTGAATCACATTGGTTCCCATATTATAAATAATAGCCATTCCAATACTAAGAAGGAACAAAAATGGTATAAAATAAGATTCCATGGTAAGCGCCAGCACAATACAGGACAACACTACTGCAATGAGTACATAAACAGCCACCTCAGATTCCGCCAGATTTCTGGTATCTGTAACAATAGCTGACATACCGCTGACAAAACACTGCTTCCCAGCCAGTTTCCGAATATCTCCAATGGCGTCCATGGTCTCATCCGCCGAAGTGGTGGTATCAAAAATAATAAACATCATAGTAGAATCTTCTGAAAACAAAGCGCTGCGGATTTTCTCCGGAAGCATTTCTACAGGTACGGAAGTATCAGAAAACGTATCGTACCACACAACCTTGGAAACATGCTCCACATCTTCAATCTTTTTCTTCAGTGCCGCCACATCTTTATTCGGCATTCCCTCACAAATAAACATGGAGTACGCTCCCGTTCCAAACTCATCCACCAGAATATCCTGTCCCTTCATAGTTTCAATTTCATCCGGCAGATAATAAAGTACATCATAATTCACCCTGGTATTTATGTATCCGATTCCCGCCGGTATCAAAAGAAGCAGGCTTAAAATAAAAATAGGAATCCGGAACTTTACAATTTTTCTTCCCAGCTTTTGCATAGACTCTCCTTCCTTTCGCCTTAATCAAACTGACCATTAGTCATATATTGTTTTACCATATAAATGACCATCGGTCAATATAATTTATGACCAAAAGTCACTTTTAAAATTTATGCAATTCAGAGAAAAAGAAGAACCTTAGATTTTTCGTTTGACTTTTCCCTGTTTCCCTCCCTATAATGTACAAAGTATACGAAGGTACGAAGAAAAGAAAGAAGGTTATATGAAATGAGCAAAGTAGATCATAATAAACAGCAAAAGCGCAATTCCCTGTTGGATTCTGCCTTTTCTCTGTTTATTCGTAATGGTTTTAGCAAGACCTCTATTTCTGATATTGTAAATGCGGCTGGTGTTGCGAAGGGTACCTTTTACCTATATTTCAAGGATAAATATGACATAAGAAATCACCTCATCAGCCACAAAGCCAGTCAGGTTTTCCTGGCTGCATATACAGAGCTGCAAAAACATGAGGATATCGTTGATTTCGAAGATCAGGTTCTGTTTATTATTGATAATATCCTGAATCAGTTCTCAGAAAACCACAGCCTGGTCATGCTGATTTCCAAGCATTTAAGCTGGGGATTCTTCACTAACTCTCTGATTGAAACCCCTGACAAAGATGTTCCGGCTGTTTATACGATTTATCAGGAACTTCTAACAAAATCTTCCCATACTTATCGTGACCCTGAGCTCATGATGTACATGATATTAGAACTGGTCAGCGGCGTCAGCTATAACACTATTCTCTACGAACAGCCACTTCCCCTTGAAAAAATAAAAGAACCTCTTTATAAGGTTCTGCGCAGTATTTTTAGGCAATATCGGGTGGAGGGGTAATATAAAACAGCGTTATTTGGGTTACAATACATGGTGGAGGGGTATATGAAGACCTTTGTGGCAAGCAGACCAAGCACTGTATTTTGCAGCCCGCAGTGTAAGAACAAGCATAATGTGTATAAGAGCAGAGCGAGAAAAAACAGTTCCTATAGGGAGGCACAAGACAATGATTGATAAATGGATTGCTGAAGCAACAGAATGTGATTTCAAGGTTGCTCTGGAAATAAAGAAGCCGAAAAGTTGGCTAAAAAGTGTCAGTGCTTTTGCAAATGGTATCGGTGGTACTCTGATTTTTGGCATTGATGATAACCGAAATGTGGTTGGTCTGACGGACGCACAGGCAGATGCGGAAGCAATCAGCCGCCTGATTAAAGAGCGTATCTCGCCATATCCCAACTTCATTCTTGTACCAGAACGAAAGGATGGTAAAAATATTCTGATACTGACAGTCTCCTCCGGATACTCTACGCCCTATTATTACAAAGCAGATGGTGTTATGGAGACATATATCCGCATTGGAAACGAGAGTGTGATTGCTCCAAGTTTCGCCCTGAATCAGCTTATATTGAAAGGCATGAACCGAACCTATGACACACTAAACTCTGAATATGCTTTCAAGGACTACGCTTTTTCCAAGCTACGAGAGAGATATAAGGTCTGGACCGGTAATAGCATGGAAGATAAACTGTTTGATTCCTTCGATATAAGAAATGAATATGGAAAACTGACAAATGCAGGTGCTTTGCTGGCAGATGATTCTCCAATCAGACATTCCCGGCTGTTCTGCACACGCTGGAATGGTTTGGATAAAAGCGGCGGCATGGTAGATGCTCTCGACAGTGCAGAATATTCTGGAAGCTTGATTATTCTGCTCAACGAGGGGGTAGGCTTTGTGAAGCGGAACATGAAAACACGTTGGAAGAAAACCGCCAACTCCCGTATTGAAATGCCCGATTACTGCGAGCGAAGCATTTTTGAAGCACTCGTCAATGCGCTAATCCACCGTGACTATCTGATTTTGGGCAGCGAAGTCCATATCGACATTTATGACGATCATCTTACCATTACTTCTCCCGGCGGTATGGCTGACGGTACACGAATACAGGAAAGAGATATTTCCAATGTTTCCTCCACTCGCCGCAATCCTGCCCTTGCTGATATTTTTGGCAGATTGGGCTATATGGAGCGCCAAGGCAGCGGATTTAAGAAGATCACAGAAACTTACCGTGCCGCCCACAATTACCGTGACGAATTGGAGCCGAAATTCTATTCCGATGCCAGCTCGTTCCAAGTCACGCTGTATAACTTGAATTATGAAGCAACGGTAAACGCAACTAAGGCTGCGATTGGGGACGAAAATGTTGCGATTGCCCCCGATCACCTTGCGATTGAGGTTGCGATTAATAAACTAAACGCAAGCCAAGCTACGATTGCAAAGGCGAAAGCGGTATTTGCAAACATGGATATTGATGGTGTCTTTGGTCGTTCTGACATAGCTGTTATTACAAACAATTCTGTTACTGCAGCTGGTAATCTCATTACAAAGCTGAAAAATGCAGATTTGATTGAGCCTGTCAGCGGTTTTGGAAAAGGCAAGTACAAGTTCATATATCCCAAAGAATAAATTAAATGGGGCTGTTTGGAATTATCTATTTCCCGACAGCCCCAGCTTCTAACTATGAGAATATCTACTCTTTATCTTCCTGGGATTCCTCCTGTACCTTGCGGACGTACTCTTCTGTTAAATCCCTGTTTTATTGTAATTGTGCCAGATGTTCTAAGACCATAGCAAATAAAAAGATTCTTAAATTCACAGGAAGATTCCATTATCTTATTTTCCCAACCGTATCACATTCCAGGAAGCCCTCTTAAGCACACTTGTCACAACACCGCCATCCAGTTTGCTTCTATCATCCGCATTTACTGGATAAACTTTTTCTTCCAGCAAGCTATTTCCTGCTTTCAAATCTTCGTTTTCCATAACAATATGCTCTAACAAACGGTATCCCGCAAAGCTTCTTACATCTGTAGTAAGCTCCACATCTTCCTCCAGATTACGGTTTACAGCAAAGATGGTAACTTCCTCTTTTTCTTCATTATAAACAGCAATGGATTCAATATCCGTAATTTCATCATGTTTGGCTGTTGCATGTTTTGTTCCGGAAATTACCGGCTGCAATGCAATACCGCGACCATATTTAGATGCATGCATAAATGGATAGAAGATGGTCTGTTTCCATGCTCCCCCTGCTGCATCTGTCATGATCGGCGCAATGACATTCACCAACTGTGCCAAACACGCCATTTTCACACGATCTGCATGTTTCATTAAGGTAATCAACATCAAACCTACTAAGAGGGCATCCTCAAAATTATAGATATCCTCCAGCATAGGCGGCGCTACCTGCCATGGATGATTTTCTGTAATATCATCATCCGCTGCATTGGAATGGAACCATACATTCCACTCATCAAAGCTTAAATTCATGGTCTTTTTACTGCGTTTTTTCGCCTTCACATAGTCACAGGTAGAAATCACGGTACGGATAAAATCATCCATATCATCGGACTGCGCCAGATAATCATTGCTGTCATTATCACGATTTCCGTAATACTGATGCATGGAAACATAGTCCACATAATCATAGGTATGGGACAATGTCACTGCCTCCCAATCCGGGAAGGTTGGCATGTCACGGTTGGAGCTGCCACAGGAAACTAATTCAATACCTGGATCAATAAGGCGCATGGCTTTGGCTGTTTCCTCTGCCAAACGTCCATATTCTTCCATAGTTTTATGGCCAATCTGCCATGGACCATCCATTTCATTTCCCAGACACCAGACTTTAATATTATGCGGATCCTTTCCACCATGCCTGATACGAAGGTCACTGTACTTTGTTCCAGAAGGATGATTGCAGTATTCCAGAAGATTACATGCATCCTGAATACCTCTGGTTCCCAGATTGACTGCCATCATAACCTCTGAATTTACCTGTTTCGCCCACTTGGAAAACTCATTTAAACCAACTTCATTCTTTTCCAGGCTTCTCCACGCCAGTTCCAGACGATGGGGTCTTTCAGAAACAGGTCCAACAGAATCCTCCCAGTAAAAATTAGAAACAAAATTACCACCCGGATAACGGATGATTGGAACATCCAGCTCTTTTACAAGCTGTACCACATCCTGACGGAATCCGTTTTCATCTGCTGCCGGATGCCCCGGCTGATAAATTCCTTCATACACAGCTCTTCCCAGATGTTCAATAAAAGAACCGTAGATACGTTTGTCAATGGGTGCAATCTGGAACTCCTTGTCCAGAACCATTTTTGCTCTTCTTGCCATTTTAGAAACCCTCCTAAATTAAAAATCATATTATTATTTACTCTTTTACTGCACCTGCTGTCATACCTTCAATAAAATATCTCTGAAAACAGATAAACAAAATGAATATCGGTATAATACTATCTAAAGAAAAATTTGTTTATATAATGGTAACATAATAACTTCAAACGTAATAGATAAAATAATTAAAACGATCACAAAAAAGAAATTTTTTATCAATATTCTCCTCTTTCCAAATTCTATCCTCATAAGTTACTCACTTTTCAAAACAAATTTAGCTCTTCTTTCTTCCTCACTACTATTTCCTATAAAAACTTCAAACTCACCTTCTTCACTGGCAAATACTCCATCTTCTCTGGTGAATCGAAGCATTTCTTCCGAAATTGCAAAAGATACCTCTTGTTCTTCCTGTGGCTGCAGTTCAATCTTTTGAAATCCTTTTAATTGTTTTTTAGGACGTGCTACACTCGCAGCAACATCATGTATATATAACTGGATCGTTTCTGCTCCTGACCTTTCACCACAGTTTTTTACTTTTACAGAAGCTACAATTTTTTCTCCTTTTCTCATGGTATTTTTATTTAAAACAGGTTCTGATATGTGAAAATCCGTATAAGTCAATCCATAGCCAAATGCATAAAGAGGTTTATTTTCTATATCTAAATATTTGGATACATATCTGTCTTTATCTCTTCCTGGCACATGTACACGGCCTGTATTTAGTTCATCATAATGGACCGGAATCTGGCCTACGCAGTAAGGAAAGCTCATTGGCAACTTCCCGGAAGGAGCATTGTTTCCCACCAGCATATCCACAATTGCATTTCCTCCCATAGTTCCCGGCATCCAAACCTCTAAAATTGCTTTCGCTCTTTGCTTTATCTTTCTGATATCAAGAGGTCTTCCATTAAACAAAACAACCACAATATTGGGATTGATTTTTTCTATTCTCTCCAATAATTTCATTTGATTCTCAGGAATCTCTATCATTGCTCTGCTTGTAGCCTCTCCTGATTGTAAAAAATGCTCTCCCAAAGCAAGGACTACAACATCAGCTTGTTCAGCTTTGCTTTCCGCCTCTGTCAGCATCTCTTCAATTTCCTTTTCTGTGAATTCCTCCTCTTTGTAATTCACAAAACCGTCCAGCTTCATTTCTTTTGGAAGAATTGGACATCCCCGGCAGAAGCAAACCTCATAATTTTCCATTTTCTTTTCTGCTGCCTGCTGTATAGTAATTGTGTCAGATATATCTCCTGTAAATGACCATGCACCCAGCATTTCCTGTCTATTTACATACGGCCCTGCAAAAAGAACTTTCTTTCCTTTGCTTAAAGGCAGTATATTATTTTTATTCTCCAACAAAACAAAAGACTTTGTTGCCATAGTTTCTGCCAGTTCTTTATGCTCCTGACACAGTATTTGTTCCTCAGCCACCCCTTCATCAGCACCCTTATACGGGTTCTCAAACAATCCCAGTTTATTTTTCAGCTTTAGAACTCGCCATGCACATTCTTCTATCCTTTCCAGTTCAATTTTCTTTTCGTCTAATAATTGACAGAGTGTTTGCGGATAGACTCCTGACATCATGTCAATATCAACCCCTGCCTCCAATGCCCGTCTTGCTGCATCTGCTCTGTCTTCAGAAACGCCATGAATAATTGTTTCTCCTATAGCTCCAAAATCTGAAATCAGTACCCCATCAAACCCCATTTCTTTTCGCAACACGTCTCTCATAAGCTTTTTATTAATAGTAGCCGGAATTCCATCTATGGTATTAAAAGATGTCATAACCAGCTCTGCTCCTGCCTGAATCCCACTTTCATATGCCGGAAGATAAAAATCCCTTAAAGTTCTCTCTGACAGTTCTACTGTATTGTAGTCTCTACCTGCTTCGGCTGCCCCATATCCTGCAAAATGTTTTACACATGCTGCCAAAGTTTCCTTGCCGCTTAAATCTTCTCCCTGATATCCTTCTACCATAGCCCTGGCATATACACTATTCAAATAAACGTCTTCCCCTGTGGCTTCCATGACTCTTCCCCATCTGGCATCACGAACCAAATCTGCCATCGGTGAAAATGTCACATGGAGGCCATCTGCCGCTGCCTCTCTTGCCGCCATAGAAGCACATTTTCTTGCCAATTCCGGTTCAAAGGCAGCACCCTGACCTAAGGGAATTTGATAAACCGTTTTATATCCATTAATAATATCCAGCATAAAAAGCAACGGTATATGATGGGGATGCTTTTCCATATATTTTTTCTGTATCTGTTTTGTTTTTTTCGCCCCCATAGTCCCCAGGACACTTCCGGCCAGATAAATGTCTCTTTCATTTATTCCCAGCTCTTTTACCGGACCTGAAATTACTGCCTCCTCTTCATATACTGCTCCAGTTGCCTGAAATAGCTGCCCAATTTTTTCTTCAATACTCATCTCATTAAATAATTCTTGCAGTTTGCTATTCTCCATAATCCATACCTCTTCATAAAGTATTATTTTCTAAAACCCCTCCAGTTCAAAAACAGGAGGGGCTTTTATCAATAATCTTTCACATTAATCTTAAAGTTTTTAAAACGGGCGATTCCATTTTCTGCGAACATACCAATATATGTTCCTGTAAAGGTCATATATTTGGTTCCTTCTGTACACAATCCTACAACCAGACCTGTTCCTAACTCTGTGAATACTTTTCCATCCACACTGAAAGCAAATCGGTAATATTTTTTATCTGATTCTACGCGCAGAATAATATTTTCCGCATCAGAAATTTCTTTTTCTGCTGTAACCACATAAATATCATGTATATGTTTCGCCAGGCAGACTTTGGATACCCCATTTTCTCTTGTTATGTATATTTCATAATGATAGGATTCTGTGTAAAATGCGGTCAACCCTGCTCTGACATTGTTTTCTGCTTCCAGTAAACAAACTTCTACAGACGAAACCGTCTCAAAGCCTTTTTGCCGAATTCCCAACCATGTAGGACTATCCATATCATTTAATGTTATTTCTGTACCTTGTAAGACTAATGCAGCATTTCCAGTATCTCTTTTATAATGTTCCATATTAGGATTTCTCAAAAAATTATAAGAAGTGCTGAACGTCTCATCTGAAAAATCGTCTGAAAAATCACGATTTACCTTCCCTGGTTCTGGTCCCGGAAGCGGTCCATCCATTTCAAGTGAAATCAGACCCTTGTCCCCCACAACAGGCCATCCTTCCTCATCCCACACAACAGGTGCTAAAAAAGTTTCTCTTCCAAGATTATGCAGCAAAACCCTGTTAGATTTCTCTTCACATGGCCGGATTGCCAGGCAAACCATCCACCAGTTTCCATTATGATCTTCCATCATATCAGCATGTCCGGTGCAGTAAATTTCCTCTCTCATATCATCTCTATGTGTTAAAATAGGATTATGAGGACAAGCTTCATATGGACCATACGGACAATCCGATCTCAGCATCGTTTCCATATGTCCGTATTCCGTACCACCTTCTGCCAGCATAAGATAATATTTTCCAAACCATTTATATAAATGCGGACCTTCTGCATATCTTCCGCCGCACCCACGACTTATCACTACACTCTCAGTCAGCTTCTCTCCTGTAAAAGGATTAATCTCACACATAAAGATTCCCGCTTCACCCTGTTCATCTGTAGCTGTAGATAAAAAGTATACTGTTCCATCGTCATCAAACAAAAGCGACGGATCGATACCTCCCTGATCTATCCATACAGGTTCTGACCAACCTTTTTTTATATCCTTTGTGTGTACAATAAAGTTTCCTTTATGGGAAACATTGGTTGTAGTCATGAAAAATGTTCCATCATGATAACGCAACGTAGGAGCATAAATTCCTCCTGAAGGCTTACACTTTTCTAACAAAAGCTGAGATTTTCTATCCAGACAGTTTCCTATTAATTCCCAATTTACTAAATTCTTGCTGTGATAAACAGGAACTCCCGGAAAATATTCAAACGAAGAGTTCACTATGTAATAATCATCCCCCACTCTACAGATAGATGGATCCGGGTTATACCCGGAGATGATTGGATTTCTATATTTCATATCCTATTTCCTCCAAATTTTCTATTTTTAACATCAACCCTTCAGGCCTGACATTTTAATACCCTGGATAAAATACTTTTGACACGTTCCAAACACTATCAAAACAGGAAGAAGAGAAAACAGCGCCATAGCCATCATTTGTCCTACCTGAACATTTCCCTGGGAACCTTTAAAAAATTGCAGACCTATTGCAATTGTAAACTTTTCATTGGAATTTAAATAAATCAATGGGTTAAAGAAATCATTCCAGTTAAACACAAGCGCCATAACCAAAACTGCCAACATAACTGGTTTTACTGCTGGAAGCAATATTCTCGTAAAAATCTGCAATGAATTAGCACCATCAATTTTAGCTGCTTCATCCAGTTCTTTTGGCAATGTCCTAAAAAACTGTATAAACAAGAAAATATTAAAAGCCCCTCCACCAAGCCAGCTCGGAATAACTAAAGGCCAGATAGTGTCTACCATTCCCATTTTATAAAATAATAAATACTGAGGAATCAATGTAACCTGTGTTGGAAGCATCATAGTTCCTAACAGTACCATAAACAAAAATTTTGACATTCTGGACTGAAATCTTGCAAATCCATAAGCAACAATAGAGGAAGAAAACACTGTCCCTACGGTAGCCAAAAGTGTAATCACTGCTGTATTCTTAAAATACATCTGAAAATTTGCACCTTTCCAGCCTTCTATAAAATTTTCTATTGTACCATGCTCTGGAATCAGAGTCGGCGGCATTTTGTAAATATCGGACATTGGTTTAAAGGAAGTGGAAATCATCCACAAAAAAGGAAATAAACAAATGACAGCCGCAAGAATCAATACAATATACGTTAAAGTTCTGGATAGTAATTTATTCTTTTTTTGTGATTTTAACATAACGCTCCTCCTCCTAGTCGTCATAAAATACCCAGTGCTTAGATGTCGAAACCACTACAATTGTAATCAACATGATTACAGCAAACATACTCCATGCCATCATAGACGCATATCCCATTTTTCCATAAAGGAATCCGTTGTTATATAAATGCATGGACGCTGTATAAGTGCTGTTTAACGGTCCTCCATTTGTAAGGATCAGAGGCTGCTGGAACACCTGAAATGCCGCAATAATCGTTACAATTAAGTTAAAATAAATAGTAGGTGTACACAATGGAAGAGTTATGTAAAAGGTTTGTCTAAAGGATCCTGCTCCGTCGATCTGTGCACTCTCGTAATAAGATGCAGGAATATCCTGTATACCAGCAAGCATAATGATAATATTATTACCAATCGTCCATAAAGACAAAATGACAATAGAAATCATTGCTATATTTTTATCTCCCAACCAGTCGGGCCCTTTTATTCCTATCAGTGAAAGAATATAGTTTATAATTCCATAGTCTTTCTGAAAAATCCATCCCCATAAAATAGTTACTGCAACTCCAGACGTAATATAAGGAATGTAAAAAGCGGTTCTAAAAAATCCTAATCCTCTTATTTTTTTACTCAAAAGCAGAGCAATGAAGAATGCCAGAAGAATACTGCATGGAACAAACATAACAACATATTTTAAAGTATTAAAAAATGCTTTTTTAAAAAGAGGATCATCTGTAAATGCGTATTTCCAGTTCTCAAGTCCTATAAATTCTCCTGTTCCTGTAAGATTCATATCTGTAAACATAAGATAAAATGAATACACGATGGGATATAGTGTAAGCACCAGAAATCCTATCAGCCATGGCGCTGTATATAAGTAAAAATTTCTGGCCTCTCTCTTTTTCATTGCTGAAACTTTCCTCTTCTTTCCTTTTCCGTTCACGTTTCTTACCCCATTTCATTACTTATTACTTTCTAAGGTCAAATTTTGCAAAAGTAAAATCTGACCTTAGATGTTTAACTACGGTTAGTTACCATTTGCCTCGTTAAATGCCTTTTCTAATGCAGGATAGTATTCTTCCATTGCTTCCTCCGCGCTCTTTCCATCAATTGTGACGGACTGCCAAATTTGTGTATAAACATCTCCTGCCGCTGCAAATGCACCTCCCCAGATGTTCAACTTTGCTCCATCCAGACCTTCAAGGAAATAGCTGTTCTTAATAGGTCCATAGGACAAGTCTTTATAATATGTCTCTGCTATATTCTTACAAGCCGGAAGACCAATCGCTGCTGTTTCCTTAGCCATATCTTCGTTGGCATAAGCTGCTTCTTTCAAGAAAGTCCATGCTGCATCCTTGTGTTCAGATGTATTTAACATTGCATATCCCGTTGCATACATAAGATTGTTTTTACCGTTTTCCACCTTTGGCATAGGCACTGCATCCCACTCAAAGTTTTCTCCAACTTCTTCTGCAATCAACTTAGTCTCAAATCCACCCAGTGTATACATTGCAGCATGTCCGGAAACAAACAACTGTTCCTTAGGAAGCCCCTTTGCAGCAGTGTCATCCGGCATTGCCTTACTCTGTACCAGATCTCCGAATAAATCCAGTCCTGCTTTTACCTCTTCACTGTTTACCTCACAGGTTTTTAAATCCTCAGAATATGCATTTCCGCCTTTAACTAAAATAGACAATGGCGCATCAATCCAGTGATTTACCAGACCATAGGTAGCGTCTGCACCTTCTCCGCCTGCAAACTTCTTGGCAGCCTCTGCCAAATCATCCCATGTCCAGTCTGCTGTTGGATATTCCACATTAAACTCATCAAACATATCCTTGTTATATGCTAAAACAAACACGTTTTCCAATAATGGCATTGCTTCCAGCTTTCCATCTGGGCGGTAGTATGGATCTAGCATCCCCTCCGTAATGACCGAATCCAGATCAACGCCTTCTTTCTCAACATACGGGGTTAGATCTTCGTAATATTCTGTATATAATCCATAATAATCTGGAGACATCTGGATTACATCCGGTCCTGTTCCTGCCGATAATGCGGCTGTCATTTTCTGATCCCACACATGATCTGCTGTAGGTATTACAGAATGTTCCACTTCTATTTCCGGATGTGCTTTTTGAAAAGCTTCTACCATGTTCTCTCTAGATTTCTTTTCTTCATCCGCTCCCCATGACCAAATAACCAGTTTTTCTTTTTTCCCTTTTTCTCCCTGGTCACTTTCTTTCTTAGTTTCTCCACATGCAGTCAATCCTGTTGCCATAATTCCTGCCAGTAACAATGCTGTTGCTCTTCTAAACTTCATTTTTCTTCCTCCATTCATATTTATCTTTTCTATATAAAGCCGCGCGCATGCTTTTATATCAAATGTTATATGCTTTCTATCCTTTTTACCGTTTCACCTTCTAACACCTCAAATGGTGAATAATTCATGTATTTATATTTATTATCCTCTAAAATATCTATCAAAACATCAACACAGGCTGCCCCCTGTCTCTCAGGATATATTGCTACAGTTGTCAGCTTAGGCTCATATCTTTCTCTTGTATATATCCCGTCTATTCCCATAATAGAAACATCATCAGGTACAGAAATCCCATTTCTTTTTAATTCCTCCATCATTCCGAAAGCCATATCGTCATTAAAACAGATTACTGCTGTGGCTTTAAACTTTTGTTGAATATATAATTTTGCCGCCTGTTTTCCCAAAAAGAACAAATCCATATAAACAAATCCCTCTGACTGGTAACTTAAATCTCTGTTATCTTTTCCTCTTGGACTTTCTGATTTTTTTAAATCTCCCTTGACATCCAAAATATACTTCTTGCACTCACTTCCCAATTCCAGCATCATTCGTTCTTTCCAGTATCGATATCTCAAATTTGCATATCCTTCGTTAAAGGGAACTGCAATGCCTATTTTCCTATGCCCCTTCTTCTTTAAATAATCTATAGCCAGGTTCAAAACTTTCCTGTTATCAATCACCACTGTCGGCATAGGTTTTGCAAAAACCACAGAAGGATCAAAACAAGCTGTCACAGATGGTAGATAATAATTTTTACCTACTGCTTCTGCATATGACTTTGCCACTTCTTCCGTAGGAAAAAGCAATCCGTCTACCAGCATTGTCTTTACCATTTCAAAATCCTTTTCATTCATGATAGTTAAAACGTGGTATCCTCTTTTTTCTGCCTCTCTGGCCATACCATGATACATCTGGTTATAATAGGTTCCTGTAAGATCCCCGCAGAAGAACAACAACTGTCTGGTTCTTTTCTGTTGTAAAGCCATTGCCATGGGATTGGGAACATATTCTGCCTTCTTAGCAATCTCCAAAATTCTTTTCTTCTTTTCTTTTTCTACATATCCGCTGTTGTTTAAAGCTCTGGACACCACAGATACAGAAACCCCGGCTTCTTTTGCAATGTCTTTTCTTGTTACATTCTTTTTCATATTAATACTCTCTTGTAAAATATGCACTATTTGTATAGTCAATATACTAAAGCATATTATCAAATTATGCAACATCTGAAAATATGGACACGTGTCCACATAAGCGTTTTTATACGAATTACCCAATCTCATCTCCAAAAGTATTTTTCACATCAGGATAAGACAATATTTATTTGGTAAATCTTGCATATAGTTTTCCATCTATTGGGAGGATATGAGAATTTTTATTTTAAGACAAATCAAAGAGATGATTTCAGAAAGAAAGAGCTTATTATATTATATGTCCAGCCGGGAACTAACCGCAAAATCTCCGTACCCGACTGGAACAATTAATAGCATTCATGCACTGGCTGCTTTACCACCTGCCCGGAACATCTGGGCAATGTCTTACCTTCATAGCAGCCCGCATCTCCACATAACAGCCACATTTGCCGCACATGCCGGACAGCAGGTGGCTGCACTGCCGGCATATCAGAAGGCGCTGCTCATATTCCTCATCTGACACCTTATCTTCCGGCGACAGATTCGCAATATACTGATACATATTTTCAAAAGCCTCTGCCTCCCCCATGTCCCGGAGGAGGCATTTTTTGCAAACTCTTGTATTCTTTTCCATACCTTATTTCACAGTAACATGAAGCACGCTGCATGCTGGAATAGTAAATTTCAGTCCCTTTTCAGTAATCTGAACATCTGAGAACTCTTTTACGCAAACCTTATCTGCCTCTTCAAAGGTATTTTTCGCATGCATTTCTTCTGTTACAATCTCACCCTTCACTTCTTTGATTTCTCTGTCTAAGATTGCAGCGTCTACCTCATAGCTCTCAGAAACAGAAAGATTGGTAATGGTAAGATGCAGCACACCGTTTTCATCCACAGATACGGACTCTGTGAGATTTGGCACCTGATATTCCTCCTGTGTTCCAATGGTTTCTGTCTCAATGGAGCTTTCCACCAAAGTCGCATCCTGGTGATATTTATACATGTTGAACACATGGTATGTAGGTGTTTTCACCATCTTATCGCCTTCTGTAAGAAGTACAGACTGAAGCACATTTACCATCTGTGCCAGGTTCGCCATTTTCACCCTGTCGCTGTGTTTATTAAAGATATTTAAAGTAATACCTGCTACCAGGGCATCTCTCATGGTATTCTGCTGGTAGAGAAATCCCGGATTTGTTCCAGGTTCACAGGTATACCAGGTTCCCCATTCATCTACAATCATGCCGATTTTCTTTTCCGGGTCATACTCATCCATAATCACACCGTGGCGTTTAATCAGTTCTTCCATATACAGGGCTTTGTTCAGGGTTTTATACCACACATTTTCATCAAAATCTGTAGCGCTTCCCTTGATGTCCCATCCTTCCGGATGTACATAATAGTGTAAGGACAGACCGTCCATAAAGCCATGCTGGAATGGCTGGGAATGATTGAAACAGGTTGCCAGAACCTCTTTTGTCCACTCATAATCATCCACATTTGCGCCACAGCAGATTTTTTCCACATGTTCCCCTGCCTTGTAATCCCTCACATAGGTCTGGTATCTACGATATTCATTTGCATAGAAATCAGGATTCATATTTCCGCCGCAGCCCCAGTTTTCATTTCCTACACCAAAGAAATCTACCTTCCATGGTTTTTCATGACCGTTTTTCTCACGAAGCTCTGCCATGGGAGAAACTCCGTCAAAGGTCATATATTCCACCCACTCAGACATTTCCTGTACGGTACCGCTTCCTAAGTTTCCATTAATGTAAGTTTCGCATCCCAACTGTTCACACAGCTCAAAAAACTCATGGGTACCAAAGCTGTTATCTTCTACCACACCGCCCCAGTGGGTATTAATCATTTTCTTTCTGCCTTCTTTGGGACCGATTCCATCCTTCCAATGATATTCATCTGCAAAGCAGCCTCCTGGCCAGCGCAGAACCGGAACTTTAATTTCTTTCAATGCTTCTACTACATCACATCTCATGCCATTTACATTTTCAATAGGGGAATCCTCTCCCACATAGATCCCTTCATAGATACATCTTCCCAGATGCTCGGAAAAATGTCCGTAGATTTCCTTGTTGATTTTACTTACTTTCTTGTTTGGATTGATTACTAATTTTGCCATAATATCTGCCCATCCTTTCTTTTACTCTTCTATTGCATTAAGACCGCTTCCCCATACACTCATACCAGTTTCACTGTTAAGTGCTGTAAAGGTCATAACGTACTTTTTACCATCTTCATCCCACTGTTTCAGATAAATGCCTTTGTAGGTTTTTCCGTCTATCTCCAGTTCAATGCTGCAATTATCTCCGATTTTCCAGGTTCCTTCTTCTTCCAATCCCTGGATTTCCCCCTTGGACGTAAGCTGGATTTCCTGGGACTCACTCATTTCTGCTGAAATTTCTCTTCCATGATTAATCAGCTTATAGCCTCCTGCCAGTTCCTTTGCGGGATATTCTTTTAGTCCCTCTTCTGTATACCGATATGGGGCAATCACCGGCCATCCTTCTTCATTGAAAAACATCTGGTGTACCCGCACTTCATGCTCTTCTCCCCGATTTTCAAATCTGGTATGATAAATCATGAAATACTTGCCCGTTTCCTCCTGATAAATACAGGAGTTGTGGCCCGGAGACAGGTAGCCTTCTCTATTTTCGCCCTCTTCTCCTTCTTTCCACAGGAACTTATAACTTCCCATAAGTTTTGTCCCGTATAAAGCTGCTGTAGCATCGCTAAAGGCTGTTCCCGCAGCGCCCTTACAGTCTTCCATCTCCTGTCCCATAGAATCCACATAAGGACCATCCGGGTTTTCGGAGCGGCACACGCGAATGTTATAACCACCATCTGAATCCAACCCGCCAAAGGATAAAAACATATAGTAGTATCCTGTCTCTTCATTGTACATAATATAAGGAGCTTCAATTCTCAGATGATTACCTCCCAGAAGTTTTTTACCATATCCCTCTTCCAGCGGCAAACCTGTTTTGGCATCCATTTCTTTGATAAAAATACCTCCGGAGTAGGAACCATATACCATCCACAGCCGCCCCTGTGCATCATAAAACGTACAGGGGTCTACCACATTAGGGTCTGTGGTGGCCTGATATAAGTCCCCATCCTCGTCTTTCTCACTGGCAGGCATACCAGATTTCAGCATCAGACCTTCATTCACATAAGGACCGTCTACCTTATCGGATACCGCTGTTCCAAGACAGGAGACCGGAGCATCTCCCTGACAGTTACAATAATATAAATGATACTTACCATCTTCCAGTCTGGCTACGTCCGGAGCCCAGAAGGTATTACTATGAGACCACTCAAAAGCCTCCTTCATATTAAGATACACGTCCGGTATCACTCCATTGTCATCTTTCACACCCTGATTTACAGTTTCCCAGTTCATAAAGTCATCTGTTTTAGCTACTGCCAGATGGGAGCCAAAAATATAATAGCTTCCGTCATCCCCCTGTACTACAGAAGGGTCATGAACCGACACTTCCTGAAATTCCTTTTCCACCGGTTTCTCTGCTTTTAATTTTTCCTTCTGTCCACAACCTGCAAGTCCCGCCAGAAGTATTGTGCCAAGCAGAAAATAAATTCTTTTTTTCATCTTATCGCCTTTCTCATGATGTCCCATGAAAGAAAAAACAGCCCGCTTCTGTAAAGCTCACAGAATGCCGGGCTGTTTTGTTATTTTTATTGCATCTGACTGTACGCAATGCGCACCTTAATATCCTGATTATAATTTCCAAACCCACTGCCAAAAATGGTAAGACCGCCAATATTCTTAGCATCTTCCTCAATTTGGAATTTAAAACGAATCGTACTTTTGTAATCCAGATTAAACCTTCTGATATCCACATCTGAAATCTTTAGTCCATCTACAAAAGTTCCCTTTTTATTAATCACAATCATCTTCAGAAGTCCATACTGATTCCAGTTTGGAAACCACCAGTCTGGTGTAAAGATTCCCTGCACGTCCCCGTAATCTCCAGGGCTGGTCCAGGTTCCGATTTTCACGTCATTTAGGTAAAATGATATATCAGAAGGCCAATCACTGTTTACCCCCGGCGCCTCAGAACTGATTTCCAGGGAGAGGGTAATCTGCTCAATCTTCGTAGCACTTGGCAAAAGATTGGGGATAATATATTCAATATATCCTTTTGTAAACCAGAGAATCCTTGCTTTAATCCTGTCTGGATGAGCAAAATATCTTGGGTCATCAACCTCTCCAACCAACGCTGCATCTGTTGCCAGCCCGCAAGTAGGATATACCTCATAATCAGAATAATGTCCCACTCTCACTTCGGTATTATAGATATTATTTTCATCCTCTGTTTCTTCACTCTCGACTTCAACCAGGATTTTATCCACATCGACCCTGCATAATTTTTGATTTCCATGTCCTCCATGTTCGGTAATCACCTTAATAATTCCCGCCTCTTCCAGCTTCTTAATATGACTGGTAAGAGCCCCATTGGTAATCCCAAGACTGGATGCAAGTTCGTTCATGTTCATCTCACGGTTTTCCAGCAGTAGTTTTACAATATTGATTCTAACCTCTGACCCCAGAGCCTTAAACACCTCAAGACCATCATCTAAGCTCTTAATATGTAACATTGCTTCTTCCCACTTTCCAGATAACCTTAAACATTTTAGATTTATCTAAACAATACTATACATGAATTTCCCCCAATATGCAAGACCAGATTTGTCAATCCCAGACATGACAATGGAGTTTTTTTCATTCTCAAAATCTCTGCATTCATAAACTATAGAATTTTCAAAGTGCTTGCGAAAATCCTCTATATAAACCTTTCTGGCTTTCTGCTGCTTATGTCCATCTCCGCCGAAATCCAGAATTTCCCAATATCCCTCCGGCGCTTCAGAAAGTGGCATTTTTCTTATCTCTCCTGTATATGGTTCCGGTCCCAGCACCGGCCATTCTTCCAGGAAAAACATAGGGCGCACCATCATATAATGAACCTGATAGCTATCCCGGTTATCCTCTTCTTCATGAACCCGATAAACAGATGCTCCATCCCTTACATGATGGATAAAAAAGTATCGCTCCTGTAGTTCATCATAGAAAGGAACTCCATGCCCAGGTCCCCGCAGACCTCCCCATTTCCAGCCATTTCCATTGTCCAGAAATCTGGGATGCTCTGCCTGAAATTCATAACTTCCCGCAATGCGTACCCCTACACTTTCTTCCACAAGGTCTTTTCCTTCCATATCTACATAAGGCCCTGTGACCTTCCGGCTTCTCCCTGCACAGATGTCGTAATCATCTCCAAGCCATCCATAGGATAGAAAAAGATAAAACCATCCATTTTCAGGAACATAAATAATCGAAGCTCCTTCCGGTCCATCTTTTGGAAAATCCTTTCCTTTTCTGGCAATACACAGCCCCAGACTTTTGGGATTTCCATCCAGAGCAAGCCCTGTAGATGGCTCCAGTTCTTTTATATAAACCCCTCCGAAAAAGGAGCCATACACCAGGTAACACTGCCCCTTATCCCAGACAACGTGAGCGTCAATAGCATTGGGATATGTGTCATCTGTACCCCAGGTATCTGCCACAATGCCCCTGTTTTCAAAAGGGCCCAAAGGATTCTCTGCTACCGCCAGCCAAATCCTGGACTCCGAACTCCCAAAAGCTTTGGTAGCAGAATAGTACATTCTGTATTCCCCATTTACATATTCCACATAGGGCGCCCAGAAACCGGCAGTAGGAGAAAATTCTCCATTATCTCTGCCCTGTGAAATAGCTTTCTCAGAAAGCGCAATACCTTCATAAGTAAAATGCACCAAATCCTGAGATTTCCTTACCGGGATTCCAATCTTTTCTGTAAGCCCGCATTCTGGTCTGTACACATCTGTACTATAAGAATAATAGGCTTTTGTCACCGGATCCCACATCATGGATGGATCATGAGACCAGACTGTGGGATTACGATATACATTTGTATCATTTAGCCGCAGGATTCCTTCTGCATTTTCTTTTGACGTTTCCATATTCATCATCCTTTTACACCGGTCACTGCCATGGATTCAATGATATATCTCTGGAAGAAAAAGAATAACAACAGGGTTGGCAGGATTGCCAGCACAGACGCAGCCATAATCAGAGGATAATCACTATTCACTGCATAATAGGCATTAAAGGAACGGATAACCACCTGTAACGTAAACCACTGTTCGTCCTGAATGAAAATAGTAGGAGCCAGGTAGTCATTCCAGATTCCCATAAACCACAGAATAATCTGTGTCATTAACGCTCCCTTCATCAAAGGAAGGAAAATCTTATAGTACATTTTGAAATAACCACAGCCATCAATTTTGGCCGCTTCCACCAGTGTGTCCGGAATACTGGTAAGATTTTGTCTTAAGAAAAACACAATACTTACATTGCCGAACAGCCCCGGTATAATCAGAGGAAGCAGACTGTTAGTCCATCCCATCTTAGTAAACATAACGTACTGTGGAATCATAACAACTGCAAAAGGAATCATCATAGTTGCCAGAAGTCCCAGGAAAATACCATTCTTACCCTTGAATTTCAATTTACTGAAAGAAAACGCCGCAAGGGAAGAGGTAAATCCACCTACCACCAGAACCGGAAATGCTACGGTTAAAGTATTTCTTAAACCTCTTAAAAACTCCGGCTTTTGAAGCACCTCTGTGTACTTGCCAAACTTCCAGGGATCCGGAATAATACTGAAGTTTGCAGATAAAATCTGGTTTTTTGTCATAAAGGAACTCAGCAGCATATAAATCAAAGGGAACACCATGGCAATGGCGCCCAGCAGCAAAAGCGTAAAGACAATCGCATCTACTATCTTCGCTTTTTTCGTTTTTACTTCAGAGCTTTTATCATCTAATTTCGCCATTTTTTCTTTCCCTCCTGCTACTCAATGGTTTTTACCCATTTATCCTGAGCCTTAAAGTTAATTGCTGTAATAATGAAGATAAAGATTGCCAGAATAAACGCCATGGCAGAGCCATATCCCATCTGATTATTTCCAAATGCCTTATCATATAAGTAGAATACAACGGTAGCTGCACTGTAGTTCAATCCGCCATTAGGAACCATAACCAATACTTCTACAAATACCTGGAAACCTCCAATCAGTCCTGTGATTAACAGATAGAAAGTAACCGGAGATACCAGGGGCATGGTAATATAACGAAACAGTTTCAGGCCATTCGCTCCGTCAATCTTCGCAGCCTCATAGTAATCTCTGGGAATACTCTGAAGCCCTGCAAGGTACAGAATGATAGAGCCACCCAGTCCCTTCCATACCATAAAGATAATCATGGAAACCTTGACCCACACTTCATCCCCCAGCCAGTTCGGTCCATGATTTCCTGTAATCGCCTCAATAATACTATTCAGCAAACCATAATCATAATTAAACACCCACATCCACAGGATTGCCACTGCAACTAATGAAGATACTACCGGTACATAGTATAAAGTACGCAGCACTTTGATACCTTTAATTTTCCGGTTCATACCCACTGCAATAATAAGAGCAAGAATCATACCTATGGGAATACCAATCATATAAATTACAGTATTCAGCAGAACCTTCCAGAACTTCTCATCACCTAACAGCTTAATATAGTTTTCCAGTCCCACAAAATTATCCATCATATTGTTCATACCATTCCACTTGGTCAAACTTGCCACAAAGGCAAACACAATGGGAAATGCCATGAAAACACAGAAGCCGATAAATGGCGGTGACACAAAGGCTAATCCCCAGCAATGTTCTTTAAAAGCAGCCTTGCTCATCTTTTTTCTGGTCTGTTTTACTTTTGTTTTGCTCATCTTTCTTTCCCTCCAGATAAACAGGAAAGAGGATGCGACATAAAGCAGCATCCCCTTCCTAATTTGCAGCTTATTCTACGCTTTCCCAAGCTTCATCAAGAGCTTCCTGCATCTTTGGTTTCACCTGTTCAATATACTCGTCCACTGTCATAGAACCATTTTTCACATTGTCCAATCCTTCCAGGAAGATATCATTCCATTCTGCATTTGGTGTATAAGTTGTTTCCTGGAATCTACCTTCATATTTATCTGTTCCGTTCAGATAGTTAAAGAACACATCCACATTAGATGGGAAGGAAAGTGTTCCGTCATTGATTGCTTCTACAAATTCTCCCTCTGCAAGTGTTTTAATGTTTGGAAGCTGAATGGACTGTCCGCCAGTAATACCGGAAAGTTCTTTCTGTCCGTTTTCATCTGTACACAGATAAGAAATCAGTTCTGTAGCCTCTTCTTTGTTCTTGCTCTTTTCAGATACACAGAAACCTACAGTTCCAAGCCATGTCATGGATTTTCCGGTAGACAGTGTTGGATATGCACATAAATCCCAGTTAAATGGGAACGTTTCTTTATCCATGAATGCAGCTACATCCCAGGTACCACATGCGTAAAATGCTTCCTGTCCTGCCAGCCATCTCTGATATACACCAAGAGAAGCATCCTGTTCAACGGTTGATGTCACCTTGTATTTTAAAGTCAAATCCACATATTTCTGCACTGCATCTTTAAATTCAGGTGTATCAATGTTTACGGTCTTGTAATCATCTGTTAAATAGGTAGCTCCGTTAGACCATACATACTGCTGCAGCATGAAAGCGTTTGCCATACCGCATCCCCACTGGTCGATCTCGCCATCACCGTCTTTATCTTTCGTCAGTTTCTGGCATACATCCACAAACTCTTCATATGTATATGGGTTTTCCGGGTCCGGATATGGAATACCAGCTTCATCAAAAATATCTTTGTTATATGCATAAGCAAATACAGAGGCATCTTTTGGCAGTGCATATAAATCACCGGAACCGGTCTTTTCTCCATCATAGCGATAGCTGTTCAGGGCTTCCTGCGCTACTAATCCATCTGTGCTGATACCCTTTTCTTCCAGAATAGGCTGCAAATTCGCAATATAACCGTTTTCTACATACTGTTCTACTGCTTCCGGTCCCACATAGAATACATCCGGTAAATCTCCTGCTGTCATCATACCAGTTAAGGTCTTGGAATACTCTTCCTGAGTAGTAATCTGAATATCCACTTTGCCAATAGTATCCTTATGATCTTCCTCAAATTTTTTAATCATATCTTTGTAAACTTTTGATTCATGATCATTTGCAAAGATAAATACAGATAAGTTCTTTTTACCATCTGCTGTTTCAGAAGAATCAGACTTTCCACATCCAGCCAATGCTGTTGTTGCCAGAGTAGTCGCTGCAAGTCCTACTGCCAAAAATTTTTTTGCTTTCATAAAAATGCTCCTCCCTTAGTGATATGTTCTAATCACCTTGTTTATTTGTTGCTAAAATAATAGCACTATTTTTTAGCATTTTCAATAGTTATTTATTTATTTCTAAATATAACATTCATTTTCGCTTTATTTTACAATTTTATATTTCTATTTTTGTGCATTTTCCCTAGTAAACTATATATAGTTTAGATTATTCAAAAATATTTAAAATTGTATATTGTTTTCATAATCAAAAACAGGAGTTCCATCTTCTCTATATTTCACTTCCATAACCATTGCATGACGATTGGGATCATACAGAGGATCTCCTATAATTTCATCATAAGACCTTGCATGATAGATGCATAAATCCGTTGTTCCATCCTCTGCTTTCACAAAAGAATTGTGCCCGGGTCCATAAAGCCCCTTTGTTTCATCCGTCTCTAAAACAGGATGATTCCACTTTTTCCATGACTGAGGATCCAATAAATCCGCATTCTCATCTGCACACATCATACCCATACAGTAACATGCCCCTGTAGCGCTGGCAGAAAAGGTAAGGTAAATCTTTCCATTATGTTTCAAAACTGCAGGACCTTCATTCACCCAGAAATCTATCCGTTCCCAGTCATAATCCGGTGTAGTAAGAAGCACCTGTACAGTAGCCAGCTTATCAGGCGCTTCCATTTTTGCAATGTAAAGATTGGAAATCTGCTTTCCTACACCTGTTTTTTCTGCCCAAATCCAGTAATATTCCCCTTTATTCTCAAATACAGTCGCATCCAGGGAAAATGCATGAAAGGAAAAATCATCTCCATCTGCCGCCTTCATCATGCCCAGTTCTTCCCACTCGTCCTCCAGGGGATTCTGGCCTTTACAATGCAGCACATAAGGCCGGATTTCCCACACATCCGCAGCATCTCCGGCTGCATAATAAATATACCATTCCCCATAAAGATAATGAACCTCCGGCGCCCATATATGGATACTCTGAGACCCCTCCTTGTGCTTCCTCCAAAGAGTATGTTCCTTGGCTTCTCTCAGTTCCTTGATTGTCTTCGCACCTCTCATGACAATTTTGTCATATTCCGGTACCGATGCTGTAAAATAATACATCCCATCTGTATGTTTATACACATATGGATCTGCCCGCTGTTCAATAAAAGGTTGATTGTAGCTTGTTTTTTTGTAATTATTCTGGTTCATGTTTTTCCTCCCTTTACCCTTTTTCAAAAGGATAAATTTGTTTTTCTTCTCTTTAGTTTACATCAATATAAACTACTATGCAATATTTAATTTAGTTTTTATTAAAATATTACAGTTTTATCTAAAGTTTTTTGTTCAATATTACACTTCCTATTCAGGAGCAAAAAAGCTATAATATGTTTATCACTATGAACTTACACAGGAGGAGCGTTTTATTATGAACTTATTTTCATATGACAGTCCATTTTCCCGTTTTCTTTATTTTGTAGCAGATATTGTAACTCTGCATTTTCTCTGGATTCTTTACAGCCTTCCCATAATCACTATAGGCGCCTCCACTACAGCCCTTTATTATAGCTGTATGAAGCGCATCCGCACCGGCGAAGGTTATGTAACCCAGAATTTCCGAAAATCCTTCCGGCAGAACTTCAAGCAATCCACCATCCTCTGGATTGTTCTGGTACTGGTGGGATTGGTATTTTCTATTGATATCAGGTTCAGTATGGCGCTTGGCAACACCATGGGACGTGTTATGCTTGTCAGTTGTTCCGTATTCCTGATTCCTTTCGTACTATTAGCCCTGTATATCTTTCCGGTACAGGCAAAGTTTGAAAACAATATATTTAACAATGTCAAAAATGCCCTTTTAATGTCTATCCGACATTTTTTCTGCTCTCTGCTTTTATTAGTAATTTACCTCACCATTATACTGCTTGGAATATCTTTTCCGCCTTTTATTGGTCTTTTTCTCTGCTGCGGAATAGGGCTTACCGGTTATTTGACATCCAATATTTTTATTTACATTTTCCGGAAATATATTCCAGACGAACTGGAACAGGATTTAGATGCCTCTGGAAAGACTTTTTATTAACCAAAAACGCAAAAGACCTTTCATATAAAAATCTTCTGTTACATTTCCGATTTTTATATGAAAGGTCTTCTATATTTTCATTACAGAATTCATTAAAGTCCTGCTCGTTTTAAAAACTCTTCCACAGTCCCAAAGTATCCTTCCGGGTCCTTATCCTGGGACTGTGCATGTCCGGCTCCCTCTACAATCAGCAGTTCTTTTTCCTTGCAGGCCTCTGCCCGGTAAAGTTCCTCAGCCATTTTCACATCTATCATTTCATCCTGATCCCCATGTATAAACAGGGTAGGTGTTTCACTTTTCTTCACCGCTTCCAGCGCTGAGGCATCCTTTAGGTCATAACCACCCCGTATCTGAAGCATAAGATTCGCTGTATCCAGAAGTGGAAATTCAGGAAGATGAAACCATTCCTTCATTTTCTCTCCAAACATGGTGTAGGCATCTGTAAAGGCGCAATCTGAAACTACAGCTTTTACATTCTCTGGCAGTTTTGCTTCTCCCGTCATCATAAGAGCAGAGGCAGCTCCCATGGACTGTCCGTGAATTACAATCTCTGCTTTTGAATCCTGCTGCAAAATATAGTCAATCCACATCATATTATCCAGACGATCCGTCCACCCCATGCCAATAAAATCCCCTTCACTCTCTCCCTGACACCGCATATCCGGCACTATTACATGATATCCTCTTTCATTGTACCAGGCGGCAAAAGGATACATTGCCTCTTTCCATCCAGTATATCCATGAAGAAGAAGCACCCATTTATGACTCTCTTCCTCTGAAAAAATCTCCTGAGTAACAAGACGGTAGCCATCCTCTGTTGTTCTCTCCAGCTTTTGTCCATGAGCCTTCTCTGCCCATTCTCTGGTTTCATCCCAGGCTTTGGCATTCTGCTGCTGAATATCATCCGTCTGCACCAGCGCCTCATAGCTATCCTCTGTGATTCTGGAAAATGCATCCAGTTTTTCCATGGTTGATGGCACAAGCGCCGCACTCACTAGAAAATTTGCTCCGGCAAGATATACTATCACCAATACTGCTGCCAATATCCACAGCCATTTTCTCCATCTTCTGTGCCTCATTTTGCCATCCTCTCTGCAAAAATTTTTCATTACATTTTAAAACTTCCCATGTCAAAAATTGGACTCCTATCTTGAAAAATCAATATTCCAACTCATAAAATAACCTTGTGGTAACAGATAGCCCCATTCAAATTTCCAATACTTTTTCGGTTGGAAATATTGTTTTGTGATTTTTAGCCTACATTTTTCAGGCACGAATAGGTGGTTTTTAAAAAAATTCTGAAATTACACCTACTTATTTTGGAACCCTATAGGTTGTTAAGCAAGATTTTCTAAATTTAGCCTATATTGTTACAGTTTAAACAGCATCCCAACAGCCGCTGCGATGGCAATATAAACCACCGGATGCTTCTGCCATTTTTTAATTCCCAAAAACAACGCTGCCGCCAGAATAATTCTTCCCCACTGTACATTACCAAGCCAGCCGGATATCTCGGTTATCTGACTTCCGGGGAAAAATGTCTCCAGAGCCACACCAAGCCCCGCAGCAATAATCAGCCCTGTAGACGCCGGACGAAGACCATAGAAAATCTTTTGCACCAGCCTGGAATCTTTGAACTTTTTCAACACTTTACTAATCGCAATAATCACAAGAATAGAAGGCAGTACCAGCCCAAAAGTGGTAATCAATGCCCCCGGAATTCCCGCCACATGAAATCCAACATAAGTGGACATATTCACGCCAATAGCTCCTGGTGTGGACTCTGAAATCGCAATCATATTGCCAATGTCTGCTGCAGTAAACCATCCCGTTTTCTCTGAAATAGCATATAAAAACGGAATCGTAGCCATACCGCCGCCTACTGCAAAAAGCCCGGTTTTGAAAAATTCATAAAACAATAACCAAAACGTCATTTCTTTTCTCCCTTCAGCTTCTCAAGATTTTTAATACAGACTCCTGCTGCTCCTGCTAAAACCACCAGAATTACAGGAGAAAGAGACGTAAAGGCACTAAGAATTGTAATGACAACGCAGATTCCCAGACACCACTTATCAATCACAGATTTTTTTCCCAGTTTTACCACTGCATCCAGAATCAAGGCGCACACACAGGCGCGAATCCCGTCAAAGGCATAAGTAACGTAGGGAAGATGTGCAAAATTCTGAATAAATGCCGCGATAATCGTAATGATAATAATTGACGGAAATACAAAACCAAAGGTAGCCACAAAGCCTCCTAAAATGCCTTTCAACTTATATCCAATAAAGGTAGAGGTATTCACCGCAATAATTCCCGGTGTACACTGCCCAATGGCATAATAATCCATAACCTCTTCTTCTGTAGCCCATCCTCTTTTTTCTACCACTTCTCTCTGAATAATGGGAAGCATGGCATAGCCCCCTCCAAATGTGACAGAGCCCATTTTCATAAAGACCCAAAATAATTCTACTAATTCCTTAATAGTAATCCCTCCTTGTCCTATTTTTTTCTCTAATAACTTACCACACTTTTTTCCCATTGTATAGAAGAGAAACGCTGCCAACAGCCCTGAAATATCATTTTTCTCTCCCAGAGCCGCAGCAGCGACATATCTTACTGTTATTCATGCTCAATGACAAATATCCGTTGATTCCCGTTTCAGAAGTTCTCCTGGAAACACGACTTTCTGAGGGGCTTTTTTGTTTATAATCATATCAAACAAAATATCTGCTGTGGCTTTTGCAATACCCTCCACAGGCTGTCGGATTGTGGTAATCTTCGGAATATAAAACTCTGCCTCCTCTGTCCCGTCAAACCCGGCAACTGAACAATCCTTTGGAATGGAAATTCCCGCTTCCTTTAACGCCCTGCACGCACCCATAGCTAAACTGTCGGACACCGCATAGATTGCAGAAAAGGATGTTTCCCGCAGCAATTCTCCGGTAAGTTTATATCCCGACTTCAAAGAATACCGGTCTTCCTCTGCATCCATATACTTAACCAGCTCTTCTCTGTAAGGAACGCCTTTATCCATAAGCGCTTTTCTGTAGCCAAGCAGCCTTTGTCTCCCTATACTTTTATCATCTCTTGGCGCTGTGATAACCGCTATTCTGTCATGCCCCAGGTTCAGCAAATATTCTGTCATTTTATAGCTCTCCATAAAGTCATCCACAGAAACTGAGGCATATTTGCCCTCTTTATCCTCCGGCGCTTCAATGGTGCTTAGCACAAAAGGAATATCCAACTGCTCCATTTTTTGCTCAGGATGGGAAAAGTCTCCTCCCAAAAATACCATACCACTTGGTTTCTTTTCCTTGGCAATCCGTATGGCCGCATCCACTTCATCTTCCTGTTCCTCTACATATTGAAGCAAAAAGCTGTATTCCCGCTTTTTACATTCCCGCTCCAGTCCGCCTACCAAATCTCCTAAAAAACCATTTCCAATCCCCTTTACTAATACTGCAATGGATTTTGTCCCTATGCACTTTAAATTTCGCGCACTATTATTGGGAATATAATTTGCCTTTGCAATTTCTTCCATAATCCTGGCTCTTGTCTCAGGATTTATATCGGGATGATTATTCATAGCTCTGGAAACGGTACTGACACCAACCCCACACACTCTGGCAATATCTTTAATTGTCATCTTCCCCATTCAGACGCCGCCTTTCTGCCTTTTTCTCAGAGTCTGCCATATAGCTTCGTCATTTCATACATTCTTCCTATTACCTGGTCCGTTATCTGGCCTGGTGTTAATCTCCACTTCCAGTTCGTTCCCAATGTAGAAGGCCGGTTAATTCTTGCCTCTCCTCCCAAACACAGAAATTCCTGTATTGGCGTCACTGCCAGATCTGCCACAGAAGCCATAGCCAGACGAATAAAATCCCATGGCATTTCATGATGAGGCGTATGATAATTATTCATATAGCACAGAGCAAAATCCCTGTCATGAGGCGCCATTTCATCCAGCCATCCCAAAATGGTATTATTATCATGGGTTCCTGTATAAACCACACAATTATGATTATAATTATGAGGCAGATAATCACTCTCCTCTCTGGAATCAAAGGCAAATTGCAATACCTTCATTCCAGGATATCCAGTATCTTTTACCAGTTGAATCACACTCTCTGTAAGATACCCCAAATCCTCAGCAATAATATCTACGTTTCCCAGTTCTTTTTTTACTGCCTGAAACAGTTCAATACCCGGACCTTTTTCCCATTTTCCATACTGTGCTGTTTCATGACCAAAAGGAATTGCATAATATTCATCAAAACCGCGGAAATGGTCTACCCGAACCACATCATAGAGTTTGTAGCAATATCTCAGACGCTGAATCCACCATGCATACCCTGTTTCTCTGTGATAATCCCAATCATACAGAGGATTTCCCCAAAGCTGTCCTGTTGCAGCAAATGCATCCGGCGGGCAGCCTGCCACACCAATAGGATTACACGCCTCATCAAATTGAAACAGTTCTGGATTCGCCCACGCGTCCGCACTGTCAAAGGCCACATAAATAGGAATATCTCCAATAATGCGGATTCCATTATCGTTTGCATATTGTTTCAATTTGCTCCATTGTTTCATAAATTCATACTGTTGGAAATAGACAAAACGAATCTCTTCTGCCAGCTCCTGACGTTTCTGTTCCAAAACCTCTGGCACTCTTCGTTTCAGTCCAGCTTCCCATTCATTCCAGCTAATACCGTTCAGGCTATTTTTAACAGCCATATATAAACCATAGTCTTCCAGCCAGAACTTGTTTTCTTCTACAAAATCGTAAAACACCTGGTCTGGCACAAAACGCTGAAATGCCTTTTTAAGCACAGGAAATCTACCGTAATAAATCTTCTCATACTCCACATAAGCAGGATGACCTGTAAAGTCCACGCTGTCGCATTCTTCTCTTGTAAGCAGTCCCTCCTCAATCAGGGTCTCCAAGTCAATAAAGTAGGGATTACCTGCAAAAGTAGAAAAAGACTGATATGGTGAATCCCCATATCCTGTAGGACCCAAAGGCAGAATCTGCCAATATTTCTGTCCTCCTCTTTTTAATTGGTCTACAAATTCAAAAGCCTCTTTTGAGAAACTGCCGATTCCATACTTAGATGGTAAAGAGGACACTGGAAGTAATACACCACTTGCTCTCATAATTTTTCTCCTTAAACTCATTTATACAAAACGCTTCCGGTAACGATATCGGTAACGTTTCCGATATTCTTTATCACTAACATAACACAGATATGTCATTTCATCAATTAGTTAATCTAACCAAATATGCACACTCTTTTTTTGCACTTTTTACATATAATTTTTTCTTGACATTTCTCATACTCAATGCTACCATGAGTTCATCAAAGCAGTGTTCTCTGCTTTCTTCATTTTGGCATTCGCCAGATATTTCCTTTAGAAAGTTTTATAAAACAAAAATGATATGAAAAAAGACGTCTGTTATTGTTCTGAGAAAAAAGTTTTGTTACAATAAGAAAGGAACACTTTATGAGTAAATTAAAAGTAAACAAGAAGCATAAAGACAAACTTTTCCGTAAGATTTTCCGCAAAAAGAAAGACCTTCTGGCTCTTTACAATGCACTAAACGGGACCGCTTATACAAATGAAGAAGATTTAGAAATTACCACGTTAGAAGACGTTGTATATATGGGTATGAAGAACGATACTTCTTTTATCATAGACCATATTATGAATCTCTATGAACATCAAAGTTCCTTTAGCCCTAACCTTCCTCTCCGTGGGCTGCTCTATTTTGCAGACTTATACCGCGCCCACATCGAACCTATCAAAAGACGTCTTTATACCGAAACCCCGTTACTCATTCCAACACCACAGTATTTTGTATTCTATAATGGTACAAAAGATCAGCCAGAAAGGCAGATTCTACATCTTAGTGATTTATTTATACAGAAAGAGAAAGCTCCGGCTCTGGAATGTACTGCTGTTATGCTGAACATTAATTTAGGCTGTAACAGAGAGCTTATGGAAAAATGCTCTCTTCTAAAGCAGTATGCACAGTTCATAGCCTGCATCCGGGATTTTATCAATAAAGGATGTCGGCGGGAAGATGCTGTAATAAACGCCGTAGATACTTGCATTAAAAATGGAATTTTGTCTGATTTGCTTCGCAAAAACAAAGCGGAGGTTATGAATATGATCCTTACAGAATTTGATGAAGAAGATTACAGAGAATTTTTGCGTGAAGAAGCAAGAGATAGTGGTTTAACAGAAGGACGTGCGCAGGGTATTGCTGAAGGTGTACAGGCGATTATCTCTATCTGCCAGGATTTTCACCTTTCCTATGAGGATACCTTGAAAAAGCTGACGGAAAAGCTTTCTATCTCTTCTGAAAAAGCTGCCTCCTATCTGGAACAGTACTGGAATCACGACGAAAGCACTGTCTGATTTAGAAAAAGTGGCGTGATATCCTCACGCCACAAACAACATATACAGGGAAATTCCCACTGAAAATATAGCAATAAATCTTTTCAGTCCCTGAACTGGTATTTTTCCGGCAAAGCGGCTTCCAACCCATACCCCAATCCCATGGGTAATGGCAATCAAAAACAGCAGTACCACAGATTCCTTCCAGTCAATACGCGCCAGATACCCTACGCAAGAGGGAACTGCTATAAAAACAGAATCAAATAATGCAACACCAACCGCTGTTCTTGCAGAGACACCGCATACCACTAAAAGCGGCATTACCAGCACCGGACCGCCTGCTCCGGACAAAGCGCAAACTGCTCCTGTCGTCATACCAAGCAGCAAAAGGAATCCGATGTTTTCTGTAAGATTTTTTTCGGACTTTTTCTCTTCTTGTCCTGCACTTTTTTTCTCTTTCCACATTCTAAACAGAATGGAAATCCCTGAAAACAGCACTACTACATACAAAATAGCTTTTGCTGTTTCTTTTTCAATCATGGACTGAAGCGCCACTCCTGCCACAGCTCCTATAGCACTTCCTGCTCCCAGCTTTACTGAAAGAGGAATATCCAGGTTTCCTTCCCGGCGATACTGCCAGGCGCCAATACATCCAGACACCAGAAATGCCAGAAAGCTGTACGCCAGCGCCTGATCCACGCTATATCCCAAAGCGCCTGTATACAGCATAGGCAGCAAGAATCCTGCAATTCCACAAATACCAATGAGACCTCCAATTACACCATTGGCAGCTCCGATGATTACAAGCACTGCCATACTTCCTATTAATGCACCATTCATGAGGATATCTCTCCTTTCTCAAAATACTGCATTGCCTGCCACAGAATTTTTTCTTCATCCAGGGTTAAAACCTGACGGTTTTTCATCAATATCCGCCCTTCCACGATGCTGTCTGCCACATCTCCTCCTGTGACACATTCCAGAAGTGTATGTACCGGATTAGAAGTAGCCAGCAAGTGCGGCTGGTTCCAGTTAATCGAAATCAAGTCTGCCCTGTAATCTGGCTTCAGAACGCCAAGAGCTCCTTCTTCTCCCAAAATGCTGGCTCCGCCTTTGGTTACCATATTCAAAATTGTTTCTGCAGGCATTACCTCTGGGTCTGCATTCCTGCTTCCCCAGGTACTGTTCATAACTGAACGGAAGATTTTCATTTCATTCCACAGACTTAATCCTCCATGAGCAGTACCATCTGTTCCAAGCCCAATAGAGATGCCTCTTTCCACCAGATCCGGGGTTTCCGGAACACCTTTTCCACAATTACTGAAGGGACAGTGGACAACTTTTACGTTTCTCTTCTCCAGAAGTCTTTTTTCTCCCGGAGATAATAAGATGCCATGTGCTGCCACGAAATTTTCCTGCAATATTCCAAGACTTTCCAGATATTCTACAGGCCGAAGTTTATATTTTTCCAGTGTGTAATTTACTTCTCCCGGATATTCATTCATATGTGCCTGAAGAAATGTGCCACGCTCCTGTGCCTTTTGGGCAGAGCGCTCAATCAATTCCTGTGAGCAGTTCATAAGCGCTCTTAACGCATAAAAAACTTTCAGATTTCCTTTATCCGCACAGATTTCCCAGAGCAAATCTTCGGTTTCCAGAACTTCCTCTGTTGTCTGGCGAATAGAATCCGGGAAATTTCCCTGGTCCATAGCAGAGCAAGACAAAGCGCCACGCAGTCCGGATTTTATGTAAACTTCTGCCGCTTTTTCCATAAAATAACTTCCCGCATCTAGAAATCCGGTCGTGCCATTCTTTATCATCTCAAGCGCTGCCAGATTTGCACTAAGCTCCATCTTTTGGGACGTCAAAGTACTCTCAAAGGGCAGCATAATTCTGGTCCATATCATGGGAAGTTCATCCAGAACAGCTCCTTTTAAGAGCTGTTGTCCTGTATGCATATGTCCATCTATCAACCCCGGCATCCATAAACGTCCTCTTCCGTCCAGTTCTTCCTTTCCTGTATAGTTTTTTTCTTCCTTATCAGATAAAGGATAAATCGCTTCTATCCTTCCATTCTTAATCACAATATTCTGGTGCTTTTTAACCTGAAACTTTTCTGTAAGATAGGAGGTGTCTTTGATGAGAATATCGCATAATTGTATTTCTTTCATATTCTTTCCAGCCTTTTCAAATTGCATTTGTCATCATAAGTCCCAGTTGTGCAATAAGGGCAGAGAATGTAAAGGTTCCCACCATAACAAGCGCTGCAATCAGCAACATTTTCCATCCCTGTTTTGCAAACTCTTTTAACTGGTCGCTTATGGAAATTCCGGCATACGCGCCTACCATGGTAAGGGGAGCAGTAAAATTAATCTTTCCTGCTGCTTCAATAACAAAGTCCCTGACAGGAGACAGAGGACATGCCAGCAAAAGTCCAAGAAGAGAACAATAAGCAACCACCGGAAGCTTAACAGGCAAAAGTTTACTAAGCGCCACTGCTGCCAGTGAAATCAAAAGTAGCACTGCAATTCCCGGCAAAGAATCTGCAAAGCCCACCTGAAATCCCACAAAATTGGCCAGTGCAATGCCAAGCCCTGCTACAATAAACAATACAATCCACTCTATGTATCTCATTTGTTCTCCTCCTTATGGGAAATTTTATTATGTACAGTGCTGATTTTCGGCTCCAGCTTTTTGTACAGCCAGTTGCACAGGGGAATTCCCAGGAAAATTGCCATGTAAATTCCATCAATTCCGGAAATTGTTTCACTGGCGCTGGCAAGAGCCGAAATCTGGTCTGCCATAGACGGATACATGGCTGACAGGCTGGCTGTTGCAGATGCCATCATAATACCGGCTCCTACTCCAGATGCCATACCCAGGGCATATGGATGAAAAATACCAAAAGATGCAATTACCGTTGCCATAAATCCGAAGAAAATAGTTCCTATCATGCCGCCAATAATATAAACCGACAGACTTCCACGAGCCTCCGGTGAATCCGGTCCATACATATCCTGCATTAATGCAAGGTTTGTTTCACGATTAATGGAATGACAGGCTCCAATGGCTTCTCTCTTTAAGCCAAAAAACAGGGCAATCGGTAAAGACAGAAAAATTGTTCCCAAATTTCCCAACTCCTGAAGTAAAAGCGCCGGACCTGCGGAAAGAATCGTTTCAAAACTGGCGCCTGCATTGATACCCAGCTTGGCAATAAAGGGGCAAATACATACAATAACCAGCTTTGATGCAGCTTTTACCTGTGGCTTCTTAAAAATTTTCAATACCTGGGGACCTGACAGGATTCCCATGAGAATCGAATAAAAAATAGGAAATAGAATCAAAGTTCCCGGCCCTATGGGCACTTTAATCTGTCCTATAGAATCAGCAATTACAATAAATAAAAATGCGGCGAGATAAATCTTCCATTCTTTTTTCAGGCGCTCACCAATACCTGTATAAAGGAATTTCTCCTGCTTCATAACGTTCTCCTTCTTGGCAGATATTTGTATTAACATCCCAGATTTTACTAAAGGCGCCTTCTGAAAAAAAGGACAAATGGCTTATTTTGTAAAAAAGTGTGGTACAATGATTCTATTACTTATTTGAGGTGATTCCCATGACACTGGAAGATTTGATACAGGCTTATCCTGATGTTGCTACTTATTTTACTTATATGCCACAGGAATTAAAATCCCGCTATACCATCCGCACTTTCCCTCCCGGAACCATTATTCACCAGAAGGACTATCCTCTTGACTACTTTGGTATTGTGTGCAGTGGCGACCACCGGGTGATTAATGAGTTTGAAAATGGCAATGTTTTTATGATTGAAAAAAATGAACCCATAGATTTTATAGGTGAAGTTACCATTCTGGCGGAAAAAGAAAAAACTTCTGTTACCATAGAAACCTTAACAGAGTGTGTGGTATTTATGATTTCCCGCAAGGATTTTGAAATGTGGATTGCACAGGATATTCACTTTTTGCGGTTAATTACTCACAAAATTGCTTATAAGCTCTACCGTTCCTCTTACAATCGTGGCGCAAAGCTGTTCTACCCGCCTAACTTTCTGTTATTAGACTATTTGCTGAAATATGCTTCCCTCCATCACATTGAGAAGACCGGTGAGATTACACTTTTCAAAACAAGGGAGGGTATACGGGAAGAATTAGGCATGACTGTGAAAACCATCAACCGCACCATTGCTAAATTAAAGGAAGATGGGCTCATTGGCACCCGCAAGGGAAAAGTAACTATGTCTTTGGAACAATATCAACGGGCCAAAAAAGAAATTGCTTATTATGTGAAATAGTTCTCTAACATTTGGAAGAAAATGTACATTTCCTTTCAAATGTGCTATTATGAAGAGCGAATAATAAAAATAGAGAGGTTATTTTTCATGATACAGTTGATTGAATCCATCAATGTTGCCATAAACAATTTTGTCTGGGGCGTGCCTGCTATGGTCTGCATTATTGGCGTGGGGCTGTACCTTAGTATCCGCACCCGTTTTTTGCAGATTCGTAAGTTTCCCTATGCTATAAAAACCACTATTGGCAGAATGTTCCGCAAACGTGACGCTTCTGATGGCGCACTGACACCTTTTCAGGCTGTTTGCACTGCTTTGGCTGCCACAGTAGGCACCGGAAATATTGCCGGCGTAGCCGGCGCGATTGCTATCGGCGGACCGGGGGCTGTGTTCTGGATGTGGGTTTCTGCCATGCTGGGTATGTGTACAAAGTTTGCAGAAGTTACCCTGGCAGTCCACTTTAGGGAACGAAACGCTGACGGGGAACTGGTAGGCGGCCCTATGTATTACATAAAAAACGGTCTTGGGAAAAAATGGCAATGGCTTGCTGTTTTATTTTCTGTCTTTGGTGTTCTTACTGTATTCGGTACAGGAAATGCCACACAGGTCAATACCATTACTGCATCCATTAATTCCGCACTGTTAAATTATCACATTATTTCTGAAGATTCTCTGGGGATATCCAACTTGATTCTCGGCATTCTTCTGGCTGCTGTGGTAGGTATGGTTCTCCTTGGCGGTATTAAACGAATTGGTCATGTAACAGAACGTCTGGTTCCTTTTATGGCGCTGTTTTACATTATTCTTGCTGTAGGTGTAGTTCTTTTGAACATCCAGAAAATTCCGGAAGTTTTCTATTCCATTTTTTATGGTGCCTTTCATCCTGCTGCCTTTACTGGAGGTGTAGTGGGAAGCTTTTTCCTCAGCATGCAAAAAGGTGTTTCCAGAGGAATTTTCTCCAATGAAGCTGGACTTGGAACTGGTTCTATTGCTCATGCATGTGCAGATACAAAAAAACCGGTAAAACAGGGTCTGTTCGGTATTTTTGAAGTATTTACTGACACCATTGTTATCTGTACTCTCACTGCTCTGGTTATTTTATGCAGTGATATACCTGTTGCCTATGGCCAGGCTGCCGGAGCTGAGCTTACGATTCTTGGTTTTACTTCTACCTATGGGAACTGGGTTTCTATCTTTACTGCTGTTGCCATGTGCTGTTTTGCTTTTTCCACCATCATCGGATGGGGTTTATACGGCGCCAGATGTATTGAATTTTTGTTTTCTTCAAAAATCATCAAACCTTTTATGGTTGTTTATTCTCTGGTTGCCATCCTGGGCGCTACTATGGATCTGGGACTTTTATGGAGCATTGCGGAGACCTTTAACGGGCTTATGTCCATCCCGAATCTGATTGCAGTATTCCTGCTTTCCGGTACAGTTGTGAAATTAGTGAAAGAATATTTTAATGGGGAAGGGGCTTCTAAATAAAGCAAAATCTGGCTGAGGAATCTCACAGACCATATACAAAATACAGAAGATGCACAAGAATTGTTAAAAGAATATAAAAAACACAAAACAGATAAACTTTACGAATCTGTAATGGATACTATTATGAAAAGCAATTTCAATCTGTTTAAGGAGATGGAAACTATGTGTGAAGCATTGAGAGAATTAATGAAAAATTAATAAACCTGAACAGATTTGATGATATCGTCAAATCTGTTTCTGACAAACTGTACCAGAAAAAACTTTTTGCGGAATTTCACCTCTAAAATTTCTTATCTTTAGTGGTCATTCCCAAATCTGTTTTTTCGCTTCAAATACCCTTTTCTCCAGAAATATCTCAGCTCCAACCCCAATATCACCGCTGCCAGCAAAATCACTGTCACATATCCATATTTCCAGCTTAGCAGCGGCATATTGGTAAAATTCATACCATACCATCCTGTCAGAAGAGAAAGAGGGAGGAAAATTGTGGTGACTACTGTAAGCACTGCCATGATTTCATTTTGCCGGATATCTATCTGCGCCTGGTATAATTCATGAAGCTGCAGGAGACTCTCACGGATATTTTCCGTATACCCATGCAGTCTGGAAACCCGACTGGTAAAAATATTCCAGTCTTCTGCCTGCTCCCTGGATATCAGCTCACATCCTCTTCTCTGCATGGCTTCCCCAACATCGGTAAGCTGTGCATAAAAGCCATGAAGCTTCATTATGTCCTTTCGCAGCCGCATAAAGATTCCAGGCATCTCTCTTGAGGCATCTTCCAAAAGCATATCTTCCAGTTCCATGCTCTTTTCTTCAAATTTCTGCAAATAGGATACTTCCCTGTCAATCAACTGGTTAAACAAAGCCAGTAAAATTTCTGTCTCCTGATATTCGCTTCTTTCTCCACTTCCCATGGAAAAATCCAATTCTCCTGCTTTTTTCAGGAACTCTTCCAGGATGCTGCTATCTCCAATAAAACAAATTTTTCCTTTTTGGATATAATAACCGAAAGTTTCCGGTGGCTTCTCCAGATTCTTTTTATCTGGAATACATACCGTCCCCAGGAGGCATTGCGAATAAACCTCCACCTTACAGTAAGGTATATATTCCAGACTATTTATAAACTGACGCTTATGGGGATATTCTCCCTTTAAAGCCGCAAACTCTTCCTGGCTTAAAATCTGCACCTGTACATTTTCTAACCTTGCCTCTTCCATGCCTGCCTCCAACCGCTTCCTTTTTCTTAGTCTGTCCAAAATACAGAAATTCTTGCAGAAATATTTTCAAACCCCTGCTCACTTGAAATTTCTCTCTTCTTAATTACAGAATACCATAAAATATGCCTTTTTACAAGACTTGTAGTTTATGGCTTTGTGGTGTAAAATCACGACATTATAGGAGGAATTCGTATGGAACATTTTACTCTGCCCCATCAGCATGGCCAGTCCAAGGACCAGCTTATGGAAAATATGCCATCCACAGAAAATTTTCAAATTATCGCGGATGTCTTTAAACAACTTAGCGACACTACACGAATCCGTATTTTCTGGATTCTCTGTCACTGTGAAGAGTGCGTGATTAATATTGCCGCCATGATGGAAATGAGCAGCCCGGCTGTTGCTCACCATCTGCGTCTGCTCCGTGCCAGTGGGTTAATCGAATCCCATCGTGATGGCAAGGAAACCTATTACCGCGCCAGTAAAAACAGAAAAGCCCAAACCCTTCATCGCATGATTGAGGAAATGATGGAAATTTCCTGTTTTCAGAAAAACATACCAATCTGATATACAGCAAAAGCGGCAAGCCAGGCAAGCACACACTGACCAACTACCATTGCTATAGCCCATTTGCCTCCCAGTTCTCTCTTTACCGAGGCAATGGCTGCCACACATGGTGTATACAGGAGACAAAATACCAGGAGCGCTCCTGCTCCTACGGTACTGAGGCTACCCTGTAATACTGCTGTGCTGCCAAACAATACAGTGAGAGAAGATACCACACTTTCTTTTGCCATAAAACCAGAAATCAATGCTGTGACAATTCTCCAGTCTCCAAATCCTACCGGAACGAAAACAGGAGCTAACGCACCTGCTGCCAGAGCCAGAATACTGTCCTGGGAATCTGCCACCATATTTAATCCGGTATCAAAGTTCTGCAGGAACCAAATCAGAATCGTTGCCAGGAATATAACTGTAAAAGCTCTCTGAAGGAAATCTTTTGCCTTATCCCACAGAAGATGCAATACATTTTTCCCTCCTGGCATACGGTAGTTTGGAAGTTCCATCACAAAAGGCACTGCCTCTCCCTTAAAAGCGGTTTTCTTGAAAATCAATGCCATCACAATTCCCATAACAATGCCAAACACATACAGCCCTATCATCACCAGCGCCCCGTGTTTTGGGAAAAAGGCTGCGGTAAAGAAAGCGTAAATAGGAAGTTTTGCTGTACAACTCATAAAAGGTGTCAAAAGAATGGTCATCTTCCTGTCTCTTTCAGAGGGCAAGGTCCGACTTGCCATAACTCCTGGTACTGTACAGCCGAATCCAATGAGCATAGGTACAATACTTCGTCCTGACAGCCCCAGTTTTCTGAGAAGTTTATCCATAATAAAGGCAACCCGCGCCATATAGCCGCTATCTTCCAACATGGATAAGAAGAAAAATAAGGTTACAATTATAGGAAGGAAACTGAGTACTCCTCCAACGCCATTAAAAATACCGTCAATCACCAGAGAATGCACCACGCTGTTTACCTGAGCCGCTTCCATAGCATGATCTACGACATCTGTTAAAGCCGAAATTCCCGATTCCAAAAGCCCCTGAAGAAAAGCGCCAATTACATTAAAGGTCAGCCAGAATACAATCCCCATGATTCCGATAAAAGCCGGAATTCCTGTATATTTTCCTGTAAGGAAATGGTCTATTTTTCTGCTGCGTACCCGTTCTTTGCTTTCTTTTGGCTTAATAACCGTACCTTTACATACTTCTTCTATGTAATCAAAGCGCATCTGCGCCACTGCTGCCGCACGGTCCATGCCAGTCTCTTCCTGGGTCTGAATTGCAATATCTTCCAGAATACCCTGTTCTTTTTCTGTCAGCTCTAGTTGTTCCAGAATCTTGGTATCTCCTTCCATAACCTTGCTGGCAGCGAAGCGAATGGGAATTTCTGTCCTTTCTGCATGATCCTCAATGAGATGCATGACTGCATGAATTCCCCTGTGAATCCCTTCTTTGCGGTTACAAAAGTCTGTTTCTTCCGGACATTCCTGATATTTTGCCACATGAATGGCATGGCGTATTAATTCCTCAATACCCTCACCTTTTGCGGCAGAAATAGGGATAACCGGTACACCAAGAGCTTCCTCCATTTCATTTACCAGCACAGAACCGCCATTTTCCCAAAGCTCATCCATCATATTCAGAGCCACGACCATTGGGAATCCCAGTTCCAGAAGCTGCATAGTCAAATAGAGATTTCGTTCAATATTCGTGGCATCTACAATGTTAATAATGCCCTTTGGCTTTTCCCGAATTACAAATTCCCTGGTGACAATTTCTTCACTGGTATAGGGAGACATAGAATAAATACCAGGCAAATCTGTAATTAATGTATTTTCATAACCTTTTATCACACCGTCTTTTCTGTCTACGGTAACGCCGGGAAAATTGCCTACATGCTGTTTGGAGCCTGTCAACTGATTAAATAATGTTGTTTTTCCGCAATTCTGATTTCCCACCAGGGCAAAGGTAAGAGTTTCACTGTCTGGAAGTGGATTTTCGCTTTTTCGATTGTGGAACTTTCCGCCTTCTCCGTATCCCGGATGATGTTTTTCTTTTTTTGCAGCCTTATTTTCTACTGTTTTCGGCTCATGAGCCTCTCCCACCTGGATGTTTTCTGCATCTGCCAGCCGGATGCTCAGCTCATATCCATGAATCCGAAGTTCAATGGGATCTCCCATGGGCGCATATTTTACAACTGTAACCTCTGTGCCCTGTATGAGCCCCATATCCAGAAAATGCTGTCTGAGAGCGCCGGAACCACCTACAGACTGTATGGTGGCTGTACTCCCAATAGGTAATTTACTAAGATTCATACTGTCTTTCTCCTGTCTTTTGTATTAGTTTTGTCTAACCCAAGAACAAAGGAGTTGCCGCATAACATGGTGATTTTTCTCACCACATTTTGCGACAGTTCCTGTACTTTTCCTTTTTTCTGCTCTATTATAGCACTTTTTTGTAGATTTCTGTAGTATTTTTTTATAAATTGTGAACCCGAAGCGCCCGGATTGCATTTAACACTGCCAGAATCATAACTCCCACATCTGCAAAAATAGCAAACCACATATTGGCAATTCCCACAGCCCCAAGAGCCAGACAGCCAAACTTAATCACCAGAGCAAAGGCAATATTCTGGTATACAATGTTAAGGCATTTTCTGGAAATCTTAATGGCTTTGGAAATTTTCAGGGGATCATCATCCATAAGCACTACATCCGCTGCCTCAATGGCAGCATCTGATCCAAGGGCTCCCATGGCAATTCCAATATCTGCTCTGGTAAGTACCGGGGCATCATTGATTCCATCACCCACAAAGGCCAGTTTTTCCTTTTCTGTCTTCTGTTTCAACAAGGCTTCCACTTTTTCCACTTTATCTCCCGGAAGCAATTCGCTGTACACTTCGTCAATGCCAAGAGCTTTGGCTGCCTGTTCTGCCACTGCTCTGGCATCCCCTGTAAGCATAACCGTTTTCTTCACTCCTGCTTTTTTCAGCCTGGAAACCACTTCCTCTGCATGTGGCTTTAACACATCAGAAATCACTATATGGCCTTCATATTTTCCGTCTATTGCAATGTGAATAATGGTTCCCACCTTGTGGCAGTCTTTATATTCCACACCCAGTTTCTTCATTAATTTGCTGTTTCCTACTGCCACTTCATGTCCGTCTACCTTTGCTACCACTCCATGGCCGCTGATTTCCTGAATATCATGGACTCTGTTTCTCTCAATTTCCTGTCCGTAAGCCTTCTGGAGACTTTTGCTGATAGGATGAGAGGAAGCACATTCTGCCAGAGCCGCATATTCCAGCAGTTTTTTCTCATCCATTTCATTGTGATGAATAGCTGTTACTTCAAAAACGCCCTTTGTCAGAGTTCCTGTCTTATCAAAAACCACGTATTTTGTCTTAGACAGGGTTTCCATATAATTAGAACCTTTAATCAGAACCCCTTCCTTACTTGCGCCGCCGATTCCCGCAAAAAAGCTGAGGGGAATACTAATAACCAAAGCGCAGGGACAACTGATTACCAGGAAGGTAAGCGCTCTGTAAATCCAGGTTCCCCACTGGGCTGTACCGCCCAAAAACAGCATCTGCACCAGAGGAGGCAACAATGCAAGGGCAAGAGCGCCATAGCACACTGCCGGTGTATAAATTCTGGCAAACTTTGAAATAAAATCCTCTGATTTGGACTTTCTGGAGCTGGAATTTTCCACAAGCTCCAGAATCTTAGATACCGTAGACTCACCAAATTCCTTTGTGGTGCGTATTTTCAGCACGCCTGTCATGTTAATACATCCACTGATAATTTCGTCCCCCTGTTTTACATCTCTTGGAAGACTTTCTCCTGTAAGCGCGCTGGTATTTAAGGTGGAATTTCCTTCCAAAACAATGCCATCCAGAGGAACCTTTTCTCCTGGCTGCACCACAATCACACTGTCAATTTCTACTTCGTCCGGATCAACCTGTTCCAGTTTTCCATCCCTTTCAATATTGGCGTAATCCGGGCGGATATCCATAAGGGCGCTGATATTTCTGCGGCTTTTTCCCACTGCATAGCTCTGAAACAATTCGCCTATCTGGTAAAAAAGCATAACTGCAATGGCTTCATTATAATCTCCGCTTCTGCTGTAAATCGCCAGTGCAAAAGCGCCTACAGTAGCAATGGCCATAAGGAAGTTTTCGTCAAACATCCGTCTGTTTAAAATTCCCTTCCATGCCTTTCTCAGAATATCATAACCGATAACCAGATATGCCGCCAGGTAAAGGATCAGCCTTGGCAAACCTTCTAATGAAATGAAATTAAATACAATTACCATAACCGCTGCAAGGATAATCCGAATGAGCATTTTTTTCTGCTTTTTATTCATAATTCCTGTCTCCTCCCATAAATTTGGAAGGCTGCCACATGAAGAAGTTTCTCCTGGGGCAGCCCATTTTCTTTTTATAACTCAATTTCGCAGTCTGGCTCTACCTTTTTGCAGGCTTTCAGCACGTTCTTCATCACCGCTTTTGGGTCTTTTCCTTCTTCAAATTCTACAATCATTTTCTGTGTCATAAAATTTACAACAGCATTTGCAACGCCGTCTGTTTTTTTTGCTTCACTCTCCATTAAATTTGCACAGTTCGCACAGTCCACTTCAATTTTATAGGTCTTCTTCATAAATTTAGTACCCCTTTCATCTTTCATTCAACGATTAAGCATTTGTTTAATTGTTATGCTTTTAATATAACGGAAAAAAAGAAAATTGTCAATGCCTTTTTTTATAAATTTTCCTATGGTACAATGACTCTATCATACGAAAGGAACAGGTATATGAAATATGAAAAAATGTATGGTTTTTCTTCTTAGTGCTGTTATGGCATTTTCCCTTATGGGATGTGGCAACAATAAGGAACCAGATAAGGAACAGGGAACTGCCTCCAGTTATGAAAGCGCTCTGGATGTGTTAAATACTGTTGTGGATGCGTATGCAGAAGATGACAAGTTCCCTATGGGCGGCGGTGATTCTGAGCATTTGTCCATGGAAGGCCCGGCTACCTTTGATGTTTCAAAAACAGAGGAATTAGATACTTCTCTTGGGCTTCCAAAGGAAGAGGCTGCAAATATTGATGACGCGGCTTCTCTGGTGCATATGATGAATGCCAATACCTTCACCGGAGCTGCTTATCATGTAACAGAGGGTACAAATATGGAAGATTTTGCCGAAGCAGTGAAAGAGCATGTTTTATCCAGGCAATGGATTTGCGGAATGCCAGACACTCTGGTAGTTCTCAAGGCAGACAGCGAATATGTCCTTACTGCTTTTGGGGCAGATGATTTAATAGAAACGTTTAAGAAAAATGCTGCCTCTTCCCTGGAAGATTCCAAGGTGCTTCTGGAAACTTCTGTTGTAGAGCCTTAGTCCTGGCGGGAGGTAACGGATGCTTTTTTCCAGTATTCCTTTTTTATATTATTTTCTGCCCCTGGCGCTGATTTTTTACTTTTTGGCTCCTGCAAAATTTAAGAACACGGTACTGCTGGCTTTTAGTCTTATTTTTTATGGATGGGGCGAGCCGAAATATCTTTTTCTTATGATAGTTTCTATTGGAGCTGGTTATGGATTTGGGCTTTTGCTGGAACGATACCGGCAAAAGCCTGCCGCCAGATGGATTTGCTTTTGTTCTGTAGCAGTCAGTCTTGGATTTCTTCTTTATTTCAAATATGCTGATTTTTTCCTGGAAAATATCAATGCTGTCACCGGACTTGAACTGGGACTTCTAAATATTGCCTTACCTATTGGCATCAGTTTTTATACTTTCCAGATGATTAGTTATACCGTAGACGTGTACCGCGGGGAACCTGCCCAGAGAAATCCTCTCCATCTGGCAACCTATATTGTCATGTTTCCCCAGCTAATTGCCGGGCCTATTGTACGTTATTCTCAGATTGCCGCGCAGCTTCAAAGGCGCACGCACTCTGTAGATTTGGCTGCCCTTGGTATCCGCCGCTTTCTCCTTGGGCTTGGAAAGAAAATTCTTATTGCCAATCAGCTTGGGGAACTGTGTAATGCCTTTCTGGTTTCCACAGAAAAATCGGTTCTCTTTCACTGGATATATGCCATAGCTTTCAGCCTGCATATTTATTTTGACTTTTCCGGTTACAGTGATATGGCTATTGGTCTTGGGAAAATTTTTGGCTTCCATTTTGCAGAAAATTTTAATTATCCTTATATTTCTGCCAGTATCACAGAATTTTGGCGCAGATGGCATATTTCCCTGGGAACCTGGTTTCGGGATTATGTATATATTCCCATGGGTGGAAACCGGGTTGGCAAAGCCCGCTGGTTTTTCAACATTTTCACTGTATGGATGCTCACCGGCTTCTGGCATGGAGCTGCCTGGAATTTTGTCCTCTGGGGACTTTTCTTCGCCCTGCTGCTTGTGTGTGAAAAGCTGTGGCTTCTTCCTCATCTTGCCAGGCATAAATTTATCTCTCATGTTTATGTGCTGTTTTTTGTTGCTATCAGCTTTGTTTTATTCCATGCAGAGAATCTGCCACAGGCCTGTTCCCATATAGGCGGGATGTTCGGTATAGGAGGAATCCCTCTGGCGTCCCCTGAGGCAATCTATTATCTGAAAAGCTTTGGATTCCTTCTCCTGATTGCTGTCATTGGCGCCACCCCGGTATGCAAATATCTGTGGACTGTACTGGAAATGCGCCTGGCCAAAAACAAGGGATTCGCCATTGTCCTGGCTATTGCAGAGCCTTGTGGGCTGCTGTTACTGCTTCTTGTTATGACTGCCTTTCTGGTAGATGGCTCCTTTAACCCGTTTCTGTATTTTCGTTTTTAATATTTTCTTTTTTAAATGGAGGAATTTTATAGACATGCGTAAGAAAAATAAAGTCATGTGTGTGCTATTTGCCTGCTTTCTGGGACTTAGCTTCTTCCTCTGCATCCTCTTTCCAAAGGAAGATTACTCTTACAGTGAGCGGCGCAAGCTGGCGAAAATGCCGGAACTTTCCCTGGATTCGGTACTAAACGGGCGCTTTATGACAGGCTTTGATTCCTATGCCCAGGACCAATTTCCTTTCCGGGAATCCTTTCGGAAGCTAAAAGCCTTCTCTGCCACAGAAGGTTTCAAACGGAAGGATAATCATGGTATTTATGAGACAGAGGGTTATGCTTGTGCCATGGAATATCCGGTAGATGAGAAATCTCTTGATCGGGCTTCCCAGCGTTTCCGTTATATTTATGACAAATATTTATCAGAGGAAAATAAGGTTTATCTTTGTGTGATTCCTGACAAAAACTGCTTCCTTGCTCCTAAAAGCGGTCATCTGTCTATGGATTATCCTGCTTTTGAGAAGGCTATGGCAGAAAAAATGGATTTTGCCCAAAATATCTCCATTACCCATTTGCTGGAGCAGGAAGATTATTATAAGACGGACACTCACTGGAGACAGGAACGCATTACTGACGTAGCTGCTTATCTGGCAGAATGTATGGGAACCAGCTTAAAACAGGACTATCAGCAAAAAACTGCTGCTTCTGATTTCCTGGGCGTTTATGCGGGCCAGTCTGCCCTGAGCCTTTCCCCTGAGCCCCTGTACTATCTTACCAATGACGCCATAGAGCAGGCGGTTGTCTGCAACTATGAAACCGGCAAAACTCAGTCTGTCTATGACCTCTCCCGCGCTGAGGGAAAAGACCCTTATGAGATATTCTTATCCGGGTCTGTTTCTCTGCTTACGGTAGAAAATCCTATGGCTTCCAGTTCAAAAGAACTGGTTTTATTCCGGGATTCCTTTGGGTCCAGCATTGCCCCCCTGCTTTTAGAAGGCTATTCAAAAATCACCCTGGTTGATATCCGGTATATTCACCCGGATTATCTGGAACAATACATGGACTTTACCGACTGTGATGTTTTGTTTTTATACAGCACTTTGGTCTTAAATAACAGTGACACCCTGAAATAATCTTACTCCTTTGCGGGAATGGTTTTCACTCCAAAGAGGAAGTAGAGAACATGAAACACCCAGACGCCAATAAGAACCATGCGTCCAATAAGTACTTGATGCATGAAAGCAAAACTGACCGCCATAATCAAGGTTACAGTGACCATGATTCTGATTTTGGTCTGTCTGGTCATGCCCCTTCCTGCCACGTAGCTTTCCAGATTTTTCCTGTAAAGGCTGGTTCCAAGGAACCAGTTGTGAAGTTTCTCAGAACTTCTGGCAAAGCATATGGCAGCCAGAAGGAGGAAAGGCACTGCCGGCAGCAAAGGCAGAACTGCCCCCAAAGCGCCAAGCGCCAGAGAAATACTGCCTATTGCCATATAACTGATTTTTTTCACATTCATTAACTCATCCTCCCGTGTTCTACAGAATATACTCTGTCTGCAATTCCCATGGTAGATTTTCTGTGAGATACCAGCACCACGGTTTTTCCTTTGCGTTCTTCATAAAGGGATTTCAAAATCACTGCCTCATTTAAACTATCCAGATTGGAGGTTGGCTCATCCAGCAGCATAAACGGCGCGTCATGAAGAAAGGCTCTGGCCAGTCCCAGTCTCTGTTTCTCTCCTCCTGACAAGGTATCTCCAAGCTCTCCCACCAAAGTATCATATCCCTTTGGCAGACTCATAATAAAATCGTGTACAGAAGCCTTTTTGCAGGCTTGTTCCAGCTCCTCCTGGGAGGCATCTGGTTTGGCTATCCTCAGATTATCCGCAATGCTGTCGTGAAACAGATGAGTTTCCTGAGTCATAAAACTCTCCATATTCCGCAGATTTGCAGTGTTTATCTTGTCCACAGAGCAGCCGGAAATCTTCACTTCACCTTTCCCGGTCTCCCAAAACCGCATAAACAGCTTCAATAGTGTAGACTTTCCACTTCCGCTTTTTCCCTGAATCCCAACAACCGCGCCTCTTGGAATGTCCAGAGAAACCTTATGCAAAATCTCTTCCTGCCCATAAGAAAAACTTACTTTTTCTGCCCCTGCGCCAGAAAATTCTATGGTCTCCCTTCCCTTGATTTCTTCTGTCACAGGAAGTTCTTCCAAAATATCCAGCACCCTGTTGCCCGCTGCAAAAGTATTTTGCAAGGTACTGCCAAGAGCCGCCAGGGCAACTACAGGTCCAAAGCTGCTCATTAAGGTCAACGTGGAAATCACCACGCCTTCAAACTCTACCATTCCATTCCAAAACAGCCAGGCAGAAACAAAAAGCATTGCCAGGTCTGCCACCCAGATAACCGTATTCGTCACCGCTGTATTCCACCCGGAAAGCTTTTTCATCCTGGCTTCTTCTATACAGAGGGCTTCTGTTTGCTCCCTCATTTCCTTCATCCTTTTATCTCCTGCATGATACTGAAGAATTTCCGGCAGCCCTCTCAGACTGTCCAGGACAAAGCTGCTGAGGCTGCCACTCATAGTTCGAAAACGCATTCCTGCCTGTCCGTTAAGCCCAGACACTGCCATAGGAATAACAATTCCTACAATCAGAAAGAAAACCATTGCCAAAATCCCCAAAACAGGATGATAACTGCCAAGAAACAGGCTGATTCCTGTACAAAACAACAGGGCTATCAAAGCCGGGGAAATCGTATGAGCATAAAACACCTCCAAAAGCTCAATGTCTGATGTAATAACAGAAATCAGGCTGCCCTTCTCTTTTCCTTCCAGCTTGGCAGGACACAGGCGGCGCAAAGCCAAAAAGACTTTATCCCTTATAAGCGCCAGGAGTTTAAAGGCAATAAAATGGTTGCAGGCCTGTTCCCCATACCGCAGGATTCCACGCATGATGGCAAACCCTCCCATGCATATAAAAAGCAGAGTGATACTCACAGGAACAGGCTCACCCAGACCCGCCAGCAGAGCAAAGCCTGCAAACACTGTAATGAAAGTCGCACATAAATGTCCTGCCAGTCCCATAAGCACAGCCAGAACCATATATCCGCTTAAAGGTTTTACTAATCCTGACAACTGTAGCATCAGCTTCCAGTGATTTCGTTTTTTCATGATGCCTTCTCCTTTCTGTAATCCTCCAGCTTCTGCTGGGTGTTCCATAATTTTGCATAGCTTCCATTTTGAGTAATGAGGGTTTCATGATTTCCCTGCTCTGCTATTTTTCCCTGTTCCAGCACATAAATTTTATCCGCGGCTGTCACATTGGCTAATCGGTGGGAAATCAGCAATACGGTTTTCTTTCCTTTCATCTGATAAATCTGCTCCATAATATCATTTTCACTCTCTGCATCAATATTGGAGGTTGCTTCATCAAAAATATACACAGCACTGTCATGCAAAAGCGCCCTTGCCATAACCAGACGCTGACACTGTCCGCCGGAAAAGTTCGACCCCTTTTCTGCAAGCATGGTATCCAGTCCCTGCTCACTTCTCAGGAAATCAGCCAGTTTCATCTGTTCCAGTACCTGCCAGAATTCTTCATCTGTTCCATCCGGTTTCGCCAGAAGCAGGTTCTCTCTCACTGTTCCTCTAAAAAGATATCCTGCATGTCCCACATAAGTAATCTGCTCTAACAGGCTTTCCTCTGAAATTTCAGCAAGCGGAACACCCTGCGCCCCTCCAAACAGAACCTCACCCTGATAATTCCGATTTTTTCCCGTAAAGATAGATGCCAGTGTGGATTTGCCGCAGCCGCTTTCTCCTACAATGGCGACAAAATCCCCTTTCTTGGCCGAAAGACTGATTTGTTTCAAAATAGGACGCTCCTTTTCATATGCAAAAGTCAAATCCCTGCAGCACAAACCACTCTCTTGGGAGATTTCTTTTGTCCCCTTCACCGGCTCCGGCAAATCCAGCAATTTAAAAATCTTATCACTGGCAGCCATTCCGTTCATGGCAATGTGGAAGAAGCTTCCAAGTAAACGCATAGGCAGGAAAAAGTCTGCTGCCAGCAAAATAATAAATAAGCACTCACTTAGAAGAATTTCCCCGTTCAAAAACTGTCTCACTGCCAAAATCCCTCCAAGAGCAGCCCCTCCATACGCCATCAAATCCATAATGGTAATGGAATTTAACTGCATGGTCAGAACCTTCATGGTGATTTTACGGAAATTTTCTGCCTCCCGGTTCATCTCTTCCTGTCTGCGTTCATCTGCCTGATAAATCTTCAAGGTAGTCAGCCCCTGAAGGTTTTCCAGAAAGGTATCTCCCAAAGCAGTGTACTGCCCCCAATATTTTGACAGCAGCTTCTTCGCCCAGGTCTGAACCGCTGCAATGGAAATGGGAATCAGCGGCACGCAGCACAAAAGTACCACTGCAGAAACCCAGCTTACAGGAAGCAATACCAAAAACAGCGTCACCGGAGCCAGGACTGCATAGAAAAACTGGGGCAGGTATGACCCAAAATAAGTTTCCAACTGGTCAACACCTTCTACCGCTACCTGGACAACCTCTGAGGAGCGGACATTCTCCTTGTAAGAGACGCCAAGCCTTAAAAGTTTTCCATAAATTTTCTCACGCAAAACCTGTTTCACTGATTTTGAGGAAAGAAAGCTCATACGGCTGGATAGCACGAAACAGACCATACGCACAAAAATTGCCCCAATGGCATGCAAAGCTACAATAAGAAAAGTTCTCTTCTCTGCCCTGCCATAAAATAATTCCCCCAAGAACCATGTAACCATTTGCAACAGTATAATATTGGCCCATAAGGAAACCCACTGAACCGCCACATTGGCAGCAATATATTTCCTGGTGTGGCTCACTGTAGAGATTAGTCTTTTATGAATCATCAATGTTTTATCCTCCAATTTGTAGTTACTCTTTTAATTATTGATTAGTTAGTTAATCCATTCTTTAGTTAGCTTTCTCTAATTCATGTGGTAAAAAAATAGAACTCTTAAGTTCTTGTGAGCTTGATTCGTCTAGTTGACTCATATGCACGCGGTTAGCATCTTCTAACTGATTGATATTTTATTTATTTTGGGGGGATTTGTCAAGAGGGAGATTTCAAAAATTAAAGGAAATGCGGCGTGGAGAGTTGCTGCTTTTTGCTGCTCTTGGCTTAAAGGGCAATGTGGTACAGAAACTTTGTTTTTTGCCCCGGCTGGGGACAAAAATAGCATTCACCATTTAAAAACACCCCAGAATTCTTGAAAAATGCAAAAATCCGGGGCAAATACGCTCAAATTTATGTTTCTTTGCCCCATAACGGGGTGCTAAATACACTTAGGTGATATATTTACCCCGTTCTTACGGATTGAATATGAATTTTCAGTGTATTTACCCTAGTTCTCCATTCCCTCATATAGCAAATCCTATCTCAGTATCTCCCAATGCCCCTTATGGCTACTTCCCACTCGCTTAATCACCTGTAATTTTTTCATTTTATTTAAATAATATTTCACTCTATCCACAGACCATCCAAGTTCCAAAGCCATTTCTCTTTGTGTCAATTCCGGGTTTTGTTGAATTACTTTTAATACCTCTTTATCCTTCTCTGTGAATTGAAAATCTATGGTTTGGGTAGTTTCAGTCAAACTTTGGGTAGGATTTTCTATAGTTTGGGTAGTTTCTGCAGAACTTTGGGTAGGGTTTTCCATAGTTTGGGTAGTTTCTGCAGAACTTGCTTTCTCCTGTTTCCGATACATATTCACCCTAAAATCACCATCGAAATCTATTAACTGTGGTTCCGGCAACCCATATTCTATACATTCACGAAGGATTCTTGGAATACTCTTTTCTCATCTTCTCAATCACACACGTATGCTTTTTTGTTTTTTTATCGTAATTAATTCCTGCCAGCAAAAGATTCCCACTGTAATCTTTTAGCGCTTCTATATACTGTTTTTCTTTAATTTGACTAATAGCACCTTTTGCATTTTTATCCCACTTTAATTCAATCACTACGGCAGGTTTATCTGAATGTAGCATTCTTGGAATAAAGCATAAATCTGCAAATCCTTTCCCTGCCGGTAATTCACGGACAATGGTATAGTACTCTCTTGCAAAATAAAATGCCAGACTAATAGTACAGCTTAAAGAGTTTTCATCGTTATACTGAAGGATTGAAATTTCTCTGTGTGCTTTATCAATCCCCCTGGCCACTGCCTCACCATCTAAATTCCACAGTGCCTCTAGAAGTTTTCTTGAAGCTTCTACAGAATCTATCACCTCATGCCAATTCATGGTACTGATAGCATTCACATATTCCTGTGAAACCTCTTTATTGGGGATTCTAACGCTTTCTTCCAAACTATTATAAGTCAAATATCCCAGATGTACCAGAAGAGTCAGGATATCGTCTTTGTTTGCAAAAGTAGTCATATCATTGCTGAACGTTCCTGTATTGATATGAATACTTTTTCCTGCCAGCATCTGTACTACATCACTCTTCAACCCATCCATATCCATCTGGATATATCGTTTTAATGCTTCATAGGTCTCTGTCTGATTCCAGTAGGTTCCAAATTTATGTCTGAGCATAGCTTCTACTACCGATTTTGGGCTATACATAGAATAATGAGTATCACCGTTTTTCTCATGACTTACTAAGCCATATCCATCATACCACGCCTTTGCTTCCTGAAAATCCATCCCGTATTCTTCACATAATTTTTCTACCTCATCTTCTGTAAACCCAAAGTATTCTGCCAGATTTCCAGGATCTGTCATGGAATACTCTGTAAACATATTTAAAGCAGAATGGGTTCCATATTTTTTTACAGGCAAAATACCAGTCATGTAGGCCAATGCTACATATTCTTTATCTTTTAACCATACTCTTAAAAAGTCCAGGTATTGTTTCTGTGCATCCTGATCTTTCTGATACTCCCGGAACAGACAATCCCACTCGTCAATCAGAATCACAAAAGGCCGCTCTGTCCTGGTGTAGATATCTTTCATAACCTGTACCAGATCTTTTTCGTTTCTAAAACGCATGTCATGAAAATCTTCCAGAAGCTCAAAGAGCAAATATGTCTTTAACATCTGTAGCATCTCCGCCACACTATGGGTCTGGCTCAAAAATTCCTGCATATTGACTTTTATCACATCATACTGATTGAGATGTTTTTTATACGTACTGCATTTGCTAATTTTTAACTGTCCAAATAATTCTTCTGTATTCTCGTTTCTTCCATAATAGGATGCAAGCATATCTGCTGCCATGGACTTTCCGAAACGTCTTGGGCGGCTGACACAGACAAATCTCTGCATGGTATTCATACTTTTGTTCGTAGCTTCAATCAATCTGCTTTTATCTATATAAATTTGTGAATTTAATTCCATTTTAAAAATAGAACTTCCTGGATTTAAGTAGCTTCCCATATTCATGACCCCCATATCCCTATGTTTTGCTGTTACATTTCTATTGTAGCAGATATTTCAGGCTGTGCCTACCGCATAATTCCATCCTCCAACACAAACAGAGCCGCCACACTGAAAAACTACTCAGTGCGACAGCTCTGTCATTTTACCTTTTATTCAGTTCTTATTTTCCAATAACAACCTTGTCCAGATGCCAGATTTCATCTACATACTGCTGGATGGTTCTGTCAGAAGTAAACTTACCGGAGCAAGCAGTGTTCAGAAGTGCCATCTTAGCCCATCTTTCTTCGTCTCTGTAAGCTTCTTCTACTTTTTCCTGTGCTGCTGCATAAGACTTGAAGTCAGCCAGGATAAAGTAAGTATCTGCTCTGTCACTGCATTTTGTATTCAACAGAGAATCATAGATTTCACGGAACATATTGAAATCTCCATGGGAGTAAGTTCCGTTGATTAACTGCATCAATACATTTCTGATGTCAGGATCGTTGTTGAAATACTGCATTGGGTCATATCCGCCATGGTTTTCATAGTTGATAACTTCGTCAGAAGAAAGACCGAAGATAAATGCATTTTCAGCACCTACTTCTTCTACGATTTCCACGTTAGCACCGTCCATAGTACCGATTGTTGGAGCACCATTTAACATGAATTTCATGTTACCTGTTCCTGAAGCTTCTTTACTTGCTGTAGAAATCTGCTCAGAAACATCTGCTGCTGCAAAAATCATCTCTGCATTGGATACACGGTAGTTTTCAATAAATACAACTTTAATCTTTCCATCAATGGAAGCATCGTTGTTGATTACATCTGCTACTGCGTTGATCAGCTTAATGGTCTGTTTAGCGCGTCTATATCCTGCTGCTGCCTTTGCACCGAAGATAAAGGTTCTTGGATAGAACGGCATTTCCGGATGTTCTTTAATCTTATTGTACAGGTACATAACGTGAAGGATGTTCATAAGCTGGCGTTTGTACTCATGAAGTCTCTTAACCTGTACGTCAAAGATGGAGTTCGGATTTACTTCGATTCCGTTGTGCTCCAGAATGTACTTAGCAAGACGTACTTTGTTACGGTATTTGATGTTCATGAATTCCTGCTGTGCCTTCTTGTCATCTGCATAAACTTTCAGTTTTGCAAGTTCTGGAAGGTTGGTAATCCAGCCATCACCAATATGCTCTGTAATCCAGTCTGCCAGAAGTGGGTTTCCGTGAAGCAGGAAACGTCTCTGGGTAATACCGTTGGTCTTATTGTTGAATTTTTCAGGATACATTTCATAGAAATCTTTTAATTCCTGTTTCTTCAGAATTTCTGTGTGAAGCTGTGCAACACCGTTTACAGAATATCCTCCTGCAATTGCAAGGTGAGCCATTTTCACCTGTCCATCATAAATGATTGCCATTTTTCTGATTTTCTCCTGATTTCCAGGATATTTCTGCTGGATTTCCAACAGGAATCTTCTGTTGATTTCTTCAATAATCTGATATACACGAGGAAGCAGTTTGGAGAACAGCTCGATTGGCCATTTTTCCAGAGCTTCTGCCATAATGGTATGGTTTGTATATGCACAGGTATGTGTTGTGATATCCCATGCTTCATCCCATTCCATGCCTTCTTCGTCAATGAGAATTCTCATAAGTTCCGCAACAGTCATGGTTGGATGTGTATCATTTAACTGGAAGGTTACTTTCTTCGGCAGGTCATGAAGGTCACTATGGGCTTTCTTGAATTTTTCAATTGCAGCCTGAATACTTGCAGAAATGAAGAAATACTGCTGTTTCAGACGAAGTTCTTTTCCTGCATAGTGGTTATCATTTGGATACAGAACTTCTACGATATTTTTTGCCAGGTTTTCCTGCTCTACTGCTTTGTGATATTCACCTTTGTCGAACAGGTCTAACTGGAAGTCATTGATTGCTTCTGCATCCCATATACGCAGTGTGTTGACAATCTTATTGTTGTAACCAACGATTGGCATATCGTATGGTACTGCACGGACAGACTGATAACCTTCCTGTACGAAACGATTTCTGCCTGTTGCGTGGTCATATTCTACTCTTACGTATCCACCGAATTTTACTTCTTTTGCATATTCAGGACGACGCAGTTCAAATGGATAACCATTCTTTAACCAGTTGTCCGGAACTTCCACTTGATAACCGTTTTCAATTTTCTGTTTGAATAAACCGTAACGGTAACGAATACCACAGCCATATGCACAGTATCCTAATGTTGCCAGAGAATCCAGGAAACATGCTGCCAGTCTTCCCAGACCTCCATTTCCAAGAGCTGGATCCGGCTCCTGATCCTCAATGGTATTTAAGTCAAATCCTAATTCATCCAGGGCTTCTTTTACTTCGTTATATGCACATAAGTTAATCAGGTTATTTCCCAGGGCACGGCCCATCAGGAACTCCATGGATAAATAGTATACGATTTTCGGGTCATCTTTTTCATACTGCTTTTGTGTTAGAAGCCAGTTGTCAATGACAACATCCTTTACAGCCAAAGACACTGCCTGGAAAACCTGTTCCTGAGTAGCCTCCTCAATGGTCTTTCTGTAAAGCATTTTTACATTTTCTTTAACGCTTTCTTTAAATTCCTCTTTTTTGAAATGATGATCTAACATCTCGTTTCCCTCCTACAGGTTTCATGAGAATTTTTCCACGCCAAATGTAACGCTTTCGGAATTGATTTTCCACTCTTTGGTATAACCTTTTACCTCATTGTACACAACTTCTTCTGCCAGTACCTCTGACTTAATCTCAGCTTCATGTACGCGGAAAATACCTTCAATCACTTGATTTCCTTCCAGCGAAACAACAATCTTATCAGTCACTTCAAAGTCAGCCTCTTTACGCATGGTCTGGATTTTGCTGATAATTTCACGTACAAATCCTTCTTCCAGAAGTTCCGGCGTCAGGTTTGTATCCAGCACAACTGTAATGTCGTTATCAGACTCTGATACATACCCCTCCATCTGCGCTGTATCAATCAGCAAATCACTCTCTAATAATACAATTTCCTGTCCGTTTATGTCAAGTTTCAGCTCACCTGCTGCCTTCAGCTCATCCATAGCCTTGTTGCCATCCAGCTCTGCTAATGCAGTCTTGATACCGCCCAGGAATTTACCATATTTCGGTCCTACTGTTTTTAACTGAGGTTTAAAGCTGTAAGAAGTGAAATCTCTCACATCCTCTGTGAAAGTCATTTCCTTCACATTCAATTCATCCTCAATAATTTCCTTATAGAACTGGGACAATTCAAATGGCGCTTTCACAAACATTTTACCGATTGGCTGGCGGTTCTTGATGTTTGCTGTATTTCTGCAGGCGCGGCCCATAACAACCACTTTCAGTAAATCATCCATGTTTTCTTCTAATTCTTTATCAATCCATGCTTCCTGAACCTCTGGGAAGTCACAAAGATGAATACTTTCCGACGCATTTTTGTCAATGCTTCTTACCAGGTTCTGGTAGATTTCTTCTGTCATAAACGGAACCATAGGCGCTGCTGCCTTGGAAATAGTAACCAGGGCTGTATACAGGGTCATATAAGCGTTAATCTTATCCTGCTCCATGCCTTTTGCCCAGAAACGTTCACGGCTTCTTCTTACATACCAGTTACTCATATCGTCTACAAATTCCTGAAGAGCTCTTGCTGTCTCTGGAATCTTATAATTTGCCAGATTCTCATCTACTGCTTTTACTACGGTATTTAGCTTAGAAAGTAGCCATTTATCCATAACCGGAAGTTTATCATACTCTAATGTATATTTTGTTGCGTCAAATTCATCAATATTCGCATACAGCACAAAGAATGCATAAGTATTCCACAAGGTTCCCATGAATTTACGCTGTCCTTCCTGTACTGCCTTGCCATGGAAACGGTTTGGCAGCCATGGAGCGCTGTTTACATAGAAATACCAGCGGATAGCATCTGCTCCGTATTTTTCCAGAGCATCAAATGGGTCAACTGCATTTCCTTTGGACTTACTCATTTTCTGACCATTTTCATCCTGTACATGGCCAAGAACGATAACATTCTTATAAGGCGCCTTGTTAAACAACAGGGTAGACTCTGCCAGAAGAGAATAGAACCATCCACGGGTCTGGTCTACTGCCTCAGAAATAAAGTCTGCCGGGAACTGCTGTTCAAATAAATCCTGATTTTCAAATGGATAATGATGCTGTGCAAAAGGCATGGCACCTGAGTCAAACCAGCAGTCAATTACTTCTGGTACTCTGTGCATTTCTTTTCCACATTTTGGACATTTGATGGTGATTTCATCAATATATGGTCTGTGAAGTTCTACGGTCTTGGCAGCTTCGTTTCCGCTCATTTCATAAAGCTCCTGGCGGCTTCCAATGGAATGCATATGTCCGCACTCACATTCCCAAACATTTAATGGTGTACCCCAGTAACGGTTACGGCTGATACCCCAGTCCTGTACATTTTCCAGCCAGTCGCCGAAACGTCCTTTACCAATGCTTTCCGGAATCCAGTTAATGGTATTATTGTTGCGGATTAAGTCATCCTTTACCGCAGTCATTTTAATAAACCAGGACTCTCTTGCATAATAAATAAGCGGTGTATCACATCTCCAGCAGTGTGGATAGCTATGCTCAAATTTCGGTGCAGAGAATAATAAGCCTCTCTCATCCAAATCCTTCAACACTTCCGGGTCTGCTTTCTTGCAGAAAGTACCGGCCCATTTAGTTTCTTTGGTCATTTCACCTTTTTCATCAACTAACTGCAGGAATGGAAGGTCATATTTTCTTCCTACCTTACTATCGTCCTCACCAAATGCAGGTGCAATATGAACCACACCTGTACCATCTGTCAGGGTTACATAAGTATCGCACACAACGTAATGGGCTTTTTTATCCAGCTTTTTGAAATTATATAATGGTTCATATTCTTTATATTCCAAATCTTTTCCCACATAAGTTTCCAGAACTTCATATGCAGGTGTTCCTTCTTCCCTTTCCAGACTTCCAAGAACTGTGTCAAGCAGTGCTTCTGCCATGTAGTAGGTATATCCGTCTGCTGCCTTTACCTTTACATACTGCTCATCTGGATTTACACAGAGTGCAACGTTAGAAGGCAGGGTCCAAGGTGTAGTGGTCCATGCCAGAATATAAGCATCTTCTCCAACCACTTTGAAACGTGCTACTGCAGAGCGTTCTTTTACATCCTTATATCCCTGTGCAACTTCCTGTGCAGAAAGAGGGGTTCCACAACGTGGACAATATGGAACAATCTTGAAACCTTTGTATAACAGTCCTTTGTTCCAGATTTCTTTTAATGCCCACCACTCAGACTCGATATAATTGTCATCGTAAGTAACATATGGATTGTCCATATCTGCCCAGAAACCAACAGTGGATGAGAAATCTTCCCACATTCCTTTGTATTTCCAGACGCTTTCTTTACATTTATCGATAAATGGAATCAGACCATATTCTTCAATCTGCTCTTTTCCATCTAATCCCAGTAATTTCTCTACTTCCAGTTCTACAGGAAGTCCATGTGTATCCCATCCGGCCTTACGCGGAACCATTTTGCCCTTCATAGTACGATATCTTGGAATCATATCCTTGATAACACGGGTCAGAACGTGTCCGATATGAGGTTTTCCATTTGCTGTTGGCGGTCCGTCATAGAAGGTATAGGTTTCGCCCTGTTTTTTCTGTTCCATGCTTTTCTTAAAAATGTTATTGTCTTTCCAGAATTTCTCAACTTCTTTTTCACGCTGTACGAAATTTAAGTCTGTACTTACTTTTTGATACATAATTTTCTCCTTTCTGTTCCGTTGCAGTGCGTTAAAAAAGCTCCCGTCCTGTAACAGGACGAGAGCTATAGAATACGCTTTCGTTATACCACCTCTTACAACATACGAAGCACTTGTGCTTTTATATGCGTTCCCTTTAACGGAGGAAAAGCCGGCGTCTCCTACTTGGTTCAAAGAACAACTTTCAGAGAGCAACTCCGGAGTGATTTTCTTTCACCGCTACTGGTACCGGGCTTGCACCTTCTCCGGTTCGCTGAAACGTTTGCCAGTGAAATACTGTCTCCATCTATGTTTTTACAGATATGAGTTCATTATACTGGTCATGATTGGGGGTGTCAAGTGGGTTTGGGGAAATACTTTTCTTAAAAGTAACTTATACAGCATATATCATAAAAATTTCTTTATCGTTAGTCTGCCACATAGTACCCCCTAATTTTTATATACTTTCTACTATTTACTTTATCTTTCCCGGAATAATACCCCAAGAAAATTATTCTATTCTTACAATTACTAACAAATCTATTGAAAACTCATAAAGTTTTAAGTCTTTTCATTGACATTTAATAGAAATAATTTTATCATTATATTATGTAACTTGTGCGTATTACATCATCGTATCTACGCAATCTTGCGTGCAAAGTTATAAAAGTTATTTTTCCAGAAAGCGAGGATAAGACCAATGAAGAAGAAACAAGTAATGGCAAGACTTTTTGCTCTTTGTTTGTCTACTGCTTTGGTTGGTGGGAATACTGTAAGCGCACTTGCAGCAGTACCCGATAAGGCTGCTACAGAACAAACAGCCGAACAAACAGCAGAAAAAACGAAAGAAGAAAAAGCTGCCGACACAACTACTGCTAATGCAGAAACATCTGATAATGCAGCGAAAGCTACTGATGCAGAAAAGGCTGCTGAGCAGGAAACCAAGTCAAATGAACAATCAACTAAAGCCGCAGCCAACATATTTGCTGAAGTATCTGTTGATTCTGACAAGGGCAGTGTAAACGGTAACACAAAAATAAAATTAGAAGGAAATGCTGGCATATTTTCTACTACATATACAGCTACATTGCCTTCTGTTCAAGCCAATGAAGGATATAAATTCACTGGCTGGAAAATAACTAACACAACTGGTAGTAAATATGAAGCTACCGTTAGTGGAAATACTGTTACTGCTAAAGTAGACATGTTTGCAATTAATGCAGGAGGTACAATTACTGTTGAAGCTCAATTTGCTAAAGAGACTACTCCTGTAAAAAAATTTGTAAATACAAACTTTAATGCAGGTGATAATGGTTACTTTACAAATGATGCATCCACTCCAACTATTACTAAAACTTTATTAGAAGGTGAATCTTGTGAGATTCCATCCATTACAGCAAAAGAAGGTTACAAATTTGTAGGATGGACAGTATCTGGAAAACAAGACTCTTCCTTAGATGCCTCTACTACTACATTTGTTCCAAGTGAGTTAGCATTTTTCTATCAGGGTCAGGGAAATGTAACTTTAACTGCAAAATATGAAGAAGAACCTGTAGTAGAAAAAAAGGTTAATATTTATTTCTCTCTTAATCAAGATCAGGGACAATTCGTAGATAATGAAGAAGCATCTATGATTTCCTATGAAAATGTTACAGAAGATTCTCTTGTTCTTCCTAAAGTAGAAGCAAAAGAAGGTTATGTATTTACTGGTTGGAAAGGCACCGGTAAAGATGAAATTGTTTTAGATGCTACTGCATTTGAACTTGGTGGTATCAAAGACCTGGCAAACTTTGCTGGCAGTTTAGACACTGGTCTTATTTCTCTGGAAGCTCAGTTTGAAAAAATTCCGGAGGCTGAGAAAACTGTTAATGTGTATTTCTCACTGAATACTGACAAAGGCCAGTTTAAAGACAATCCGGAGGCTGAAACAGAATCTTTCCAGAATCTTACTGAAGACAAGATTGCTCTTCCTGAAGTAGAAGCTAAAGAGGGTTATGTCTTTACCGGCTGGAAAGGCACTGGTAAAGATGAAATCGTTTTAGATGCTACTGCATTTGAACTTGGCGGTATCAAAGATCTGGCAAACTTTGCCGATGGTTCCAACAACGGTGATATTTCTCTGGAAGCTCAGTTTGAAAAAATTCCGGAGGCTGAGAAAACTGTTAATGTGTATTTCTCACTGAATACTGACAAAGGCCAGTTTAAAGACAATCCGGAGGCTGAAACAGAATCTTTCCAGAATCTTACTGAAGACAAGATTGCTCTTCCTGAAGTAGAAGCTAAAGAGGGTTATGTCTTTACCGGCTGGAAAGGCACTGGTAAAGATGAAATCGTTTTAGATGCTACTGCATTTGAACTTGGCGGTATCAAAGATCTGGCAAACTTTGCCGATGGTTCCAACAACGGTGATATTTCTCTGGAAGCTCAGTTTGAAAAAATTCCGGAGG